>OGYY01001265.1_pt1 | contig 22599 bp, 21 predicted proteins | sample 1576671 | NCBI WGS metagenome assembly OGYY01 (sample SAMEA3541593, study PRJEB24748) | human gut metagenome | biome: human gut; feature: human-associated habitat; material: faeces | place: China | collected 2012 | reverse complement strand
AACCCGTAGGCTTCCAGGGCCTGCTGGGCCATGCGTCTTTCCGGTTGCAATAATGGTCACATCCTCACCGCTGCGCTTGATGTCGCCCTTTCCGAGAGGGATGGGCTCGAAGCTGTCCACATCACCCTTCATCGTGTACATGGCCTTGTGCTCCACAAACATGACGGGGTTTTCATCATCAATGGAGGAGAGCATAAGCCCCAGCGCATCCTGCGGGGTGGAGGGATATACGACCTTCAAGCCGGGAACATGGGTGATCCATGCCTCCAAGGACTGAGAGTGCTGTGCGGCGGCACTTACGCCTGCGCCGCCGGGCAGGCCGCCTCGTCCAGCGGCACCAGCCCGCTCACCTGCATTCCCGGCTCGGTGATCGTGCCGGTTTTGTCCACGCAGAGCACGTCGACCCGCGCCAATGTCTCGATGCAGCTCATGTCGTGCACCAGCGTTTTGCGCCGTGCCAACCGTATGACGCTGACCGCCAGCGCCACGCTGGTGAGCAGGTAGAGTCCCTCCGGAATCATGCCGATCAGCGCCGCGACCATGGACACCATAGCCTGGCGGAAGCTGAGGTCGAGAAAATAGTATTGCTTGAAAAACAGAATCAGTCCGATGGGGATGAGCGCAATGCCAATGACCCGGATGAGCCGCTGCAAGGACCGCATCATTTCCGATTCGCCGGCCCCGGCGTCCTTTTTTGCCTCCAGCGTCAGCCGGGAGGCGTACGACTGCGCCCCCACGTGAGTAAGCTGTGCACGGCAGGTGCCCGCCACCACAAAGCTGCCCGACAGCAGGGGATCGCCCGGGTGCTTGACCACCGCATCCGCCTCGCCGGTAATCAGGGATTCGTTGACCTGTACCTCCCCCGCGAGGATCACGGCGTCCGCGCTGATCTGGCTGCCGGCGGCGAACACCGCCACATCGTCCTGCACCAGCGCGGTGGTATCGACCTGCATCACCTGCCCGTCCCGCACCACGGTCGCCTGCCGCGCGGACAACAGCGTTAACTTATCGATGGTGCGTTTGGAGCGGATTTCCTGAATTATGCCGATCAGGGTGTTGGCCACGGCCACGGCGATGAACATCATGTCCTTGAATGCGCCCACCACCAGCAGGCAGCCGGCCAGCACAATAAAAATTAAGTTAAAAAAGGTAAACACATTGTCCCGGATGATCTGCTTTTCGCTTTTGGTGGGAGACGCCACTTCCTCGTTGCCGTATCCCGCCTCCATCATCTGTGCGGCCTGCGCCGCGGTGAGGCCCACATCCGGGTGTGGATGGTACACCGGGCCGCCGGACGATGCCGCCGGCGGCCTGTATGGCGCGGCGGCGCCGGCCTCGCTTAGCTCTGTCGATTCTCTTCGTTTCCCAAACATGGTGACGGACCCTTCCTCTGTCCCGATATGTTCCGGGCGTATTCCGCAAAAAGGCGGTTATACTCTTATTGTAATCGCTCCGGGTCAAAAATGCCAGTGGCAAAGTATGAAGCTTTCCTAAAGATTTTCCGTCCGCCGCCGGAAAACGGCATAAAAAAAGCCGTTTGAGAAAATTCCCAAACGGCTTTTTTCTTATCGATCCCGGTCTTCCACCACGTCGCTGGTATCGCGGAACAGAAGAGAAATGCACCAGATGCCGGCCAGCGCCACGACGGTGTAGATAACCCGGCTGACGGCGGAACCCGCTCCCCCGAACGCCCACGCGACCACGTCGAACTGGAACAGGCCGATGCTTCCCCAGTTAAGCGCGCCGATGATGGTCAGGATCAAGGCAATCTTATTCAGCATATTGTTTCAACTCCTTATGATTAAACCCCTTGTTCTCTGCAGATGTGCTGCGGACTTAGTATGCGTGAACCTGATCAAACTATACGCTTTTTTAAAAATTCCATAACGTCGGTATATTTTGGAATTTTTAACCCCATACTGAAAACCGAAAGGGGCTGGAACATATGAAACGGTGGATTCAGGCAATCAGTATTGGATTGGCGCTTACATTTATTATTTCCCTGTGCGGGTTTTCTTATGACTGCGACGAGATCCGGCAGCAGGTGCTGCGGCTGCACGTGCTTGCCAATTCGGATACCGAGGAAGACCAGCAGCTCAAGCTGAAGGTGCGGGACGCGGTGATTGAAACCGCCGCCGGCATTTTTGACGGCGTGCGCAAGGAGACCGACGCCAAAAGCGTGGCCGCCGACCATCTGGAGGAGATTAACCGCGTGGCGCAGCAAGCGGTCTACGACGCGGGCTATGATTATCCGGTAGCCGCCTGTTTAACCCGCATGTATTTTGAAACGCGGGAATACGACGCCGGCACCATGCCGGCCGGCATGTACGACGCGCTGCGAATCACCATCGGCAAGGGCGCGGGGAAAAACTGGTGGTGCGTCGCCTTCCCGCCCCTGTGCGTGGCCAGCGCCACCGATAACGCGGCCGACCTCTCCGACGTGCTGAGCGATACGCAGCAGGAGATCGTGGAAAAACCGCAGAAATACGAGGTGCGGTTTAAGCTGGTCGAATGGATGGAGGATATCGGCAACAAATTCCGGGAGTGGACGGCATAAACTGGCGCCAATTTCGGCGCGGCCGGATAAACAGGCAGGGAATAACCGAATATAAAGCCGGGACGACCGATCGGTCGTCCCGGCTTAATTGTGATGTTGTTTTGCTTAGGCCGCTCCTTTCTCAGCCGAGAAAGAGGCAAAAACGCGAACTTAAACTTTTGCCATGTGCCTTTGACTGGCCTGCGGTTTCGGGCCGTCTGCCGGGGATATATGTAAACTCCTGAACCCATGCGGCGGGGGTCACGGCCCGGTTCCGGGCGGGGCAGCCGGGACTTTGCCCAGCCGCCCGCGCCCGGCCCGGGGGAATAACGGTTACCGTTTTTCCAACCTCCCGCCTCCACATAAAAAGCCGCGCTGTGCAGGTGCGGGACCGGCCATTCGCCCGTCCCTGGCCTTTCCATTGGAAAGCCCTTGTTCCCCTACACACCAGCGCGGCTATAGTCGACGTTGCGTCGAGACGGCTCGCCTTACGCCAAACGCAAGGATGCCTTTGGCGCGGACGGCGTCCGTCTGTTTCTATATTCACGTGTCCGGTCTGCCCCGCTTTCGACATGGCGGATTCCATCGCCTTTTTCTCATAGGCTTGTCTCCAGACGTCTGGTAACCATCTGCCCCTGCGGACGGTGTTCCCATCCGCACACAGCCGCCTCATGGCGGGCTGTCTCCCGGGGATCCGGGAGGGACTCCCCACGCCGGCGTTTCGCGCCGCCGCAAAGAGGGGATGCGCCTTTTCCCGCCCGCGAAACGTCGCTAACCGCCCGCGTGTGTAAAAAGGCCGCTTGCATCAAGAGAAAATATGTGGTATCCTGTCCATGCCGTTGAGCCGGGGGTTCCCGGGTGGGTAGGGTGCCGTAGACACCTAAACCAAGGTTGAGTCGTGTGTCGGCACGATTCTCCCTCAACGGTACTTTTTATGTTTTGGTGTCGCCTTAAATCATCAAGGCTTGGGAGGTTCCGTTATGTTGCGGTATCCATCATCGTCATGCCTCCTTTTGGTAGTTTCTATATAATAATCTGCTGGGCGGGCGGCCCTCTTACCGCATAGTCTTCGGTCTGACGACCGAAGCCATTTGAAGAATCCCTGTCGGGATTCTTCTGCTCAGGGTTAGCGCTTCTATGCGCCCACCATTTTCTCCCTTTCTCCGCCACTGGCCAAGATGAAAATGGCTCAAACCATCCGGTTTGTTCCCCCTTGTGGTACCCGGCTCCGGCTGGAACGCTGTCGCGTTCTGCCGCTCGCCGACCACGGCGCCAACAAATCCTCGCTGTATCCGCCACCGGCGGCGCTCGGATGTGTTGCCCAACGGTACTTTTTATGTTTTGGTATCGCCTTAAATCATCAAGGCTTGGGAGGTTCCGTTATGTTGCGGTATCTATCATCGTCATGCATCCTTTTGGCATACCTAAAGTGTAACTTAGGCTTTAGGTAAATTATACCACTGCTCCATAGTAAGTCAAGTAAAAAATGGCAAATGTGTAAAAATCAAACACTTTGTCAGGATTTTATTCATGCTGCGCCGCCTGTCTTCCGTTGACGAGCCGGCCTATCGGCTATATAGTATACTTATACGTATACGTATACAATTTTCGGGGAACGGGTGAGGATATGACAAAGTTAAAAAAACTGTATGTTAAAATTGCGCTCCTGGTTTTCCTTGTTTCCGCCTACTTGCTATCCATGTGGATGAACGTCTGCTCCCTAAACGGCGGAAGTTTTTGGCCTCTGCTTTCCGCTTTCATTGGAAGTTTGGTTGGCATTCTTTTTATAAACTGCCTGATTCATCTTTGGAAAATAAAACCCGCTCCCCTCGCACCCGCCTTACTTCTGCTTGCCGTCGTCGTTCTTTTTGCGGTCGGTTTTTCGATCGTTTATTGTTTCGGCGCACTGACCATGCATTCCCCGGCCTGTTAAACACAGTCTATGTGCGCCGTCAAAAAACCCGTGCAGGATTCCCTGCACGGGTTTCGTTTTTATTCCGCCAGTTCCAGGGTTCCCGCCCTGCCGGCCAGTGCACCTGGCGACAATTCGCATGCCTGCACATACCGGTCTTCGATACCGTTTGTGTTGCGGATACCGTAATCCGCGGAAACGCGGAACCCGAAACGTTTGTAATAGGCGGGATTTCCCACCAGAAACACCGCGCCCCAGCCCTTTTCCCGTGCCCGTCGGAACCCTTCCTGTATCAGCCGGCCGCCCAGCCCCTGACCCCGTTGGGACAGCTCCACACACAACGGAGCGAGCAGCAGGCCCTCCCACGGGCCGGTTTGGGTGTCCACCCGCTGTCGGGTGAACATAATATGCCCGCACAGCCGGCCATCCTCCTCCGCCACCAGCTCCAAATCGGGGAGGAAGCCGCTGCCGGCGCGCAGCTTCAAAACAAAATCCTGTTCGGTTCCGTCTTTCACCTGTGCGGTCTCAAACGCGGTTTTTACCAGTGTATATATGGCATCGGCATCCGCCGGGGTCGCCTGTCGTATGTTCATGATGTCTCCTTACGCCGTATGCGGCTGCGCCGCCACCGTCATTTTGGGAATCCGCACCGTCAGCTCCATAAAGTCGTCCTGTTCCGTCTGCTGAATCTGCGCTTCAATACCGCTGCGCCGCATGGTTTCCACCGCGTGGTTGAGGGTGTTGAAAAACAGCCGCATATCCTTGACCAGCGGCGCGGGAGGACGGGTCGCCGGTTTTTCCGCGACCGGCTTCTCGGTCCGTTTTTCGGTCTGCGCCACTGTCCAATGCTCAGCAATCATCCGCTCCAGCAGGGCGGCGCGCTCGGTTTCGTCTTCTATTTTCAGAAGCGCCCGCGCGTGGCGCTCGCTAAAGCCGTTTTCGATCAGGAGCGCCTGTTCCCGCTGGGAGAGCTTTAACAGCCGCAGCTTGTTGGCCACGGCCGGCTGGGAGCAGCCGAGCATGCGCGCCGTTTCCTCCTGCGTGAGCTGGAACTGCCGGATCAGCTCCCGGATGCCGGCGGCTTCCTCAAAACAGTTGAGGTTTTCCCGCTGCAGGTTTTCCACCAGCGACATCACGGCCGTTCGCAAGCGGTCGGTCTGTACCACCAGGCAGGGCACCTCCCGCAGGCCGGCGATTTTGGCCGCCCGCAGCCGCCGCTGTCCGGCGATCAGCACCGGCCAGTCTCCCTCAAAGGTAACGGTCAGCGGATTCAGCAGTCCATTTTCACTGATGCTCTGAGCCAGCTCCAACAGTTTGTCATAGGCGTATTCCCGCCGCGTCTGCGTGGGGCTGGAGCGGATTTCCCGTACCGGAATCAGCCATACCCGACCCTGACTCTTATAGCGCGGCGCCTGCCTGTCCTTTCCCCACATACCGACACATCCTTTCAGGGAGTATCATACGACAAACGCCGGGGCTTGTCTGTCGGAATGCGGCTGTCGGCAAACGGCAGTTAAAGCGGTTGTTTTGCGATTTTTGCTGAGGGACGGGGGTATTTTTGCGGGGTGGGTGCTATTTTGTCGATCAAAATCAGGCGCCGCTGCCCGCGTTCTCCCGTAAAAGCGGGATCATTCGGCAGGGTCACCGTTTCGGCGCTGTGTGTCCGCCCGCCCAGCAAGGCTACCGCTTTTTGGGCGGCCTCCAGCTCTTTATCGGCATCCGGCCCCTTGAGGGCGATAAACCGCCCGCCGGGTTTCACAAAGGGCAGGCAGTATTCCGCCAGCACCGGCAGGGAGGCCACCGCCCGCGCCGTCGCCACATCAAACCGTTCCCGCAGCGTCGCCTGCCGGCCGCCCTCCTCGGCGCGGGCGTGTATCAGCGTGACGGGCAGGCCCAGCTCGTGGCACAGGGTTTCGAGAAAGGTCAGCCGTTTTTGCAGGCTGTCCAGCAGGGTCAGCTCGATATCCGGCCGCAAAATGGCCAGCGGCACGCCGGGGAACCCGGCCCCGGTGCCCACGTCGATCAGGCGGCAGGGGCCGTCCGGCAGCAGGGGCGCGGCGGTCAGGCTATCGAGGAAATGCTTCACCAGCATCCCCTCCGGGTCGGTAATGGCGGTGAGGTTCATTTTCTGGTTCCACTCGACCAACAGCCAGGCGTAGCGAGCGTATTTTTCCGCTGCCTCGGGGGACACAGTCACCCCGTACCCGGCGGCGTAGCGGATGAGGCGCTGCGTATCAATCATGGGCCTGTCCCTCCGTTTTCTGGTTCAGCCAGACAATCAGCACCGCGATATCCGCCGGGCTGACGCCGCTGATGCGGGAGGCCTGTCCCACGCTGCGCGGGCGCACCCGCATCAGCTTTTCCTGGGCCTCTTTCCGCAGTCCGGTGATGGCGGCATAATCGGTTTCCTTCGGCAGCAGGCGGTTTTCCAGCCGCCTCATTTCGTCGATCATGGCCTGCTGCCGCCGGATGTAGCCCTCATATTTGATCTCCACCTCTACCTGCTCGCGCACCAGGGCCGGCAGCTCCGGCCTCGCCGAATCGATGGGCGCCAGGTTTTCGTAACCGAGCTGCGGACGGCGGAGCAGCTCCTCCAGCCGCACGCCGGTTTGTATCGGCGTGGTGGAGCAGGCGGCCAGCAAAGCGTTGACTTCTGCCGACGGAGGGATTACCGTGCTCCGCAGGCGTTCCCGTTCCGCGCGTTTGGCCGCCTGCCGCGCCGTGAAATGCGCCCAGCGCGCATCATCCACCAAACCGGCTCTGCGCCCGATAGGGGTCAGGCGTTCATCGGCGTTGTCCTGCCGCAGCACCAGCCGGTATTCCGAGCGGGAGGTCATCATGCGGTAGGGGTCGGTACAGCCCTTTGTCACCAAATCGTCAACCAGAGTCCCGATGTATCCATCCGCCCGGTCAAGGATCATGGGGTCCCGACCCATGATCTTGAGGGCCGCGTTGACGCCGGCCACCAGTCCCTGCGCGGCGGCCTCCTCATATCCGGAACTGCCGTTAAACTGTCCCGCGCCGTACAAGCCGGGCTGTTCCAGGAACTCCAGCGTCGGCGCGAGCTGCAACGGATCGCAGCAGTCGTACTCGATGGCGTAGGCGGGGCGCATCACCTGCACCTCCTCCAGCCCCGGTATGGTGTGCAGGAAAGCGAGCTGCACATCCTCCGGCAGGGAGGAGGACAGCCCCTGTAAATACATTTCCTCAGTATGCAGGCCGCAGGGTTCTATGAACACCTGATGCCGCTCCTTATCCGCGAACCGCACCATTTTATCCTCGATGCTGGGGCAGTAACGCGGCCCCACGCCCTCAATTTTTCCACCATACAGCGGAGAACGGTGGAGATTGTCGAGAATAACCCGCTTGGTGTCTTCATTTGTCCAAGTAATATGGCAGTCGCAGCGGTTTTGCAGCTCCTGGTCCGTTTCAAAGGAAAAAGGAACGACCGGCTCGTCACCGGGCTGCTCCTCCAAGCCGTCGAAACGCACGCTCGAGCGCAGCACCCGCGCCGGTGTGCCGGTTTTGAACCGCCGCAGGGATATCCCCAGCTCCAGCAGGGACTGCGTCAGGCCGGTGGCAGCGAACATACCATCCGGTCCGCCCTCGTAACTGACGTCACCAACGAAAATGCGGCCTTTCAAAAAAGTACCGGTCGCCAGGATCACGGTTTTCGCGCGGTACTCCGCCTCCAGGCGGGTGGTAAGGACGTAGCGGTCGTCCTCCTCCCGCCGCAGTGCGACGATTTCCCCCTGCCGGATATGCAGGCCGGGCGTGGTTTCCAGCGCCTGCTTCATATACGCTGAGTAATCCCGCCGGTCTATCTGGGCCCGCAGGGAATGCACCGCCGGGCCTTTGCCCCGGTTCAGCATACGGGACTGCAGCAGCGTCGCGTCGGCAGCCCGGCCCATTTCGCCGCCCAGCGCGTCAATTTCGCGCACCAGATGCCCCTTGGCGGTACCGCCGATGCAGGGATTGCAGGGCATATTGCCCACCCAGTCCAGATTGATGGTAAAAATCACGGCGCGGCATCCCAGCCGCGCGGCGGCCAGCGCCGCCTCGATCCCGGCATGGCCGGCGCCGATGACCGCTACGTCGTATTCTCCTGCTGAAAATTTCATAGAGGTCTGCCTTTCGCTGTCAGGTTTAAAACAGGGGCGGGATATCCCGCCCCTGCCTGTTTCTTCGCTTATTCCGCCGCGGGCGTGGTGTTCTCAGCCGGCTTTTCTTCACCGGCGTCCGGCGTTTCCTCCTCCGGCTCCTCGTGCGGGGCGCGGGCCAGCGATACGATCCTGGCTCCGTCGTCCACCCGCATGACGCGTACACCCTTGGACGGCCGCCGGCACTGGCGGATTTCCGCCGCCGACATGCGGATGATGACGCCATCCGATGCGATCAAAATCACATCGTCTTCCAGGTCTACCACGCGGATAGCGGCCACGTTGCCGAACGTTTCGGTATGATAGTTGGTCAGGCCCTTGCCTCCGCGCGACTGCACACGGTAATCGCTCAGTTCGCTCAGGCGGCCGTAACCGGTTTCCGTGACGGTGAGCACCAGCCCCTCCGGCCGGCAGACCGCCATGCCGATAACCTCGTCTCCCTCGGCCAGGGTCAGCGCCTTCACACCGCGGGCCGGCCGGCCCACGACGCGTGCGTCGTTTTCATCAAAGCAAATCGCCATACCCTTGCGGGTGCCCACCAACAGCTTCTGGTACCCATCGGTCAGCTTGACCCACGCAAGCTGGTCGCCCTCGTCGAGATCAATAGCGATCAGCCCGTTCTTGCGGGCGTTCGCATACGCCGACAGGCGGGTGCGCTTGATAATCCCCCGCCGGGTCACCATGCACAGGTATTGGTCGCTTTCAAATTCGGTGGCGCGGATCATGGCCGTTACCTTTTCATCCGGCGCCAACGGCAGCAGATTGACGATATTCATACCTTTGGCGGTCCGGCTTCCCTCCGGCACTTCATAGCATTTTAAACGATATACCCGGCCGGCGGAGGTGAAGAACATCACATAATCATGGCTTGAGCAGAGGAACATGGTTTCGGTCACGTCCTCTTCCCGCGTGCTCATGCCCATGATGCCCCGGCCGCCGCGCCGCTGGGTTTTATAGACATCCGCGGCCTGCCGCTTGATATACCCCAGCCGGGTCAGGGTCAGCACGCATTCCTCCACCGGAATCAGGTCTTCAATGTCCACCTCACCCGACACGGCGGAGATATCCGTACGCCGCTCGTCGCCGTATTTATCCCGCATCCGCAGGCACTCATCCTTAACGATGGATTTGATTTTCCACTCATCGGCCAGAATGTCCATGTATTCCGCTATTTTGGCCAGCAGGGCATTCAGCTCGTCCTCGATCTTCTGCCGTTCCAGCCCGGCCAATTGGCCAAGCCGCATTTTCACAATTGCGTCCGCCTGAACCTCATCAAAGCCAAACCTTTCCATCAGGCGGGACTTGGCGGTCGGCACGTCAGCCGATTCCCGGATGATGCTGATGACTTCGTCAATAAAATCGCTGGCGGTTTTGAGCGCCTCGAGGATATGCGCCTTCTCCTGCGCCCTCCGCAGATCATACTGGGTGCGCCGGGTAATGACTTCCACCTGAAATTTTATGTACTCTTCCAGCATTTGCTTGAGATTGAGTACCCGGGGAATGCCGTTCACCAGCGCCAGCATGATGACGCCGAAGGTCACCTGCATCTGGGTATACGCAAACAGCTGGTTGAGTACGACCTGCGGATTTGCGTCCTTTTTCAGGTCGATGACCACCCGCATGCCTTCCTTATTGGAGTGGTCCACCACATCGTGGATACCGTCGATGCGCTTATCGTCCACCAGATCGATAATGGATTTAACCAAATTCAGCTTGTTAACCTGATAGGGAATTTCACCAATGACAATGCGGAACCGGCCGTTGCCGTGTTCCTCAATCTCGGTGCGCGCGCGCACAATCAAACGTCCGCGACCGGTTGCATAGGCGGCGCGAATGCCCGCGTGCCCCATGATGATGCCGCCGGTCGGGAAATCCGGGCCCTTGATACAATCCATTATGGCCGCCATGTCGGCTTCCGGGTCGTCGATCAGCAGGCAAATCCCGTCAACCACCTCCCGCAGGTTGTGGGGCGGAATATTGGTGGCCATACCCACCGCGATGCCGGTGGAGCCGTTCACGAGCAGGTTCGGAAACCGCGAGGGCAGCACCTGTGGCTCTTTAAGACGGTCGTCGTAGTTGGTGGTGAAATCCACGGTTTCTTTTTCGATGTCCGCCAACATATCGAGCGACATTTTGCTCATACGCGCTTCGGTATACCGATAGGCGGCAGCGGGATGGCCGTCCACGGAACCGAAGTTTCCGTGCCCGTCAACCAGCGGATAGCGCAGGGAGAAATCCTGCGCCATACGCACCATCGCGTCATAAACAGAGGCGTCGCCGTGCGGATGGTACCGACCCAGAACCGACCCAACGGTGTCGGCGCATTTGCGGTAGGCTTTATCCGGCGTCAGGTTGTTTTCGTGCATGGTGTACAGGATCCGGCGATGCACCGGCTTGAGCCCGTCCCGAACATCCGGCAGCGCGCGCGCCACAATAACCGACATCGAGTAATCGAGGAAGCTTTTCTTCATCTCTTTTTCCAGATTTACCGAAACGACTTTTTGATTTTGCAAATTTTGTTCATCCATCCGTTTACTCTCCTATCGTCAACAAACTTTTCACCAAGTCCGGGTCGGGGATATCCTCCCAGGGAATGCAAAGCTGACCCACCGGGGTCTGCAGGGCCAAAATATCCCGTTTAAACAGGCTTTTATAACAACCACGCGGTAAAAAACGCAGGCAGCCGTTCTCCTCTATGGCTATGCCCTGTCGCGTAAAGGCGATGCCCACCGCCGGTGAACCGGTCCCACTGTCCCGCCGCAGCTGGTACCAGAAAATAACGGTGGCGAGTCCCTGCAGCAGGCAGAACGCCGCCAGGCTAAACACCGTTATACCCACCGCCCGGGAGGTGTTCCGGAACAGGTTCCCTAGCAGTGCCCCCGCCACGGCGGAGCCAATGACGGTAAAGGGCAAGCAGCGAGCCATGAGAATACCGATTTTTCGGTCGGTTTCGCGTTTCATATTTGGCCGATACCGGAACCGGCATACCGTATCGTCCGTAAAGTGAATATCCGGCAAGGGATTCAACGCCGCTGCCGATGCAATGGTGCGGCCAGTACTTTTCCTGCCACTTTCAGGGATAGCCGGATACACGATCCGGCGCAGATTCTCCAGAGCCTGAACGGTCAGTTCCTCCGCCTGCCATACAATTGCCGCATAGCCGTCGCTGATTGTCAGCAAGCGGGGCGATTCCCATACCACGGTTTCCGGACGGCGGAAATATACCACCGTCCGCGTACGAGGCGTAATTTTAATGGCCCGATCCGCATAGACCTCGATCAAACCGGCAGCCTCCTGGCTGGCTGCCGCATAGCGCAGCAGCTCTCGCTGATCCCGTTGCCGGCGCGCGGTAACGACCAGCATTAACACAAAAAAGGCCAGGCATGCCGTCATACAAATCGCCGCCGTCGCGATAGCGCCGGGTATGCTCTGCTCCCCCGCCGTCGCAATCGCCGCCATGCTGAAGCTCACCAGCAACAGACTCCCCGTGAGAACCGCCGGCCATAAAGGCGGCTGTGTCTGCTTTTCTATCTCTTCAAGCCTCTCCCGGTTCACGGGTGTCACCGCGGTTATCATTTTGGGAATGGCTGTATCCTCCCCCGGTTCCGGTTCCCGGTAAGCGGGGAGCGGCGGCTGCATGGGCGCGGCTGGCTCCACCGGATACCAAACGCGCTGTCCCCCTGCCGGCGTCTGATCTGTCCTCACAGGCGGCGGAATGACCGGCCCTTTCCACTGCGGAAGCCACCCGTCCGCCGGGTTGTCCGGCCGTTCCGGCTCTGGCGCGCCGGATGTACCGTTGGGTTCCATATTCTCCGCCTCCCTGTCCGTTATTTGTCTTTATCCGAAGATCCCGCCGCCGGTATCGATTCCCTTAAAACAAGACGATCGTCTTCGTCCAGTACCCGATCGGGTATCCCGACGAACTCCTGGTGCACCTGAACGATTAAAAGCCCCGGTTCCTCGTACAAACGGCATTTATCAAAAGGTATGATCATCTGCCGCGCACCTTCGCCAAAGCCGAGTCCTTTTTCATAGACGGTCAGGTGGATGCCTGTCCCATCCTTCAGCTGCCGGCCCACCGCCGACCAGCGAAACAGCGGCATGACCAGCCATTGGGCAATCCCCACTACCAGCGCGGCGACCGCAATAAACAGTGACATACCGCGGTGGGGTTTGATCGCTATAAAATCCACCAGGGATATACCGCCGACGACTGCCATCAGAACCGACTGAATGATCAGCCGGGACTTGCCGGCGTGGCGTGTGTACGCGCGGTCAAAGACGCGGCTCAATTCCTCTTTTTGCAGCACATAGGACACCGTCGCCCGCTCGGACCCGAAGGTCGTTTCTTCCATGTCTGTTTCTCCCGTTATACGTCCAAATTCGAAACGTATTTCGCATTTTTCTCAATAAATTCCTTACGCGGTTCCACTTTATCCCCCATCAGGATGGTAAACACCTCATCCGCGGCGGCCGCGTCTTCCAGTTCTACCCTTAGCATGGTGCGGAACGCCGGGTCCATGGTGGTTTCCCAAAGCTGTTCCGGGTCCATCTCACCAAGACCCTTGTACCGCTGGATATCCGTGTTGCCGCCCAGCTCCTCGATATACCGGTCACGTTCTTTTTCTGAAAAGGCGTACCGGAGCTGTTTGCCTTTGGATACCTTGAAAAGCGGTGGCTGGGCGATGTAAACATGGCCTTCCTCCACCAACGGCCGCATATACCGGAAGAAAAATGTCAGCAGCAGGGTGCGGATATGCGAGCCGTCGACGTCGGCATCGGCCATAATGATCACTTTTCCATACCGCAGCTTGGACAGGTCAAAATCGTCTCCAATCCCGCAGCCCAGGGCGATAACGATCGGAATCAGCTTTTCGTTGCCGTACACCTTGTCCAGCCGGGCTTTTTCCACGTTCAGCATTTTGCCCCACAGCGGCAGGATAGCCTGGTAGTTCCGGTCCCGTCCCTGAATGGCGGAGCCGCCGGCCGAATCTCCCTCAACGATATACAGCTCTGTCCTTTCCATATCGCTCCAGATGCAGTCGGCGAGCTTTTCCGGCATACGGGTGGAGGACAAACCGCTTTTCTTCCGCGCCATTTCCCGCGCGCGCTGGGCCGCTTCGCGGACCCGGGCCGCGTTGATGGACTTTTCAAGAATGCCTTTGCCCACCGCCGGATTTTCTTCAAGATAGGGCGCCAGCTTTTCATTCAGCAGTGTCGTTATCAACGAGCCTACCGCCGTATTTCCCAGCTTGGCCTTGGTCTGCCCTTCAAACTGGGCATCCTTCAGCTTGACGCTGATAACCGCGGTCAGGCCCTCCCGCACGTCATCGCCTTTAAGATTGCTGTCATTCTCTTTCAGCAAGCCATGACGCCGCGCATAATCATTCAGGATACGGGTAATCCCGGTTTTAAAAGAATTTTCATGGGTTCCGCCGTCCACTGTGTGAATATTATTCGCAAAGGATACGATGTTTTCATTATAGCTGTCATTATACTGCAACGCCACCTCGGCAATGGAATCGCCGTCGTTGATGGAAATATGAATGACCTCAGGATGCAACACCTGATAGCCGCGGGTCTTATTCATAAAATCAACAAAAGACGAAATACCGCCTTCGTAGCAGTACTCCTGTTCCACCACATTGTCGGGATTGCGGCGGTCGTGGAGACGTATGCACAAGCCGGCGTTCAGGAAGGCCTGCTCGCGCAGTCGTTTTTGCAGCACCTCAAAATCGTATTCCGTGGTTTCCGTGAAAATCTGGTCGTCCGCCTTGAAACGAATGGTCGTACCGTCGTGTTCCGACGGGCCGATCACGGTCAGATCGTTAACCGCCACACCGCGTTCGAACCGCTGCGCGTAGACGTTTCCATCCCGGGAGATTTCCACTTCCATCCATTCGGACAGCGCGTTTACCACCGAGGAACCCACGCCGTGCAGGCCGCCGGAGACTTTATAGCCTGATCCGCCAAACTTTCCGCCCGCGTGCAGAACCGTCAGCACAACGGTGACGGTCGGGATGCCCATCTTCTCATGGATGCCGACCGGTATGCCGCGGCCGTTGTCGGTGACACTGATGATATCCCCCGGCAGCATGTCCACGTCAATATGGGTGCAATAGCCGGCCAGCGCTTCGTCGATCGAGTTGTCCACAATTTCATAAACCAGGTGATGAAGCCCTTTTGGTCCGGTCGACCCGATATACATACCCGGCCGTTTTCGCACCGCTTCCAATCCTTCCAACACCTGAATCTGGCTTTCGTCGTATGGCGTTGCGTCCGCCCGTACCATTTGTTCCTCTTGCTGGCGCTCCATTTCTTCTTCGCGTTCCAAATCCGACATGGTAAACCTCCCTATCACTTTCCCGCTGTTCTTGTCCTATCAGCTGGCTCTATCCGCCGATTAAAAACTCTCTAGTTCCAAAACCGCCCGACGTTTGAGTGTAGCCGGCGCGATTTGGCATACATATACCGTTTCATTCCCGTCACGGTCCGCACAAACCACGAACGACCGGGGCAGTTCGTCCGTTACATTGCAGACACGGCCGCCTTTTTCAGCGTCGGCCAGAAACAGCCGGGTGTTTTTTGAGACCGTCGTCCCATCCATATCAAATATTCCCACAATATCTTTGAGTGGGACTACCGTATCGCCGCCCAGATGAATATACATAAGCGCATCCTCTTATTCCCACTTAAATTTTCCGTGAGGCGTTTTCTCATCCAACAACTCCAGCCGGTGCTTCTGCATCTGATTTTCCCGCCCAATGGCCTCGCCGCCCAACTTGACGGTCAACCCAATTAAGATGAGGAAAATCACCAGGCTAAACCCAATGAAATTCAGCCAAAACCGGCAAACAAGTATAAACGCGGCAACCAACATAACGGATATAAGCAGGGTGATCAGCAGCGCCCGGCGCTTTTTCTTGCGGCTCTGCGCCAAAATGAGTGTCCTTTCTTCTTCATAGGACAGCGTCGCCATTGTTTCAATCATCCTTTCGGGTAATTTTCCCACCCCTTACCTCAAAGGCCGCGCCTTTCGCCAGCCGCCGGATAGGGCCGGGATCACAACAGGTCACCAATACCTGCCAACCGTGAATATGATTCAATATATAATCCTGCCGGGCTGGGTCGAGTTCGCTCATAACATCGTCCAGCAACATCACCGGCTGCTCTCCCGTTTCCTTTTCGAGCAGCGCCGCCTCCGCCAGCTTGAGGGCCAGCACCGCCGACCGTTGCTGCCCCTGTGACCCATAATTCCGCGCCGCGCGATCGTCAATGGAGATATATAGGTCGTCACGGTGAACGCCGGCTGTGGTAAATCCGGCGGCGCGGTCCACATTCTCACGCTCCTGCATAATCCGCAGGAGCTGGTCGCGTGCCGCCTCTTTTGATGCGCCACCATTTTCCACACAGGATTCATAACAGGCCGACATCGCTTCCCGCTGTGCGGATAAACCATTATAAATGGCCGCCGCTTCCGGCGCTAATCTGTCGATATAATGTCTTCGCGCTTCATACACATCCGCTCCGGCCTGTGCCAGCCGGGCATTCCAAACCGACAGGGTGTCCTCCGACAGGCTTTTGCCCCGCGCCGCCTCTTTCAGCAGCGCGTTTCGCTGCTGAAGCGTTCTCTGATATTCCGATAACAGGCGAATATAGGATGGCCGGAGCTGGCAACAGGCCGTATCTATAAAACGCCGCCGGGCATCCGGCCCATCCTTGATCAACGATAAGTGCGTGGGTGAAAAAACCACGGCACAGAATATACCCGCCATCCGGGCAGCGGAACGCAGTCCGATCCCATTCAGCTGAGCCGACCGACGGCTTTGAATAGACATTCGTGCCTGCTGATCCCGCCCTTGCGCCTTGAAATCGAGGATCAATTCCGCCTGATCGCCGCCAAACGCGACCAATTCCTTATCCTTTGCGCCGCGAAAACTTTTTGCTCCGGTAAACAACCATACCGCTTCCAAACAATTTGTTTTACCCTGCGCGTTGTCTCCATAAAATATATTGATACCCGCATCCAACGAAAACGCGGCGCTTTCCAAATTCCGGAACCCCGCTGTCGTCAGCCGTTCAGCTATCATGCTGTTCCACCCGATAACACATGTCCTCGTCCGCCGCCTGTACGCGGTCGCCGTCTACCAGCTTTTTGCCGCGCATGGTGCACACCTGGCCATTGACAAGCACTCGTCCTGTCTGCACCAGAACCTTGGCTTGACCGCCCGTCTGCGCGGACCCGGTCAGTTTTAAAAACGCATCCAGTCGGATAAACGGCGTATCGATTGGGATGATCCGTTCTTTCTCTATCTCTTTCATGTTATGCCTTCAGTCTTACCGGCAAGACCAGAAACAAAAAGGATTCTCCCTCGACCGGCAGAATTTTCATGGGAGAAACCGGTCCATTCAATTGTATCCGCACTTCATCGGTTTCCGCATTTTTCAGAGCATCCAACAGAAAGCGGCTGTTGAATCCCATCTCTTCCGCGTTGCCGTCCATGCTATCCGTATCAATCTTGTCTTTTGCCGATCCCAGTGGCGTCGTACAGGAAACCGTGATGCTCTCATCCTGGAACTGGCAGACCAGGGGAGATTTGATGCGGTCATTGATAACCAGGGACGCGCGTTCCACGGCGTCCATCAACACACGGGTTTTTACACGAATTTCCGTCGTTATCTGCGGCGGGATCGCTTTTTGATAAGCCAGGAATTCCCCATCCAACAGGCGGGAAATAACCGAGTATCCCCCCACCTCCGTTAAAATGTGTTGCTGCCCCACATGTAAAACAGCCGCTTCTTCCTCATCACCAAGCAACTTTAACAGCTCACTAAGCGTTTTTCCAGGAACAACGAATTCCATATTCTGCCGGCAGTCCACGGCTTCACAGCGAATGGCCAGCCGTGAGCCGTCAACGGCGACCAGGCGAAGCTGATTGTCCGCCACTGTAAACTGCACCCCGGTATGCACCGGCCGGATATCGGTCTGCGCCACGGCAAACAATGTTTGCCGGATCATACTTTTCAGGGTTGTTTCAGGCAGAGAAATGTCTTCACCGTCGCTGACGGTAGGAATATCCGGATATTCCGCCGCATCGATCCCAACAATGGAAAACATGGATTCATCGCTGCGAATAATCGTTTGAAACCGGTCATCCGTTTCCAATTCCACCGTGTCTCCCGGCAGCTTGCGGACAATATCACCGAACAGGCGGGCATTCAGCACGATCTGCCCGGTCTGCTCGACGTTTGCGTCCACCGTTGTCATGATTCCCAATTCCAGATCATATCCCGCTAACAACAGGGAATCGGCGGATGCGCGCAATAAAATGCCGTCCAGTACCGAAACCGTCGATTTTCCGGAAACGGCCCGCTGTACATTGCTGACGGCGCTAATCAGCGCCTGCTTCTGGCAAGATATTTTCAAAACGTTTCTCATCCTTTCCTTGGCCATTATACTATCTATCTTTCTTTATCTTTTAGTAGCCGTAGTCTATAGGGTCGGTGAAAAAGTGGAAACCGGCGTCAAAACCTGCTGTCATGGCGTTTTTCTCCGCCCGAAGCGGAGGAAAACAGAGCGTACAGCCCTGTGAAAACCGGTGAAGAAGATTTCACTTGATTCCCCCAATCTTTCCCCGTGGAAACTTTCGGGAAAACCCGTCGATAATTCGTGTGAGATATGTAGAATATTCCACTTTTTCCACGGGAAACCCTCGTGGAAAATCGGTTAATGCTCACTGACATTTTTGATGATATCATTGACCCGCCCTTTGAAAGACGCATCCCGCTGCATCATATCTTCGACCTTTTTCACGGCGTAAACAATGGTAGAATGATCCCGCGTGCCAAAGTGTTCACCAATTGCTTTCATGGACAGGCCAGTGATGCTGCGCACGACAAACGCCGATACCTGGCGAGCCTGGGAGACCGCCGCCGACCGCTTGGTGGACCGAATGTCTTCCGGCGTGACGTTCATGGTACGCGCGACTTCACTGATGATGCGATCCACTGTCACCGGAATCGGCGGGTTATCGTTTTGAATGTCGCGTATCGCGACTTTAGCGCTGTTGATTGTTGCCCGTTCGCCGTTCAGAATACATTGTGCGCGCAGCCGCTTGATGGCTCCCTCCAACTGGCGAACGTTGCTTTTCAGCTGGCTGGCGATGTATGCGGCGACATCGTCGTCAATATCCACGTCAAAAATTTGAGCCTTGCGTTTAACAATGGCAATGCGGGTTTCAAGGTCCGGCGGCTGTATATCCGCCAGCAGGCCCATTTCAAAACGGGACCGCAGGCGGTCTTCCAGCGTGGCAATTTCTTTCGGTGGCCGATCGGAGGTTAGGACAATTTGCTTGTTAGCCTGGTGAAGGGCTTCAAACGTATGGAAAAATTCCTCCTGCGTGGCTTCCTTACCGGCGATAAACTGGATATCGTCCACCATCAAAACGTCCACCTGGCGGTATTTTGCGCGAAAATCTGCGGTGGATTTGTTCCGAAGGGACTCGATTAGTTCATTGGTCATATATTCGCCTTTGGTGTATAATATTTTTACATCCGGCGTATTCTTTTTTATTTCATTGCAAATTGCATACAAAAGATGCGTTTTGCCGAGACCAGATCCGCCATATATAAATAAAGGATTATAATGACCAGCCGGGTTCTTGGCCACGGCCTGAGAGGCGGCATGCGCATATTTATTTGAAGAGCCGACAATAAAATTCTCAAAGGAGTATTCATAGTTGGCGGTTTTGCCGCTAAACAGGTTACCGGGTTCCGTTTCATCCGAGTCAAGAGGAGTCTCCGGTACGGTAGAAGTATCTTCCTCCGACAGAATTTCCAGTTCCAGCGGGAGTCCGAGTACGTTCTGCACAGCCTGCTTGAGTTTATCGGTATAATGCTCGGAAATGATTTTCCGCTGGAAATTGGTATGGACGGACAAGACCACTTTGTCATCTTCGATACTGCGAGGCTCAATGCAGGAAATCCAGACATTAAAGGCCACTTCGCTGATATCGGGTAGGGAATGTAGATAATCCAGAACACCCGACCAAGCTTCTTTTAACGTTTCCATGAAGAGTCCACATGCCTTTCTATTAGTTACGGGAAAAACCTGATTAAAAACAATATTTAAAACATTGTAACACACTTTTTTGGCTTTTACAACGCCGGTTTTCGCATTTAGCGGAAATTATTTGTTTTCCCGGGGAACAGAGAAAACGCCTGTATGAGCCGTTAAAACGCCTGTATGGGGATAAGCTGTGGTAAAAGTCGCTTTGCCACCATATGTGGTAGAGATGTTTTCCCAAACCACCAGATTATAGGGACAGGCGAAATTCTTTGCGGAGCATAGTTTTTTTGCCAATTTTTTGTTGACTTTTCTAAGTAGGTTGTTATATAATATATCCTCGCAAGGTTGTGACCCCTGATATTGGTTATCCGAAAGGAGGATGACGCATGCTTCGTACTTATCAGCCGAAAAAGCGGCATCGTAAAATGGAACACGGGTTCCGCAAAAGAATGGCAACTGCCAATGGCCGTAAGGTTCTGGCTCGTAGAAGAGCAAAAGGTAGAAGTCGCCTTACCTACTAAAAAGAGCCACCATTGTGTGGCTTTTTTTTGTAGGTTCCGGGCATGGCGCGGATAGAAAGAAAGCGGGGATCGGCATGGCGGCGTTTCCAGTGATTAAGGAAAACCGTGACTTTCAGTTTTTATACCGCAAAGGTAAGTCGCAGGTGCATCCCTGTTTGGTGACCTATTTGCGGAAAACCCGCCGTCCCGGTGTCCGGGTCGGCATTACCACCGGCAAAAAGGTGGGTAATGCCGTGCAGCGCAATCGCTGCCGGCGTATCATCCGCGAAGCGTTCCGGCAGCTGTATCCGCAGGTTACCGGCGGCTGGGATGTGGTTTTTGTTGCGCGCGGAAGGACCGGCCGCTGTAAAAGCACGGATATCGCGCGCGTTATGGAAGAACATCTGCGAATGAATTAGCTAAATATTTTGAAGTTTCCGTGCGAACTATCCAGAGAGATATTGACTCATTATGTCTTGCTGGAATTCCGATTATTTCAGTCACTGGGGCGACAGGTGGTTATGAAATATCCTCGCAATTTAAACTTGATAAACATCTTGCCACTTCAAATGATTATTCTTATATTTTGACTGCACTTAAAGGGTTAGTTTCGGCTACAAATGATCAAAATGCAAAACATACATTAGAAAAAATATCTCATATATTTAACAATAACAATATGAATATTATATTAGATTTTTCCGTCTTACGAGAAGGTGAGCAAGCTACTCTGCAAACATTGCAAACTGCCATAGCTCAAAAACGTATGGTAGATTTTATATATACGAATAATAACAATGAAACTCGTGTACACAGTGTAGAGCCGATTGCAGTCTTATACAGGTGGTACGCTTGGTATCTTCTTGCTTACTCTAAAATAAAAAACGATTATCGTACCTATAAATTTGTAAGGATGAGGGATATAAAAATTACGGATATCCCGTTTACAAAAGAACATGACACTCCAGAAAGTATTTTGAAAAAGTCTGATAAAACAGATTGTCGTCAATATATAGATGTTGTTGTAAAATGTAAAGAAAAGGCACGGGCACGGGTTCAAGAATATTTGAAAGGGAGTGTAATTGAGACCCTTCCGGATGGAAACACGTTTATGAAATTGACCGTGGTGGAAAACGAGCAGTTCTGGCTTGGTACGCTATTGTCATTGGGTGATGATGTTGAGGTAATTGCACCAAAAGAAATACGTAAACGCCTTTTTAAAGTAGCTTCAAAAATTATTTCTTTATACAAATAACTATGACATACTGTTGTCATATATACCGTGATATAGTGTTAATAAAAACGGAGGTGCATTTATGTTGAACCCATATGAAAAATGTCCTAAATATGAGAATGAAAACTATATGTTAAGAATGGTAAGTAAAAAGGACAAGGAAGATTTATTAAAAGTATATTCTGATGAAAAAGCTGTACCACTTTTCAATAGTGATAATTGCGGGGGAGATAACTTTCATTATACTACTGAAACCAGAATGGAACAAGCGATTGAATATTGGCTGTGGGAGTATGGTAGACAAGGTTTTGTTCGCTGGACTATTGTATCAAAAACAGATAACAAAGCAATAGGAACGATTGAAGTATTTAATCGGAAAGCTGATGATTATTTTAATAACTGTGGGTTATTAAGACTTGATTTGAGAAGTGATTATGAACAGGAAGAAAGTATTTTTGAAATACTATCGCTTATCGTACCCTCAGTATTTGAATTATTTAATTGCCAGATAATTGCAACAAAAGTTCCTCATTTTGCTTCTGAAAGAAAATTGGCAATAATCCGGTTAGGTTTCGTTGCTTCTGAAGAAAAATTGATAGGAGGACATGATAAAAAGATTTATACTGAATATTATGTCCTGCAAAAATAGAATTGGAGATTTAGAATAAAGGCAATTCTTAAAAAATGTAGCGGAGTGATATACATGGGAAAATATTAGTTGCAGAATTTACAGAGAAAGAAGAAGCTGTTTTTAATCAGTTAGTAGAGTGGCTGTCTAATACTTTGTGTACTGCACCTGTTTCTCTAAGCAAGAAATGTAACGGTTTAGACGTAAATTATTTTACTCGTACCGTTACTGATGACAAAGGAGATGAAATACATCTGACTGCTAAAGAATTTGACCTATTGTATTTTCTTTCCAGCCACAAAGGACAGGTATTTACAAAAGAACAGATTTACGAAAAGGTATGGGGATATGATAATGCACCAGACGCAAACAATCTTTCCTCATTCGTCAGAAAGCTAAGACTGAAAATCGAACCACACCCAGACAATCCACGATATATCATCACTGTCTGGGGTGTGGGATATAAATTTAGTGGAGAAGAAAAACCGTAGCTGTATTTCACAATAGAGGGCGTAAAATTTTCTGTGTCTATGGGAAAAATTCTTCTTTGATAAGAAACAG
>OGYY01001262.1_pt1 | contig 22610 bp, 17 predicted proteins | sample 1576671 | NCBI WGS metagenome assembly OGYY01 (sample SAMEA3541593, study PRJEB24748) | human gut metagenome | biome: human gut; feature: human-associated habitat; material: faeces | place: China | collected 2012 | reverse complement strand
CCGTAAATGTATAGCTCTGTGCATCCGTTGTCACATTGTTCGGTGTACCTGTTATTTTCCCGGTTTATCCTGGAAAAAACGGATTTTGTCATTGCTCCTACCCAGAAGGTGAAAGGGCTTCTTGATTCCTATGGCGTGGATCGCCCTGTTGCGGTGATTCCCACGGGTATCCGGTTGGAACGCTTTCTGCCGGTTTGCTGGGAAACGGTGGATCGGGACAGAAGAGAAGTACGGGAAAGCTGCGGAATCGGAGAAGAAAAAAAGGTGCTGCTTGTTCTGGGCCGCCTTGCCAAGGAAAAAAATATAGAAGAAATCATCTCCTATTTCGGGAAGATGAACCGGGAGGAACTGGAGCTTCTGATCGTCGGGGACGGTCCGTACAGAAAGGAACTGGAACTTCTGGCGGATGAGCAGAAGAACAGCAGCCGCATTCATTTTACGGGGATGGCCACACCGGAGGAAACCGCTGCCTATTACCGGGCGGCAGACCTCTTTGTCAGCGCTTCACAAAGCGAAACCCAGGGAATTACTTATCTGGAGGCCCTTTCCAGCGGACTGCCGGTAGTATGCAGAAAAGATCCTTGTGTGGAAGGGATTGTAAAGCATAAGGAAAACGGCTACCAATACGAAACCTTTGAAGAATTCCGGGATGAATGCCTGAAAATTACCGGGGATGTGGACTGGAAGAATTTCCTGTCCGCGGGGGCGGTACAGACAGGGCTGCAGTTCGGTGCCAGACAGTTTGGGGAAAAGGTGTGCGGCGTGTATCAGGCCGCGCTTGCGGGAAGACGCAGCCGGATACGCATAGGCTTTAAAGGGGCGGCGGCTTCCTAAGGATAAGCGGAAAGCAAATACTCACGGACTAAACCCATGGATTCTCCTCCGTGGGTTTTTATGTCGGCAGGAATTTTTACCTTTTTTGGACTTGCATAAACCGAACATATGTACTATAATATGGAAAAGAACGTATGTTCGATTTAACTCCGCGTTTCCGCATGCGTAAGAAGGGATGGAAGCGCAGGAAAAGGCAGGGGCAGAATGGATTACGGAATAACCGACAGACAGATGAGCATTATGGATAAGCTGGGGATCCTGACAGATGCGGCGAAGTATGATGTGGCCTGTACCAGCAGCGGGACGGATCGCAGCGGAGACGGGACGGGTATGGCCAATGGCAGGAAGGGCCTTGGAAACGCTGTGGCCGCGGGGATCTGCCACAGCTTTTCCGGAGACGGCCGCTGTATCAGCCTGCTTAAGATTCTATTTACCAATGAATGCATATATGACTGTAAGTACTGCATCAACCGCTGCTCCAACGATGTTCCCCGGGCTTCTTTTACGCCGGAGGAGGTATGCAGGCTTACCATTGAATTTTACAGAAGAAATTATATAGAGGGATTGTTTTTAAGTTCGGGCATTTTAAAGAATCCTGATTATACAATGGGACTTATTTACGAAACTGTTTGGAAGCTGCGTAATGAATATAAGTTTTTTGGATATATTCACGTTAAGGCTATTCCGGGGGCTTCTGAAGATATTATTGAGAAGGTTGGGTTTGTGGCTGACAGAATGAGCGTTAATTTGGAGCTTCCAACTAAGGAAGGTTTACAGCAACTTGCACCTAATAAGAATTATACTAATATTTTGAAACCGATGAAGCAGATTCAGATGGGTTCAGGCAGATTGATTTCAGATGGTAAGGAAGGATATCAGATCGTAACAAGAACAGGACGGAAGAATAATTCTAAGTTTGTTCCGGCAGGGCAGAGCACACAGATGATTATAGGAGCCACGCCTGAAACAGATTATCAGCTTATGTCAGTTACGGAGACTATGTATAAACAGTTTAATTTAAAGAGAGTGTTTTATTCGGCTTTTGTGGATGTGAATCATAATATTGATTCACCTGCAATAATAGGACCTAACCCCATGCTTAGGGAACATAGACTTTATCAGGCAGACTGGCTGTTGAGGTATTATGGCTTTGCTGTTAAGGAGTTGCTTAATAAGGAGCATCCTAATTTTAATGTGGCTTTGGATCCTAAATGTGATTGGGCAGTTAATCATTTGGATAAGTTTCCTGTGGAAGTTATGAGAGCAGACTATTATACCTTATTAAGGGTGCCGGGAATTGGAGTAAAGTCGGCAAGAAGAATAACTGCGGCAAGACATTATGGAATGCTTGACTTTAACAGTTTAAAGAAGATGGGGGTAGTTCTTAAAAGAGCGGCATATTTTATAACCTGCGGTGGAAAGACTATGATTCCACTGTCAATGGATCAGGATGCATTGGCAAGAACATTGGCAGATACTGACAGAAAGCAGGTTTACGCTATTGAGAATGACACAACTTATAAGCAGATGACACTTATGGATTTGGGATTGAAACAGTAAGTTTAGAATAATCGGAGAGCAATATGAATGTTACGTTAGTTTGTGAAAATAATATAGAGGGAATAATGACAGCAATTTATGACGGATGGGTGTATATGAATAAGGGATATTCTGTTAACATTCATCCGGGCAGTGATTATGCACCAACCTTTTTTTCTAAATTTATTAATATTGAAACTGACAATTCTAAGGCTGAAAGAGTTATTCGTTCAATAAAGATTAAGATTTCAGAAGAGGCATATATTGCAGTTTTTAGAACCTGTATGAATTTTGCAGAGGATAAAGGAGATGCGGTCTTTGAATTCCTAAAATATGGATACAGATATGGTGAAAGAGTTATGAAGATGCTTCACATTCCAGCGGTTATGAGAGTAATGGAACTTAGTAGAAAGACTTCAAACGAGGCACACTCATTTATAGAATTTATCAGATTTGAAGAGCTAAAAGGAAATGTTTTATACAGCAGAATTGATCCTAAGTGCGATGTACTGTCACAGGTTTATGCTCATTTTCAGAATAGATTTCCTAACGAGAACTGGATTATATATGATCAGAGAAGGATAAAGGCAGCAGTTCATCAGAAAGGTATGACAACTGTTTTAGTTGAAGGACAGAACATGGACCAATTAGTGAAGAGTGTTCGAAAAGAAGATGAATACGAAGAACTGTGGAAGGTATTTTTTAATACCATTGCCATAAATGAAAGATATAATCCTAAGTGCCAGTGTACGCATTTACCTAAGTGGTATAGAAAGAATATGCTAGAGCATGAATAGCTGGAAATATGCGGAAATATAAAAAATATAATATGTACTTTATTTTCAATCGGTGTTATACTAACGGAGTGAAATTAATGTAGTATATTGGGTCGAGCATTATTTCATAAAAATACAAATAATAGAAAAACTATTCAGGAGGAATTCATGAGTAAAGTTAAGAGAGTTTATGTAGAGAAAAAACAGCCTTTTGCTGTTACTGCAAAGGAACTTACAGAAGATATTAAGGGATATCTTGAAATTGATGCATTAAAGGATGTAAGAGTGCTTGTAAGATATGACGTTGAAAACATCTCAGATGAAACTTACAACAGAGCATTAACATCAGTATTTTCAGAACCACCGGTAGATAATGTATATGAAGAAACATTCCCATATGATGCGGATAATTCTAAGGTTTTCAGCGTGGAATTTTTGCCGGGACAGTTTGATCAGAGAGCTGATTCAGCAGTTCAGTGTGTTAAGTTTTTAAATGAAGATGAAGAGCCTGTTATTAAGACAGCAACTACTTATGTTTTAGAAGGCAATATATCTGATGAAGAGTTTGAACAGATTAAGAATTACTGCATTAACCCTGTAGATTCAAGAGAAACAGGATTGGAGAAACCTGAAACCTTAGTTACAGAGTTTGAAGAGCCTGCAGATGTTATTATTTTCGATGGCTTTAAGGATATGGCTGAAGAACCTTTAAAGGAATTATATAATTCTCTTGGATTGGCTATGACTTTTAAGGATTTCTTACACATTCAGAATTACTATAAGAATGAAGAAAACAGAGACCCATCAATGACTGAAATCAGAGTATTAGATACTTATTGGTCAGATCATTGTCGTCATACTACATTTAATACGGAATTAACAGACGTTACTTTCGATGACGGATATTTCAAAGAACCTATTGAAAAATCATATCAGGAATATCTTGACACAAGAAAGGACGTTTTTGGAGAAAGAAAAGACAAGTTTGTATGTCTTATGGACCTTGCTCTTATTGCAATGCGTAAGCTTAAGAAGGAAGGCAAACTTGATGATCAGGAGAAGTCAGACGAAATTAATGCATGTAGTATTGTAGTTCCTGTAGAAGTAGATGGAAAAACAGAAGAATGGTTAGTAAACTTTAAGAATGAAACACACAACCATCCTACAGAAATCGAGCCTTTCGGTGGTGCTGCAACATGTCTTGGTGGAGCTATCAGAGATCCACTATCAGGACGTACTTATGTATATCAGGCTATGCGTGTTACAGGTGCAGCAGATCCTACTAAATCAATGTCAGAAACTCTTCCGGGTAAGTTACCACAGAAGAAACTTGTTCAGGGAGCAGCTAATGGATATAGCTCATATGGTAACCAGATTGGTTTGGCTACAGGTTTAGTTAAAGAGATTTATCATCCTGATTATGTAGCAAAGAGAATGGAAATCGGAGCAGTTATGGGTGCAGCACCAAGACGTGCAGTACAGAGACTTAACTCGGATCCGGGAGATATTATTATATTATTAGGTGGCCGTACAGGTCGTGACGGTTGTGGTGGAGCTACAGGTTCATCAAAGATTCATACAGAAGAATCTATTGAAACTTGTGGTGCAGAAGTTCAGAAAGGTAATGCACCTACAGAACGTAAATTACAGCGTTTATTTAGAAGAGAAGAAGTTAGCCATATTATTAAGAAGTGTAATGACTTTGGTGCCGGCGGTGTATCTGTAGCAATCGGCGAGCTTGCTGACGGACTTCGCATCGACCTTGACAAAGTACCTAAGAAATACGCCGGACTTGACGGAACAGAACTTGCCATTTCTGAATCTCAGGAACGTATGGCAGTTGTTCTTGATAAAAAAGATGTAGAACAGTTCCTCACTTACGCAGAAGAAGAGAACTTAGAAGCAACAGTAGTTGCAGAAGTAACAGAGGCAAAACGTCTTGTTATGTCCTGGAGAGGCAAAGAAATCGTAAACCTCTCTCGTGCATTCTTAGATACGAATGGTGCACATCAGGAAACAACGGTTGAAGTAGAAATGCCTGACGAGAAAGAATGTTACTACAAAAAACAGGATGAATTCAAAGACGCAAAAGAGATGTGGACAGAGAAACTTTCTGACCTTAATGTATGTTCTAAGAAAGGCTTAGTAGAAATGTTTGACAGCTCTATCGGAGCTGGAACAGTTACCATGCCATTTGGTGGAAAGACACAGCTTACTCCAATCCAGACAATGACAGCGAAGTTACCTGTATTAGAAGGTAAGACAGAACTTACAACGATGATGTCCTACGGATTTGATCCATATCTTTCAAGCTGGAGTCCATACCATGGAGCCGTTTATGCAGTACTTGAGTCTGTAGCTAAGATTGTAGCTGCCGGTGGAGACTTCCGTAAGATTCGTCTGACATTCCAGGAATATTTTGAAAGACTTGGCACAGATCCTAAGAGATGGGGTAAACCATTTGCTGCATTACTCGGTGCTTACAATGCACAGAAAGGTTTTGGAATTCCATCCATCGGAGGAAAAGACAGTATGTCTGGCTCCTTTGAAGATATCGATGTTCCACCAACATTAGTTTCCTTTGCTGTAGATTATACAAAGGCTTCCCATGTTGTAACACCAGAATTTAAGAAAGCAGGTAATAATCTTCTTCGTGTGGATATTCCATTTGATGAATATGGTATTCCGGATTATAAAGAGGCCGGAAAGATTTATGATACGATTCATAAATTAATGCGTAAAGATGTTATCGCATCTGCATATGCTCTTGGAGCAGGCGGACTGATTGAGGCAATCAGCAAGATGAGCTTTGGAAATATGTATGGTGTGAAGTTAGTAAGAGACTTTAATAAGGAAGATCTTACAAAGAAATATTATGGTTCTATTCTTGTAGAGATTCCTACAGAATGGATGGATGAGATGGCAGTTCTGCCGAATATATTTGTAGGACGAGTTACAGATGATCCATTCTTCCAGGTTGGTGAAGAAGAGATTTCTTTAAAAGAGATGTGTGACGTATGGCAGAAACCATTAGAATCTGTATTCCCTACAAAGACAAATGCAACGAAACATAACGTATCACAGCCATTATACCGTACAAATGACATTTATGTATGCAAAAATAAAGTTGCAGTTCCAAAGGTATTTATTCCAGTATTCCCAGGAACAAACTGTGAATACGATTCTGCAAAGGCATTCCGCCGCGCAGGAGCAGAAGTAGAGACACTTGTATTTAAGAACCAGTCAGAATCCGACATTCTTGAATCTGTAGATGCATTTGAAAAGGCAATCAGCCAGGCACAGATTATTATGTTCCCAGGCGGATTCAGTGCGGGTGATGAACCAGAAGGTTCTGCGAAGTTCTTTGCAACTGTATTTAGAAATGAAAAGATTAAAGAATCCGTTATGAAGCTTCTTAACGAGAGAGACGGTCTTGCACTTGGTATCTGTAATGGATTCCAGGCACTCGTTAAGCTCGGTCTTGTACCATATGGAGAAATCGTTAACCAGACAGAAGATTCTCCAACACTGACAATGAACGAGATTGGCCGCCATGTATCTACTATGGTATATACAAAAGTAGTAACCAACAAGTCCCCATGGCTTCGTAAAGCCGTACTTGACCAGATTTATGCAATTCCTGCATCTCATGGTGAAGGACGTTTTGTTGCAAGCAAAGAATGGATTGAAAAATTATTCAAGAATGGACAGGTTGCAACACAGTATGTTAACTTAAACGGAGAACCTACAATGGATGACCGCTACAATCCAAATGGTTCCTACTATGCTATTGAAGGTATCACAAGCCCAGACGGACGTGTCCTTGGTAAGATGGCACATTCCGAACGTATCGGAGAGAATATTGCTAAGAATATTTACGCAAAACAGGATCAGAAGATTTTCGAAAGTGGAGTAGAATACTTTAAGTAAATTCTGAATTGCCGCAGGCAAGGGGGAGACGCCCCCAGAGAAAGTGGCAGTCGTATTTTTTAATTATTCTGTAGGCAAGAGACAGAAACCTGAGAAACCCAGACCACAAATATGCAGTATTGGTTTCTCAGGTTTCATCTGTTTTGTTTATAAAAAGTCAAAAATTTTTGAAAAAAATTCTTGCATTTTAAAAATCCTTGTGATATAATGATTTTCGTCGGTGAGAGAGATAACCACTGATAAGCAGTTGTGGCGGAATTGGCATACGCGCTAGACTAAGGATCTAGTCCGGGCTGACTGGGTACGGGTTCAAGTCCCGTCAACTGCATTGTTGGAAGAAGCTGAAGACCTTTGTGGTTTTCAGCTTTTTTTGTTATCGCAGAAAAGTTAAAAAATAGGAGTTTACTATGAGTGTAATAAACGTAGAGCATATTTCAAAATTATATGGGGATAAGATGATTTTGGAAGACTTATCCTGCAGTGTAGATGAAGGGGATAAAATTGGAATTATTGGCATTAATGGGACCGGTAAGTCAACACTTCTTCGAATTATCGCGGGCGAGGAAGAAGCAGATGAGGGAAAAATTATTTTCTCAAATGGTATGACGATTGGCTGGATGGGGCAAAATCCTGAGTTTGATGAAGAGAGCAGTATTTTAAAGTATGTCTGTGAAGGAAAGAAAATAGAAGATGACTATGGTTATGAGAGCGATGCGAAGGCGATGCTTACTGTATTAGAATTAGAGAATTTTGATGAGAAAATTAAAAATCTTTCCGGTGGACAGAAGAAAAGGGCCGCGCTTTGTAAAGTTTTATTGCAAAAGCCAGATATTTTGATTTTAGATGAGCCTACGAACCATTTGGATAATAAGATGTCTGACTGGCTGGAAAATTATCTTAAAAGTTTTCGTGGTGTACTGTTAATGGTAACGCATGATCGCTATTTCCTTGATAAGGTAACGAATCATATTTGGGAAGTAGAAGGTGGCAAAGTTTATTATTATGATGAAAATTATTCTGGTTATCTGGAACGGAAAGCAGAGAGAGAAGAAAGAGAGCTTGCCTCAGAAAGAAAAAGACAAAGTATTCTCCGCAGTGAAGTAAAGTGGGTAATGCGTGGGGCAAGGGCACGTTCGACAAAGCAAAAGGCACGTTTAGAGCGTTTTGAACAGTTAAAAGCGATGGATTCCCCAAAGACAGCAAAGCAGGTAGAGATGGGATCTGTTGGAACCAGACTTGGAAAAAAAACGATTGAACTTTATGATATTTCAAAAGCATATGGAGACAAGGTACTTTTTAAACATTTTTCCTATATATTTAAACGATTTGAACGAATTGGATTTGTCGGGCATAATGGCTGTGGAAAGTCCACATTGATGAAGATTTTAGCAGATTTAGAGCAGGCAGATTCTGGAGCGATTGAATGGGGAGAGACAATAAAAATTGGTTACTTTGCACAGGAATGTGAAGTAATGGATGAAAGAGAAAGAGTTATTGATTACATTAAAGATGCAGCAGAATATGTACGAACTTCCGAGGGACTGGTCAGTGCATCAAAAATGTTAGAACGTTTCCTTTTCAGTTCAGATATGCAGTATACGCCGATTGCTAAGATTTCTGGTGGTGAGAGAAGAAGATTATACCTTTTAAAAGTGCTGATGCAGTCTCCGAACGTTTTAATACTTGATGAGCCGACAAATGATCTTGATATTGCGACACTTCGGGTTTTAGAAGATTTTCTTGATGAATTTGCGGGAATTGTCATCACCGTTTCTCATGACCGTTATTTCCTTGATAGAACAGTTGACCGTATTGCTGCTTTTGAAAATGGAAATATTGTAGTCTACGAGGGTGATTATACAGAATATCAGGAAAAATCAGGAAGAATTGAGGCGGATTCCATTGACAGTGTGGATTCTGGTTCCGGGCTTCATATTAAAAAGAGCAATGAGAAGAAGAAAGAAGGAAGAGAACAGTGGCTTGCTTCTAAAAATAAAGAAAAGAAGTTGAAATTCTCTTATAAGGAACAGAAAGAATTTGAGACAATTGATGAGGATATTGAGAAATTAGAAGAAAAAATTGCAGAGTTAGAAGAACAAATCAGCAAATGTGCGACCGATTTCATAAAATTGAATGAATTAATGCAAGAAAAAGAAAAGACGGAAGCCGAACTTTCTGATAAAATGGAACGGTGGGTATATTTAAATGATCTTGCTGAAAAAATAGAAGCACAAAAGAGGGAGAATAATAATGAAAACATTTAAAGAGGCAGATATTTTACTGCCTGGAAAAGAAGTAAATATGGAGAAGTGGTCCGTTATTGCCTGTGACCAGTTTACCAGTGAGCCAGAATATTGGGAAGAGGTAAAGAAATTTGCCGGTGATAGTCCCTCTACTCTCGATATGATTTTGCCGGAAGTATATTTGGAACAGGAAAATCATGAGGAGCAACTTAAAAATATTGAGGCTTCTATGAATAAGTATCTGCGTGAAAAGGTTTTTACAGAATATAAAGATGCGATGATTTATGTAGAGCGGACAGACAGTGTTGGGAATGTTCGCGCAGGTATTGTTGGAAAGATTGATTTGGAACAGTACGATTATAGCAAAAAGAGTACATCTTTTATAAGAGCAACAGAGGCAACGGTAGCAGAAAGAATTCCAGCCAGAGTGGAGATTCGTAACAATGCGGTAGTGGAACTTCCACACGTTATGCTACTTGTAGATGATGCGGGAAAGCATGTCATAGAACCGTGTGAGCAGGAAAAGGAACATCTTCCACTTTTATATGATTTTGACCTTATGATGGGCGGCGGACATCTATGTGGCTATCTTCTTGGAAAAGAGGAAAAGAAACGGATTGAAAAAGCACTTACATTCCTGGCAGATCCAAAGTGTTTTGCCGATAAATATCATGTAAAAGACCGTCCGGTTCTTTTGTTTGCAGTTGGAGATGGCAATCATTCACTTGCAGCTGCTAAAGCATACTATGAACAGTTAAAGGCTGCACATCCAGATGAAGATCTGTCGGAGCACCCAGCGAGATATGCGCTCGTAGAGGTTGTAAATCTTCACAGCCCTGCTCTTCAGTTTGAGGCGATTCACCGAATTGTTACCGGTGTTCATGTAGAAGATTTATTAAGCAAGATGAATGCGGCTTTACATATTAAAAAAGAAGGAAAAGGGCAGACCTTCTATACTATTTATAATGGAAAGAAAAAGAAATGTGTTATTGAACGTCCAACGTCTAAGTTAACAGTAGGAAGCCTGCAGAGATTTCTTGATGGATATCTGGCACACAATGGCGGAAAGATTGATTACATTCATGGAGAAGAGGTAGTAGAAAGCCTTGCCAGGGAAAAAGACAGCATAGGATTTATTTTACCGGATATGGGAAAGGAAGAACTGTTCCCTACAGTAATTCATGATGGAGCATTACCGAGAAAGACATTTTCTATGGGACATGCACAGGATAAACGTTACTATACCGAATGCCGCAAAATAAGAAAATAGTATTACAGATACGTTTGATTTTAAATTCTGTAGTGATTATAATAACAGAAAGAAAAATTTTGCGAAAATCTCCGGTAATACATTACTGGAATTAAGGTGTCACAATAGTCAGTTTACTCAAGAAAAGGAGATGATGTTATGCCGACAACATATACACATTATGCCTATGGACAGGAAGTTTTTCATAAACTTCCCGAAGAATTACAAAGAAAAATAGAACCATATATCGAATACTATAATATTGGCGTACATGGTCCGGATATTCTGTTTTATTATCATTCTTATTGTAAAAATAAAGTAAATCAGTATGGGGTAAAAGTACATCACGAACCTGCCAGAGAGTTTTTTAAACGGGCATTTAAGGTGTTTCAGGCACAGAAAAATAGGAATGAGGCATTTGCCTATCTTGCTGGATTTATGACACATTTTATTCTGGACAGTTCCTGCCATCCTTATGTAAGAAAGCGCATAAAGGAAACGGGAATCAGTCATACAGAGATAGAGACAGATTGGGATTTTGAGGTGATGCAGCGTGATGGCAGAAATCTAAATCATTATAAGAGAGCCTGCCATATAAAGGATAAAAAAGAGGTTGCCGCCGTAATTGCACCATATTTTAAGAAGTCTGCGAAACAGATACAAGTCAGTCTTTTTCATATGAAACTGGTGATCAATTATATTTTCCGTTCTGGATTTGGAGTAAAGAGAGCGATTACAACAGTGATTGGCGGATATGTCAGTCCAGAATTAGATCTGCATCATCATTTTATTCCAAAAGAAATCAATCCGGCGGATGCAGAAACCTGTAAACATCTCTGGGAACTCTATAACGGCAGTCAGGAACTTTGTGTGGAGATGATAATAAAGCTTTATAAGGCATTACATAGTATGGATATGTCTTTTTGTAAGGAGAGAAGATTGTCCAGAAACTTTTCTTAGAGTGTGTTTGGAAAATCATTAAACTTAAGAGAAAATTAAAAAGGAGAGGCGATATGAAAAAGAAATTAACAGGAATACTTTTACTGTTGCTGTTTATTGCCCTGCCTTTGCAGGGACAGGCAAAAGTGAAAGCACCGAAGAAACAATGCCATGCTTATGTGGTGATGGATGCAGGCTCTGGGGAAGTTCTTTTTGGGCAGGATGCAAATAAAAAGATTTATCCGGCAAGTACAGCAAAGCTTATGACAGCGATTGTTTGTGTAGAAAAGGGAAATGTAAACTCTGTGATAAAGACAAAGTCTGATGTTGTATACCGCACAACGCCGGGTACATACAGCTTAGGAATTGGTGCAGGAGTAAACTATACTTTTAAAGATTTATTACATATGAGTTTGATGTCTTCTGCAGCAGATGCGACAGATTCTCTGGCAGTTGGTGTTTTTGGTTCTAAAAAGGCCTGCGTAGAAGCAATGAACGAAAAATGTAAAGAACTTGGTTTAAAGAAGACCCATTTTGATAATCCGGTTGGTTCTGATATTGGCGCAGGATATAATGAAACTTACGCCAGTGCAAAGGAAATGGCTAAAATATGCCGTTACGCAATGGCAATACCATTAATTCGAAGTGCTGTTTCAAAGGCACATTATTCCACACAAAAAGGCGGAATGTATGTTAATACAACAAACTGGTTTTTGAAAGGAATGGCTTATTATGACCGTGATACATATAAGATTATCGGTTCAAAATCCGGCACTACCAATGCAGCAGGTCATGTATTTATTGCAACAGCAGCGGATTATGAAGGACACGAACTGATTTGTGCCTACTTTGGAAATGTCAGTAAAGAAAGTACATTTGCTTCTATAAGAAGCCTGTTTGATTACGCATTTAACAACTATAAAAAGGGTAAACTTACCCTGACACCAAGTAATTACGATGTGAGAAGTTCCCAAAAGTACGGCGCAGTTTATAGCGAATATTCTGCACTTCACTGTTATCCAGCGCAGAAAGACGGTCTGTTTGCACCAAACAAGGTAATTACAAGAAAACAGCTTGGAACAATGCTCGAAGCAATTGATTCTTTAAAAGATAATGCAACCTTATCTGCTTTTGTTTCCGAAAATGAAAATGGAACTGTAACGACTACTCGTTTTGCACAGCTTCTTCAGGAATTATATCCAGTAACTATATCGGATAAAAAGGCAGAAGAAGTGCTGGCTTCCTGTAGCAGTATAGATACAATGGATGAAACAGCAAAAGAAGCTTATGCTTCCTTTGCATCGGGTGCATTAGCAGTAGATGATTCCTGCAAAACAGCCAATCAGCGTATTACAAGAGGGCAGGCATTGTTGATTGCGGATAAACTTGCTGATTATCAGATGAACTATCTTGCAGATCATGCACAGACACAGATTGCAGAAGTTCGCCAGATTCCGGGAAAAGACGGAACAATCACACTGCCAGCTATGTCCTATACGACATTTAATAAAAAGTGGAGTGATAGCTTAAAAGAGCAAAAAGAAGCGCAGGATGCAGAGGCAGCAGCAAAAAAAGCAGAAGCAGAGCGAAAGGCAGCCAAAGAAAAACAGCCAAAAAAAGATGCGGAGCAGATAACAGAAGGGACCAAGTCAAAAGAAAATGCTTCACAGGCAGAAGCAGCCAAGTCAAAAGAAAATGCTTCACAGGCAACAACAGCCACACAGAAACAAAAAAGAAGTAATAACAGAGACAAAAAAGAAAAAAGCAAAAAAATAAAACAGAAAATGAAATAAAAAGAGGTAATAAGTTATGGGGAAAAAACTTTATAAATCATCTTTAGACAGAAAAATATGTGGTGTTTGTGGAGGTTTTGCAGAATTTTTCGGAATTGATGCGACAATCCTTCGTTTGCTCGTTGTTCTTTTTACATTAGCAGGAGGTTCCGGTGTATTATTTTATATTGTTGCAGCGCTTATTATGCCAGATGAGCCAGAGTATTATTAATGATAAAGTGGAACTAGTAATTTAGAGGAAAAGAAATGGATATTTCAAAAAAACTTGTAGAGACGCATTCCTTAACGAAAGAAGAATGTCTGGAATTATTTTCATTATTTAATAATTCTGAAGTCATGGAATATTTAAAAGAGGAAGCTGTCAAAGTACGCAAACAGTATTATGGAACAAAAGTATTTACAAGAGGACTGATTGAGTTTACAAATTACTGTAAAAACAATTGCTATTACTGTGGAATACAAAGAGATAATCGTAATGTAGAACGATATCGCCTTAGTGAAGAAGAGATTCTTGCATGTTGTGCAAATGGTGAAAAGTTAGGCTTTCGTACTTTTGTATTACAAGGTGGGGAAGACCCGTGGTATACGCAAGAGCGGATTGCAGATATTGTAAAAAAGATAAAGAAAGCACATCCAGATTGTGCGATTACATTATCAGTCGGAGAAAAATCAAAAGAAATATATAAAGCGTGGAAGGAAGCGGGAGCAGACCGCTATCTGCTTCGCCATGAAACGGCCAATACATCACATTATCACATGCTCCATCCAGAAAGTATGCATCTTTCTAATCGCAAACAATGCCTTTATGATTTAAAGGAACTTGGCTATCAGGTGGGTGCCGGATTTATGGTGGGGTCCCCGGGACAGACATGGGAACATTTGGCAGAAGATTTAGTCTTTTTGCAGGAATTACAACCACAGATGGTTGGCATTGGCCCGTTTATTCCACATCATGATACAAAGTTTGCAAAAGAAGAAGCAGGAAGCGTAGATTTAACATTAAAATTATTATCGGTACTTCGATTGTTATTACCGAAAGTATTACTTCCGGCAACAACAGCACTTGGAACGTTAGATCCATTAGGAAGAGAAAAAGGTCTTAGTGCAGGAGCGAACGTAGTAATGCCAAATCTTTCTCCAGTAGAAAATCGAAAGCAGTATGAGCTTTATGATAACAAGATATGTACAGGAGATGAGGCAGCTAAATGTAAAAACTGTCTGTCTGCCCGAGTGCGTTCTGCTGGGTACGAACTGGTTGAGGACAGAGGCGATTATATCGGTTAGATCATCCAGCCGCTTCATGATTAATATTGGTTACTAGAGCATGTTTGAAGAATGATAGAAATGTATCAGTAATTAATATTATAATGGAAGCAAGCAGGGCGAATTCGTGATACTATATAAAAAACGAATTTTATTTGCAATTATAAATTTATAATTGCAATAAGTAGAAAAAGAAAGGGGAGCATGATGAAATATTGTTTTGGAGTGGATGTTGGAGGAACAACTGTAAAACTTGGTCTTTTCACAGTAGAAGGAGAACTTCTTGATAAATGGGAGATTAAGACTTACACAGAAAACGAAGGAGAACGTATTCTGCCAGATGTTGCAGAGGCAATTAAGGGAAAAATTGCTGAAAAACTTCTTAAAGCCGAAGAAATCTGTGGCATTGGAGTAGGAGTGCCGGCACCTGTAGATAAAAACGGAGCCATTGAACGTGCCGCAAATGTCGGCTGGATGGCAAAAGAAATCAAAAAAGAATTGGAAGAACTCACAGGTTTCCCATGTGTTATTGGAAATGATGCCAACGTAGCAGCTCTTGGTGAGATGTGGAAGGGTGCCGGAGAAGGAGAAAAAGACTTGATCATGGTAACACTTGGAACTGGCGTTGGCGGCGGTATCATCATTGATGGTCATGCGGTAGTCGGAGCTCACGGAGCAGGTGGAGAAATCGGACATATCACAGTAAGAGATGATGAGACAGAGGCTTGCGGATGCGGAAGAAAAGGATGCCTTGAACAATATGCTTCTGCAACCGGGCTTGTCCGTCTGGCTAAGAGATATTTTGAGAAAAATACGAAAAACAGTATTTTAACTGGAAAAGAAATCACTGCAAAAGAAGTATTTGATGCAGCAAAAGCAGGAGATGCAGCGGCTTTAGAAATTACGGAAGAATTTGGTGCATATCTTGGACAGGCATTAGTAAATTTAGCAGCAACCGTTGACCCTGCTGTATTCGTCATTGGCGGGGGTGTGTCAAAAGCAGGAGATATTCTTTTAGAGACTGTAAGAAAATATTTCTATGATCATGCATTCTATGGAAATCAGAAAACAAAAATTACACTGGCAACTCTCGGAAACGATGCGGGAATTTATGGTGCAGCAAAACAGGTGCTTTAAATTCTGATTGCTGCAGGCAAAATAAAAAGTACAATACTTTATTAAAAAGAGGATTATAAATTTTAACAACAGAGTTTTATCATGCATATATTCATAGATGCCGATGCCTGTCCGGTAGTCGGCATAGTAGAAAAAATAGCAAAGAAATACAATCTTCCCGTCACCTTATTATGTGATACCAATCATGTTTTGTACTCAGAGTACAGTGAGGTGATTGTTGTCGGAGAAGGGGCAGATGCAGTGGATTATAAATTAATCAGCATCTGTCAGAAGGGAGATATTGTCGTTTCGCAGGATTATGGAGTGGCAGCGATGGCACTTGGAAAGGGTGCGTATGTGATTCATCAGTCAGGCAAGTGGTACACGAATGACAATATTGACCAGATGTTGATGGAGCGGCATCTGAATAAGAAGGCGAGAAGAAGTTCTCATAAAAATCATCTGAAGGGACCGAGAAAACGGACAGAAGAGGACGATGTGAGATTTGCACAATCGTTTGAGCGGCTGATTTTAAGATAAAGAAATCCTGAAAGAATTAGAATCATTAGGAAAGAATGAGAAATAAATTCCCTCTTGTTTTTCTTATCTTATCCCCGTATAATAGCAGAGAAAAACAAGAGAGGATAAGGAAAGTTTATGAATGAATCAAATCAAGTAATTCGTGATGCGAAGAAGCTGGGCCTGCCGAAGATGCTGATTCTTGGTGTGCAGCATATGTTCGCGATGTTTGGTGCTACGATTTTAGTACCGATTCTGGTCAATAGTTATTTTATGGATGCCTGTGGAGAACATCCGACAAGGGGACTTACGGTAGCGGTAACACTGTTTTGTGCAGGATTTGGAACATTATTATTCCATGTATGTGCAAGAATGAAGGTTCCGGCATTCCTCGGTTCTTCTTTTGCGTTCTTAGGTGGATTTTCTACAGTAGCGCATTTGAATACGGGAATCTATGCAGGAATGAGTGCAAATGAAAAGGCTGCTTATGCCTGTGGTGGTGTAGTGGTTGCTGGTCTTTTATATGTAGTAATGTCACTTATTATCTGCTTAGTTGGTATTAAGCGTGTTATGAGATATTTACCACCAGTTGTAACAGGTCCGGTTATCATCTGTATTGGTCTTAGCCTCGCATCTTCTGCGATTTCCAATGCTTCAACAAACTGGTTTTTAGCATTTGTGGCATTGGCAGTAATTATCGCCTTTAATATATGGGGCAAGGGTATGTTTAAAATTATCCCAATCCTTATGGGAGTTGTGATTTCTTATATCGTTGCGCTGATTATGAATGTAGCTGGTTTTACCAATCCAGATGGTTCTGCCATTTTGAATTTCTCATCTGTAGCTTCTTCTGGTTTTGTAGGACTTCCTCCATTCCAGATTTGTAAGTTTGATGTGACGGCAATTCTTGTTATGGCTCCAATAGCAATCGCAACAATGATGGAACACGTTGGAGATATGTCTGCCATTTCTGCAACAGTAAATAAAAACTTTTTAGCAGATCCGGGACTTCACAGAACCCTTCTTGGAGATGGTGTAGCAACTGCATTAGCTGGTTTGATCGGTGGCCCTGCGAATACAACTTATGGGGAAAATACTGGTGTATTAGAGTTAAGTCATGTATATGATCCATTAGTTATCCGTATTGCAGCCTGCCTTGCAATTATCATCAGCTTTATTCCAAAGGTATCTGCGATTATCAGTACGATGCCATCTGCCATTATTGGTGGTGTCAGCTTTATGCTTTACGGTATGATTTCCGCTATCGGAGTTCGTAATGTTGTCGAGAATAAAGTAGACCTCACAAAGTCAAGAAATCTGATTATCACAGGTGTTATCTTTGTGTGTGGACTTGGATTTGGTGATGGATTAACTTTCACAGTAGCAGGAACATCTATCACACTTACTGCATTATCCATTGCGGCCATCGCAGGGATTCTCTTAAACATTATCCTTCCAGGAAATGATTACGAGTTTGATGAAAGTTCTGATTTGTAGGAGAAAATAGACGCTCCAGATTCTCTTCGGGGGCGTCTCTTTGCCTGCGGCAAATTCCTATTTGATTAGTTCATTTCTTTGGCAATAACCAGATTCACTCCAGCTTTTTCATAAATATCTTTTGTATTTTCTGACAGGCCAAAGTCAGTAATGACCATATTCAAGTCATCTAATGATGCGTAACTAGAAATAGAAGTTGTGTTAAACTTCGTATGATCGATTAACGCAATGGTCTTAGCAGAGGATTTTACACATCTTCGTTTTAAGTCCGCTTCATAGATACTGAAGTCAGTGAGACCATTTTCTACAGAAAAACCACGGGCAGATACAAATGCGATATCTGTATGAATTTTTTTCAATAAATCTTCCCCGAGTAATCCTTCGATAGAGGAGGATACGGAAGTTACGATTCCTCCGGTTAAAATAACAGTGATACCGGGAATATCTTTTAATGCCATAGCAAGATTGATTCCATTTGTAATGACAGTAAGTTTGGTAAAACCAGAGAGCTTCATTCCAAGTGTGTAGCAGGTAGAGCTGGCATCTAAGTAAATACACATATGATTTTTTATTAATTTTATCGCTTTATTTGCGATTGCTTCTTTTTCCTTTTGATTCTCCAAAGCCCTTTCATCAAAGAAATATGCTCTCCCCGTTAATTCAATGTTATCAAGGCTTCTATCATTATATACGGCACCGCCATGTGTTTTTGTAATAAGATTTTCCCTATCCATCTGGTTTAGGTCAGTACGGATTGTTGTGGTGGATACATCAAGAAGCTGGCTTAATTCCTTTGTAGTTGCTTTTCTATTCTTATTCAGATAATCCAGAATCTTTTTCTGGCGTTCTAATTGCATCATAGTAGGTTCCTCCCAATATATTGTTGTTTCATTATACCCTGAATCGTGAAATTATTCCAGTGAAAAGAGAGAAAAAGTTAAGATTCGAGGATAAAAACAAGAAAAAAGCTTTGTTTACTTATTTTTACTTATTTTTTCTTGCTTTTAAGCTTGCATTTCCTTTTAAAATGTGTTATATTCATATCATCAAACAAAGCAAAAACAAATGGAGGTTAAACAAATGAAATTTTTTGTGGATACTGCTAATGTAGCAGACATTAAAAAGGCTAATGATCTTGGAGTAATCTGTGGTGTAACAACAAATCCATCCTTAATTGCAAAAGAGGGAAGAGACTTTACAGAAGTAATTAAAGAAATCACTTCTATCGTAGATGGACCAATCAGTGGCGAAGTGAAAGCTACGACAACAGACGCAGAAGGCATGATCAAAGAAGGCCGTGAAATCGCTTCTATCCATCCAAACATGGTTGTTAAAATTCCTATGACAGTAGAAGGATTAAAGGCTGTAAAAGTTCTTTCTAAAGAAGGGATTAAGACAAATGTTACATTAATCTTCTCTGCAAACCAGGCAATCCTTGCTGCTAACGCAGGTGCTACATATGTTTCTCCATTCCTCGGAAGATTAGATGATATCAGCCAGCCAGGAATTGATTTAATCAGACAGATTGCTGAGATCTTTGACATTTATGCATACGATACAGAAATCATCGCAGCTTCTGTAAGAAATCCTATCCATGTAACAGACTGTGCTTTAGCTGGTGCTGATATTGCAACAGTTCCTTACTCTGTAATTGAGCAGATGACAAAACATCCATTAACAGATCAGGGTATTGTAAAATTCCAGGCTGATTACAAAGCTGTTTTTGGCGAATAATACGAACGTAAACATAAAGAAATATAAATAAACAACAACACACATTAAAACCACATAAGTTAACACACACGAATAAACAATAACACACAAAACATATATAAGAATAAAGTTTGGTTTAATAGGCTACAGACAAAGCCATTGTCCTGAATAAATCATAAATATGTCTTATTCGGGACAATGGCTTTGTCTAATGAATTAAATAGTAAAATCGAACAAATTGAGGCCGATTTTTTTATCGTATTTTCTGTCAATTACTCCATCGCTAATCTGAATCTGGATTTCAGCTGTAGCACTGACATAGGCCATACTTAAATGCCCACCAAACACATGTCCATCTTTGTCCCCGGCAGCCATATGAAGATGAAGATATACTTCGCCGTCCTGTCTTGTGACAGTTCCTGTCAAGGAAACAATTTCATAAGCTCCCTCGAAGTGAATAGGGTGGAACTTTTTTTCTACCGTGTCAAAAACACCGGTAGTAAAGTCATTAAGTGCTCCTAATCCGTTAATCTGTGCGAGCTGAATATTTTCTTTTTTCGCTACTTTTTCAATCTGTTCTATAATTTCTTCGCCGGGGTCAAGGCGGAGATAAATGGTATCTTTAAAACGTCTGTAATCCATGTCAAAATCTCCTTTTTAGTTCTGGTTTTATAATAGGTTTAAAAATCTTTTAATAATTTCACAGTTAGAATCAAGTGAGAGCCAGATTAAAAATTTATTTTGGCAGATTTACTATATGATCTATGCTGAAAAATAAAGATTTTCTTAAATTATAGCACTATTTTTCATACATAGAAAGTAGTAAGAGGATGTCATGAATAATATTCCGTTACAGGAAGTGAAAAATAGAATCCATAACAACATATAAACCTATTGACAAAGTAGGAATAAAATTGTACTATGCAGACAATATAACATTTGGAGGATTTTATTATGGCATCAGTAGAACAGAATAAAAAGAAAGAAGATTTAGAGAATTATTTAAAAGAACTCGGTAGTGTTGCGGTAGCTTTCTCCGGAGGAGTAGACTCTACATTTTTACTGAAAGTTGCACATGATACATTAGGAGAAAAATGTATTGCAGTTACCGCAAAATCCTGTTCTTTTCCAGAACGAGAATTAAAAGAAGCAAAAGCTTTCTGTGAAAAAGAAGGTATCCGTCATTTAGTCGTAGAATCCGAAGAATTAGACATTGAAGGCTTCCGACATAATCCAAAGAATCGCTGTTATCTCTGCAAAAAAGAACTCTTCGAAAAAATATGGAAAATAGCAAAAGAGGAGCATGTAGTGGCAATCGCAGAAGGTTCTAACCTTGATGATAACGGCGATTACAGACCAGGCTTACAGGCAGTCGCAGAATTAGGGATTAAAAGTCCATTAAGAGCCAGCAAATTAAATAAAGCTGATATTCGTGCCCTCTCAAAAGATTTAGGACTGCCAACTTGGAACAAACAATCATTTGCCTGCCTTTCCTCGCGTTTTGTATATGGAGAAACTATTTCCGAAGAAAAATTAATAATGGTAGACAAGGCAGAACAGTTACTCCTCGATATGGGATTCCATCAGGTGCGAGTAAGAATCCACGGAACAATCGCACGAATTGAAATCTTGCCAGAAGAATTTCCGAAATTAGTGGAAGAAACCAACCGAAATCTGATTACGAAATCTTTCAAAGAATATGGATTTACTTACGTTACAATGGACTTAACAGGATATAGAACAGGCAGTATGAATGAAACTTTGAATTCTGATTTGTAAGGCTGTGAAACAGACGCCAGAAAAGAGAGCCTATCCCCTATATTTGTGACTTTAGTCGCGGCGGTTTGAATACTCGCTTATACATGCCCGTATCCAAACCTTGCTCCGAGACCACAAATATAGGGGATAGGCTCTCTTTGAGGGCTGTTTATTGGCTGCAAGAGCAAAATCAGACTCCTTTATTACGCTCTCCACATCTTACGCAGAAAAAACTCAAAACGATTCTTTGTCCAGTTCTCATCCTTGCTGACACAGGAGATCTTATTAAAAGAGAACATATTCGCTGAATCAGTTATCAAATACTAAAAAGCTATCTTGTTTTCATAAAGGGACAACACATCTTGATTTTTATAAAAAATGGAATGCTATTATCCTTTTATAAAAAGATTTATAAAAGAGAGAGAAGCACTTTAAAAAAGAAAGTTTTGTTTCAACAATATGACCAATTAACGAAACAGTACTTATAAAAAATCAGTATATTTCAGATATTGACAGTAAAAAAATAATTGTGTAAAATAATGTTAGACTAAGAGGGATTTCCTATTTGATAAATAGTGATAAATATATTAGAGCGTGTTTTAAATATGCGCTGAAACATAAATTTTATATTTGGGTAAAACTGTCGAAAGGCAGCGACACAAAGCCAAATGGGTCTAAGGTTCATTTTTTAAGAGAATTATGACAGCCGGTTGCATCAAGTTATTGATTATTTTAATGAGTAATTTCTGCTCATTTTATGCCGTCTGTGTAAGGGTTATCTTCACAGGCGGCTTTTTTAATGCTTAAAAAATGGAAGATTCTAAAATTATAATTGGAGATAGAAAATGAAGTTAAAGTGGAGAGGGTTACAATTTGAACATTATATATTGGGAATTTTACTGGCAGTAGAGTGGATTATGTCATTTACTTTTTTGGGATATATTCATATACCTCCTATTTCCATTACTACAGCGCATATTCCTATCGTAGTTATCGCATGCCTTTTCGGGCCAGTAGAATCCTCAGTTGCAGGATTATTTTTTGGACTGGGAAGTATGTATAAAGCATCCGCATTGTATGTTATGCTGGGTGACAGAATATTTTCTCCATTTCAGACAGATTTTCCGATAGGAAGTATCTTGTTAAGTGTAGGAACAAGAGTATTATTTGGATTTTTAATGGGATGTATATTTAAAATTGTAAATAAAAGCCGTTATAAATGGGCCGGCAAAAGCCTTGCAGCATTAATAGCAACTCCGTTACATGCATTGCTTGTGTACGGAGCAATGGGAATCCTTTTCCCAGAAAGTGGATTTAATTCTAAGTCTTCTTTTAGATGGGGAGTAAATGATTATGCTATAGCCGCAATCTGCATTTTGGCGGTAATATTATCAGATATTATTTATCATAGCTCTTTTGTAACACATTATAAAAATGTGAT
>OGYY01001261.1_pt1 | contig 22612 bp, 27 predicted proteins | sample 1576671 | NCBI WGS metagenome assembly OGYY01 (sample SAMEA3541593, study PRJEB24748) | human gut metagenome | biome: human gut; feature: human-associated habitat; material: faeces | place: China | collected 2012 | reverse complement strand
TACGCAAAGCAGCGGAGGAACACCGGGAGCGGGGCGATCTGAAAGAGTGGATAGAAACTTGTTCATAGTCCCGATAACAGATAGAAAAGGCAAAACATAACTCAGTGAATACGGAGGGCGAAACGGTATGACCAAACAACAGCTGGAACAGTATCGAGGACTGAAAAAGGAGATAGCGCAGCTTGAGGGGTGCTTGCACGAATTGGAGCAAAAAGGCCCACAGATGGCTACTGCTGCCGTGACGTCCGCCGCCAAATTTCCGTTTAATAAACACACTGAAATTGTTACCGGGTTGGCAACCGAAGAATACGCGGAAAAGCAAGAGAGATTGATACGGCGCATCTATCGGGCAAAGGTAAAAGCAGAAGATGAGCGTATTGCCTTGGAAAACTATATAGAATCGATACCGGATGCCAGTGACCGAACAGCCTTGCGGTACAGATACATAGATGGCAAAGGATGGCTGTGGATATCCATGAAAGTATATGAAAAAAGTGATGAAAGCTACGCAAGGAGGAAAATTAAAAAAATTCTCCATCTTGCCGATTTTGCCGGTTTTGATGATGTACAATAATAACGTGGAATGATGCAATCATCCATTCTCCCTTTCTTTTCAAGGACGCTGCCGTATAACGGTGGCGTCTTTCATATATGATGTCATCTTTTTACTAACGGTATCTTTACATTAAGGCAATGGTGAGCGGGGCATAATGCCTCGCGGGTGGGATAGGGGAAACAAAAGATGCGCCGGAAGCTTAACGGGTATAAGCAGCCTCCTTATAAGGGGCAGACACGCGGTTCGATTCCGTGACGGCGTACCATACGCGTCATTAACTCAACCGGGAGAGTAGCGGACACTAAATCCGTAGGTTCTGGGTTCGATCCCCAGATGACGCACCAGCAGCGCCGGATATAATGGCTGACGGATGGGATGGCGGGTAAATTTTATATTTTAAGGTGGTGAGTCCATTGTGGCAAAAGGAAAATTTAAAAAATGGCTGGAACCGGATGGGCTTACGCTTTTGGAAGGGTGGGCGCGTGATGGACTAACAGATGAACAGATTGCCCAGAATATGGGCGTTTCCACATCAACTTTTTACGAATGGAAAAAGAAGCATCCGGAGATTTCGGAGGCCCTAAAAAAAGGAAAGGACGTTGTAGACTATGAAGTGGAAAATGCCCTTTTAAAACAGGCGATGAGTGGCAACATAACGGCGATCATCTTCTGGCTAAAAAATCGGCAGGCAAATAAATGGAGGGATAAGCCAGATGATGGTACCGCACAGAATGTAATGGAAAAGCTGGATAATATTCTTTTTGGAATAAATGAGGTAATGGAACCGTGATCGAGTTTTCTCAAATGCAGAAAGAAGTATGGCGCAATACCATACGGAAACAACACCGCTGGAATATATCCTTGGGAGCAACGCGTTCCGGCAAGACGTATCTGGATTATTTCAAAATTCCATACCGCATTCGAAAAGCTTCGACGGATGGATTGATTCTGCTGCTTGGCAATACAAAAGGCACTCTGGACAGAAACATCTTGGAACCGCTTCGTAATATATGGACTTCGGCACTGGTGGGTAATATAGGCAGCGATAACAAAGTGACGCTGTTTGGCCGGGAATGCTATGCCCTTGGCGCTGACAAGGTAAACCAGGTAAGTAAACTACAGGGAGCGGGTTTGTCCTACTGTTATGGCGACGAGGTGACCACATGGGCGGAACCGGTGTTTCAAATGCTAAAATCACGGCTTGATAAACCCGGCGCCTGTTTTGACGGAACATGTAACCCGGATAACCCTAACCATTGGTTTAAAAGATTTCTTGATAGTGACGCGGATATATACCAAACGTTATTTACGATTGATGATAACCCTTTTCTGGAACCGTCGTTTGTGCAAGCACTGAAAAGTGAGTATGCCGGCACAGTGTACTACGAACGGTTTATACTTGGCCGTTGGGCGCTGGCGGAGGGCCGCGTCTATGACATGTTCAGCCGAAAAAAGCACGTCGTTTCTTCCAATGATAGGCTTTATACAGCCTATTACATATCAATGGACTACGGCACCCAGAACCCTACGGCTATGCTGCTGTGGGGCAAATGCGACAGTGTGTGGTATGCCATAAACGAATACTATTATTCCGGTCGGGAGCATAAGCGGCAAAAAACCGACGAAGACTATTACGCTGATCTTGTTAAGCTGGCCGACAATCACAGCATTAAATCGATTATCATTGACCCGTCGGCTGCTTCCATGATCGCCTGCATAAAAAATCACGGAAAATTCCGTGTGAAGCAAGCGGACAACGCGGTGCTGGATGGTATCCGCAACACGGCGACTGCACTCAATGCAGGAACTATCAAGATTTGCGACGGCTGCCGGCGAACGATCGACGAGTTTGATGCGTATGTGTGGGACGAAAAGGTATCTGCCCGTGGCGAGGACAAGCCAATAAAAGAGAACGACCACGCCATGGATGCTTTGCGGTATTTCGTGCAGACGGTACTGATACGTGGGAAGGTGAAAACCGCCAGCCGGTATGAACTTGGAATATATTGAGGTGACAGCATGTTTACGATTTCAAAAGGCAAGAATATAACGGCGGATATTGTGGCTCGATACATAAAAAGACACCAGGGAATCATCCCTCGATATCAAAAGCTGGCTGATTATTACGATGGGCAGCACTCTATCCTAATACGGGACAAAAAGAAAACCAAGGCAAATAATAGAATTGTGTGCAACCACGCGAAACACATTACCGATACGGCTACAGGATATACAGTGGGCAACCCAATTAAATATATGCCACACGAAGAAGGACAAAGTATAGATCAATTAAATGAATGGATGCGAATAGCTGATTCTGATACGCAGGATATGGACGTGGCAAAGGACGCGTCGGTATTTGGAAAGGGATGTGAACTGGTGTATATGTCGAATGAGGAATCACCGACGCCTCGTCTGGCCAGTTTTGATCCGCGCAATGCATTCGTGGTATATGACGATACTGTGGAGCATCGACCGTGCTTTGGCGTGTATTACTATCCTTTGTTCAATGATGATGGACGGAAAACGGGATATGCAGGCAAATGGTACACTGATAAGGCGGAGGTCGAATTTCGTATGAATACCGGGTTCGAAATAGAACAGGCAGGAGAACCCATCAACAATGCTTTCGGGGAAGTACCGCTGATCGAATACTACAACAATGAAGAATGCCAGGGCGATTTTGAGCAGGTCATTAGCCTGATCGACGCATACAATATCTTGCAGTCCGATAGGGTAAACGACAAGCAGCAATTTGTGGAAGCAGTTCTGGTTCTAAAAGGAATGACGTTTGGCGACAATGCAGAAGAACAATGCAGCACCTATAATAGCATGAAAGAAAACGGATTGCTAGAATTGGACGCGGATGGATCGGCTGAATGGTTGATACGCACATTCGATGAAGCCAGTGTGGATATATTACGTAAATCCATAGAACAGGATATTCACCGTTTTTCCGGTATTCCGTGCATGGATGACGAAAACTTTGCTTCAAATTCCTCCGGTGTGGCTATGCGGTACAAGCTGCTAGGGTTTGAACAGGTCGTTAAAATAAAAGAACGGTATTTCCGGGAGGGCTTAAAAATCCGGTTGCGGTTGTTCTGCAATATCATGGCTACAAAGGGAACAAGAATAAACCCGAACGATATTGATATTGTTTTCACCCGTAATCTGCCGTCTAATGAAGTGGAACTGGCGCAAATCGTGGCCACACTCCAGGGAATGGTGCCAGATCAAACGCTGTTGTCTATTTTGCCGTTTGTTAAGGATGCCAAAACAGCCACCGAAGAATTAAAGCTGCAAAAATCCGATGAAGCGAAGCGACAGCGGGAGATGTTTATCGCAAACGCCAACACCCCGCCAGAGGATGTGAGGACGGATGCGTGATAATACATACTGGGCGAACAGAGCTGCAGAGCGAATGTATAACTATATGGAGCAGGCGGAGCGTGTATCGGCGGATATCGCCAAAGCCTATCAGGAATCCATGGAGATTTTAAATAAAGAGACAAAAATAATTCTGCACACTTTTCAAACACATCATCATCTGACCGAAGCGGAAGCCCGGCTACTGATACGCCATGCCAAAGGTAAAACCATAGCCGATAAGTTAAAAGCCACTTTGGAAAATATCACAGACGAGGATAAAAAAGCAAAGATTAAGGCGGCAATTGACGCACCGGCTTATCAATACCGTATTGGCCGTCTGGAAGTGCTGGGAGAGGATATTGACCGGAAATGCACACGTTTATATGGTGTGGAGCAGAAAGCCGATACTACCCATTTTAGAAGCCTTTGCGGAGAAGCCTATAAGCGCACCCTGTTTGATGTACAAAAGGGGACAGGTCTGGGCTTTTCGTTTTCGCCGATGCCGGCCTCCCGCGTCAATGAAATTTTGAAAAACCCCTGGAGCGGGGAGCACTACAGCAGCCGGATATGGGGCCATGTGTCAGAAATGGGTGACCAGTTAAAAGAGGAAATGCTAATATCTTTTATGACGGGGCGCAGCGGACAAAAAACCGCTATGGCCGTGTCTGAACGGTTTGGTGTAGGGGCGTCGGATGCGCGGAGACTGGTGCGAACCGAAAGTTGCTATATTGCCAACCAGGCAGAAATGGACAGCTATCGGGAATGTGATGTAGATAAATACGAGTTTGTGGCCGCTTTGGACGCCCGCACATCACAAATGTGCCGGAACTTGGACGGAAAAGTGTTCCAATTAGAAAAACAACGACCGGGCGTAAATGCACCGCCTATGCACCCGTATTGCCGAAGCACCACGATTGCGGTATTTGATGATGATGTGACCGATGGCTTACAGCGCCGCGCCCGTAACCCCGAAACCGGTAAAAGCGAACTGATTCCGGCGGATATGAATTACCGTGAATGGGATGCTTATATGACCGCCGCCAGAAACGAGCCGCTTATAACAGAGGATTTGAAAAGCATCGTAACTGATACAGGCGGAAAGCTGGAAGGACTGGAATTTCGCAGAAAGACACCGGAATCCTATTTAAGGAAAATACACACCGATATAAGGGCAGGAAAATCGGAAACCGCAGCCTTAAAAACAACATACGATGTTGTTCGGTACACTAATATAGCCGAAGCTGATAGTTTTACTGAAAATTACAGCAAAACGGTTGAAGCGCTGAAAGAAAAAGGATATAATATCCTTAGAGTTAAAAATACGCTTGCAGTCCCCAACGCATTTTATAGAGGCGTGAATACGGTAGTAGAATCAGCCGACAAAACGAGGTTTGAACTGCAGTTTCATACGCCGGAAAGTTTTCTCGTAAAACAGGAAAACCATGCGCTTTATGAAAAACAGCGTCTACCTTCTACCTCTACGGAAGACCAGAAGCGCCTTATCCTTGAAATGCAAAAGAAAACTCAGGATATAGAAACGCCGAAAGGCGTTGAAGCCATACAGACATTTGATAATATGTTAAAGGGGGAACGGTCTTGAAATATGCAGCTTTGACGGGGCCGGGATATACCGTAAATACGTGTTGGGGACTTGTTCGCATGCATGATGATGGAAAAATCGAACGGTATGATAAACAATCGCATGGTTGGGTTGATGACTATGAAATGAGCGGTATTTACACAGGCGAGATCGATTGCGATCCGGTCGAAAAAGATGTTGCGGACAGGATAATTGATAACTGGAAGGATAGCTGACCAGTAAATAAATAGGTTAACAAGGGACAGTTCTTGGAGAAATCCAACGAGCCGTCCCTTTTGTTATACATAATTTAGCGAATGCGGTGGGCGGAATTGGCCGAATGCCGTGGGCGCAAGGAGGAAATGTCGTGATAGAAAACAGAAAAATGCTAATGAGGTTGTATGCGGCCGATCCCGAAACCGGTGCGGGCGGAGGCGGAGACACACAACAGGAAGCAGGGGAAGATCGGGAGAGTGGGAAAGAAACATCTCCGTTTGATACGTTCCTAGCTGACCCCAAAAACCAGGCGGAATTTGACCGCCGCGTAAGCAAAGCGCTGGAAACAGCGCGCGCCAAACAGCAGCAGGTCGTAGATAGCGCGGTAAACGAAGCCCTAAAACTACAAAAGATGACCGACGAGCAAAAGGCGTCTTATGAGCAGCAGCAGGCTCAAAAAAGGCTGGCCGAAAGAGAAATGGAATTGACCAAACGTGAACTGCGGCTGAACGCCATTGACATCCTGGCGGATAAGAATCTGCCGATTGAACTGGCGGACGCATTGTCTTACACCAACGCGGAGGAATGCGATAAAAGTATAAAATCCGTTACTAAGGCGTTTGAAAAAGCTGTATCTAAGGCGGTCGATGCCCAGCTTAGAAGGGAACCGCCTAAGGCGGGGCAGGAAAATACAGATGGTCAAATTGACGTAATCCGCGCAGCTGCTGGACTGAAATGATGAAAGGATGAAAACAAATGGCAAATGTAATTGCTCTGGCAAAACAGTTCGTCCCTGTTCTGGACGAAATCTATAAGGTAGCGTCTCTGACGTCGAAATTGGATGGAAACCCCGATCTTGTACAGGCTGGCGCAAACGCCAATGAACTAATTATTCCCATGATGTCGATGCAGGGCCTTGGAGAGTATAGTCGAAATTCCGGTTATGTTTCCGGCGACGTGACGCTGACGAACCAGACGAAAGCCTGCAACTTTGACCGAGGCCGTATGTTTACGGTAGACGCTATGGACAACCAAGAAACTGCCGGTATTGCTTTTGGCCGGTTGGCGGGCGAGTTTATACGCACCAAAGTAGTCCCGGAATTGGACGCGTTCCGATTCTCCAAATACGCGGGCATCACCGGTATTTCAGAAATGACAGCAGAACTGACTACTGGCGCAGATGTGATAGCTGCGTTGCGGGCTGCCACCACTAAGATGGACGAGGACGAGGTGCCGCAGGAAGAACGCCATCTTTTTATTACGCCCACCCTTCACGGACTTGTACAGGATATGGATACCACCAAAAGCCGTGAAGTGCTGAACAGGTTTGCATCGGTGACAAATGTGCCACAGACCCGGTTCTATACGGCGATCGATCAGTACGACGGCAGCACAGAAGGTGAAGAAGCGGGCGGGTATGTCAAAGATGCAGCCGCTGGCCTGGATATCAATTTTATGGTAATCCAAAAATCAGCGCTGATCCAGTATGAAAAGCATGTGGTTCCCAAGATCATTTCCCCGGATCAGAATCAAAACGCCGATGCCTGGAAGTTTGGATACCGAAACGTAGGGATTGCAGACGCTTATGAAAACAAGGTGGCCGGTATCTATCTGCATCATAAGCCAAAAGCTCAATCAGAGACGTAAGGGGGGATCTTTATGAAACGGGTAGGGCTGCTTATCACCAATAACGTGACGCCGGCAACGCTATGCTGCCCACATTGCGGAAAAGAGTACAAAAGCGAAAAAGGGTTGGCGGATCACTGCAAAAAGGAACATCCAGATGCCTTTGCGAACGAGCCATAATGGAAGGGAGATCGTCACGTGGAGCCGCTGAAAAAGCTAAAAACCCGGTTGGGAATAGATAGGGATGACGATCTGCTGCAGGTTCTTTTGGATGATGCTACGGATATGGTTCTGGACATCATTGGCCGTGATACTTTGCCAGCACGTTTGGATAGTGTGGCGGTGCAACTGGCAGTTATTGCCTATAACCGGCAGGGGTCGGAGGGAGAAGCCTCCCGGGCAGAGGGAGGCATGTCGGCATCGTTCCTGGACGATCTGCCGGCGGATATGCAAAGGCGGATCCGCCATTATCCAAGGAAAGTGCGGGTGATACGGGATGCGGATGATGAAACGCCGTCTTAAATCGTTCCCACTGTACAAACCAAAAGAACGGGATAGCGAGTATGTGGGTACGGAACGAATCTGGCAGTTGGTTGGAGAAGCCCGCGCCGATGTGCAGCCAGCGGATGGTGCGCTGGTTTGCGCAGAATACGGGGAAAGAGCCAAAAACATGTGGATACTGTATATGGACAGCGGCGCCGATATCCAGCCAGGATACGGTGCCTTTTCAATATGTGAAAACGGAGAGCCGGAGTATAGTATCATTAGTGTAAAGCGTTACCCTACGCATACGGTGGCTATAGCGGAAAGGCCGGTGGCAGTGGGTGGCTAAAAGAAACGTTGAGATTGAGGGGTTTGGCGAACTGATGAAGAAGCTGACCGCGCTTGGCGGAAATGTACCGAAAGCAACTCATGACGGCCTTATAAAAGGTGGTGAGGTGGTACAAGGAGTGGCAAAAAAGCTGTGCCAGGTCGATACAGGTAGATTACGAAACAGTATTGAGGTGAGCGGCGAAAAAAAGCACAAATATACGTATTCCGTTGGAAAAGGAAAAAGTAAACAGGAATACGAAGGAATAATCACTGGCGGCGGAGAAAGCGCCGTTGTCGTAGGAACCAACGTCGAGTATGCACCGTATGTCGAATTTGGAACAGGACTGAGGGGTGACCCAACAGTGGCACACCGTCAGGACTGGGAAGGGCAGCCGCCTCAACCATTCCTATCCCCGGCACTCGCGCTGAGTGAAGAAAAGGTTAAACAGCGAATAACAGCAGAACTAAAAAAATCTATACGGGAGGCGGTAAACGATGGTTGACCTGCATCCGGTGTTTGCCAAACTTCTGGAAAGCATTGCCCCGGTAGAACTATCGTTTCCTACCGCAAAAGTCAAGTATCCCGTTATCACCATTACGGAACTTGGGAACCGTGTAAATGCGGTCTATGGTGGCGAAGAACGGCTTTCGGAGCATGATTGGCAGATCGATATATGGGACAATGGTAAAACGCCGCAAAAGGCCGAAAAAATGGCCGTACAGGTCAATCGGGTGTTGACTAAAAAGGGCATGCGGCGGTATTTCGGACAGCTAATGCGTGATCCGGGAGGTTTACAACGGTATTGCATGCGCGTCCGGTTCACGTTAGACGAACTAACAGGCTATGTGTATAGGAGTTGATGAAAATGGAATTGATTTCAAAAGGCACCACGTTGTCGGTCAGCGAAACTGACAATGGTGCGTACAAAGAATTGTATGGACTAAACAGTACCCCCGATATGGGCGGGGATGTGGAAAGCGTTGATATAACCAATCTGTCGGATGGCGTAAAACGATACATTGACGGCTTAAAAGATTTTGGGGATATGGAATTTGGCTTTTATCTCAACAAAAAAGACGCCAGCCAAGAGGAGGAAGATAAGCTGTACGATGCGTATAGCACCCTGCGTGATTTTCAAAACAGCGGGAAACAGGTGCATTTTAAACTGATGTACCCTGACGGATACGGCTACACGTGGCGCGGGTCGGTGTCTGTGAAGCGCGGCGGTGCAGAAGTGGGATCGGCGCTGTCCTTTACGCTGACGACCCGAACCAGCACAGAGATCGAAGATGTAAAGCCCGCAGTATCTGGGCAAACCCTTTAAGATATAATTATATGAGCGGGGCGTACAGTATGGGCTGTACGCCCTGTTCCCTGTTAAGGAGGAAACTTTTATGAACAAACCTTTTTACACCCTGACTGTTGGGGAGGAAGAATATAGGCTGTGTTTTCCGTCAGCAGTCATCATATCATTAGAGGACAAATTCGATAAAGGGGTACTGCATGTACTATCGGATGAAAATGAAATGGCGAAAGTGGGCACACAGGTGACGCTGCTTCACGCGGCCCTGCAAAAGTACCAGCACGGTATAAAGATGGACGACGCCCGAGAATTGTACGATGATATTCTGATTAGCGGTGAGGGGAACGGCCTGAACGACGTTATAAACGCCATTGTAGGAGCGCTGAAAGCGTCGGGTTTTATTCCTCCGTCGGTAGCGACGGAGGCGAAACCGGAAGCGGATACACCGAAAAAAGCGAAAAGGAAGGCTGGCTGACAGATGCGGTTTTGAATATTTACAGTCTAGCTTTGGTTTCCGGCGTTTCGTCGGTGAATTTTTGGAGCATGACTTACAGTGAGGTAACAGAAACCATCGATGCGTATACAGAGAGGAAAAGGCAAGAATGGGAAATGCAGGCGGGCATGTATTATACACTGGCAAATTTAATCGGTATTGCGTTCAATGATCCCAAAAAATTTCCGCGCACATTAAAAGACGCATATCCGTTTGTACGCGAACCTGCCCGCCGGGGAACTTGGCAGGAGAGCAAAGCCGAGTTTGCCGCTATAGCAGCCGCTCATAATCGGTCACTAAGGGGGTGACGGCTTGACAATAGAAGAACTAAATATAGTGATACGCGCTAATTCAGCGCAATTTAATAATCAATTAAAAGGTATCCAGACGCAGCTTAATGGCGTATAGGAGCGGGTACAACAGACTTCCAGACAGATATCCACGGCATCTGGAACAATACAGGGAGCCTTCAAAAAAATTGCCGCTGCAGCTGCTGCAGCCTTTTCTATTAGAGCAATCGTTAATTTTGGCCGCACAGCTATAGCGCTGGCCTCTGATCTACAGGAGGTTCAAAACGTCGTGGACACGGCGTTCGGCGGTATGTCAACTCAGGTTGACGCTTGGGCAAAGACTACGGTTGATAAGTTGGGTATGTCGCAGCTGTCTGCAAAACGAACAGCCTCCACCTATATGGCCATGTCAAAAGGAATGGGGATGTACGGGCAGGCCGCCGCTAATATGGCTATGCAGGCGGCAGAACGAACCGGCGATATTGCCTCTTTTTACAACATGACGCAGGAAGAAGCCGATACCCTTTTAAAATCAATCTGGACAGGAGAAACCGAAACACTAAAACGAATAGGCGTTGTAATGACCCAAACCAACTTGAATGCTTATGCCCTATCGAGGGGGATTGGCAAAACAGTCGACGAAATGACGCAGGCGGAACAGGTGCAGCTTCGTTATATGTACGTCATGGAACAGACAAACCTTGCCGCTGGTGACTTTGCCAAAACCAGCGGCAGCTGGGCCAATCAGACGCGTGTCTTATCTGAACGCTGGAAAGAGTTTAAGGCTATTTTAGGCGATATGCTGATACAGGCATTAACGCCGGCCATTCAGCTATTAAACGAATTTCTGTCCAGCTTGATTACCGTAACAAGAAAACTGGCACAGGTATTATCGGATGTATTTGGCTGGGATATCGGCAGTCAGGAAAGCAGCGCGGCCGCGACCAACACCATGGCGGACGCGCAAAACAATCTGGCCGACGCGACGGCAAAAGCCTCCAAGGAAGCAAAAAAGGCGCAATCCAGTTTTGATGAGCTGAACGTACTCAGCCAATCTAAAGATTCGTCAAGAAGCGCATCTTCTTCCCTATTTAATTCAACCGTAACGGGGGAGGAGAACATTAAAAGCGGCTCCAGCGTAAAAGCGAATGATTTGGAGCCGATGAACAAAACACTGAAAAGTATATTGGTTATTGTTGGGGCCATTGGAGCAGCCTTTGCGGTATGGAAAATATCCAAGTCCATTTTGAACGGGGTAGGCGTTATATCCAGCTTGTTCGGCGGGAAAAGAGGCGGTTCCAGCCGATTTGGCGTGCCCAATGTAAAAACGGTTTTAAAGGGGATTGCGGATGTCACCCTAATTGTATTTTCCTGTATTGCGCTTATTGAAGCGGTGGGTTTGTTGACAAAAATACCGGGCTTTAAAGAAACCGCTGTAGACGGTATAGACACACTGGGTATCGTCTTTGGAGGGCTTCTCAAAATCATCCTGCCGCTTACGCTTATGAGCGCGGGAATGGTGGCGCTTGGTAAAGTAGGCATCAAAGACGTAGTGCTTGGAATGGCTGGCTTTGCATCGATAATTGGCGGGACTACCGTGGTGATAACGGCCATTGGCGCATTGATGGCCATACCATATTTTCAGGATTTTCTGTCATCGGGAATAGCCAGTGTAACCGCAGCTTTTAACGGACTGTGGGAAGTGGCAGTTCCAATAGGCGCATTGACAGCTCTGGTCGTAGTCCTTGGCTATGCTACCCCAGCTGTTGTCCTGTCAGGACTTGCGGGTTTGGCATTGGTCATTGGTGGTGTAGAAGTTGTTCTGGTTGCACTGGGAGCATTGAATCAAATCCCCGGTTTCTCTTGGATCGTCGGGGAAGGCGGAAAGGTTTTAATACAGCTTGGCGAAATCCTGGGCGGTTTTGCCGGTAGCATTATAAACGGATTTCTGACAGAAGTAAGCGCCTCGTTCCCGGAAATAGGTTCCAATTTGGCCGGATTTATGTCGAATGCAGAACCGTTTTTTACAGGCATGGAACATGTGAACGCCGGGACGGTTGAAGCCGTTGGCTACTTGGCAAAGGCAATTTTGCTGCTTACAGCGGCAGATATCTTGGATGGTCTTACGTCTTGGTTCACCGGTGGTAATTCGCTTATAAAATTCGGCCAACAGCTATGTACCTTTGCGCCGTATTTTGTCAAGTATTCGGACACGGTAAAAGGGGTTAAGACGGATGTGGTAAAAGCGTCGGCCTCCGCAGCAAAGTCTTTGGCCGAGTTTGCGAAAAACATCCCCAACAGCGGCGGGGTGGCAGGGTTCTTTGCCGGTGAAAACGACATCGATATATGGGGAGCCAAGTTGCCGGGGTTCGGGAAGAACTTCAAGAAGTACAGCGACAACGTTGTTGGCGTTAAGGGCGACGTTGTGAAAGCGTCGGCCGATTCGGCCAAATCCCTGTCCGAACTGTCCAAGAATCTGCCGAACAGCGGCGGAGTAGTTTCGTGGTTTACAGGAGACAACGACATCGATGACTGGGGAGATAAGTTGCCCAACTTCGGAAAAAATCTCAAGAAGTACAGCGATAATGTGACCGGTGTTAGAGAAGATGTGGTAAAAGCATCGGCCAACGCCGCAAAAGCTATTTCCGAATTAGCAGACAATCTCCCAAATAGCGGCGGTGTTGCGGGTTTCTTTGCCGGGAACAATGATCTGGACGACTTCGGGGAAATGTTGCCCGGATTCGGGAAAAACTTTAAGCAGTATTATAACTGCATTAACGGCTTGAATCCAAACGTATTGACCATAGCATCAAATGGTATAAAAACGCTGGTTGATTTCGCTGTAAGGATTAAGGAAAAAGGCTGCGGGGATATTCTGGAAGATTTTGGGGACAGCATTGAATCTGCCGGAGCATCCATGTCGAGCTTTTTCAGGAATAATTTTGGCACATATCAGGCCGAAGCCTACGGAAGTACTTTTGGAAGGACGCTGGGCAGCGCTATTGTAAAAGCCCTGAAGGATACATCATTCCCAACAATTAAGGGAACGGTGTCTGCCAGCGGCGGAACAGCATCAATTAAATTCAGAGCTTATGCCGGCGGGGGCCTGCCGCCTGTTGGGGAAATGTTCGTCGCGCGTGAAAATGGGCCAGAACTTGTCGGGTCAATTGGTAATCGAACGGCAGTTGCCAACAATGACCAAATTGTTGAATCTGTATCACAGGGCGTATACGCGGCAAACAGCGAACAGAATACTCTGTTGCGCGAACAAAACAACCTGCTGCGTAAGCTGATTGAAAAAGACCCAACGGTTCGTGCGGTTATCAGCACCAGCGAAGTAGTGGACGGGCTGCAGCGAAAGAATCGCCGGGATGGTATTACCGCTGTCCCGGTCGGCGTGTAAAGAAGGAGGGGCGCTATGACAGACGAAGAAAAATATAATCCAATACGATCAGTGGATGGGAAAGCCGTTAAATGCCCCTCCTCCTACACATGGAAACTAGAGGATATTTCAGCGTCCGACGCAGGCCGTACAGAGGATACGATGATGCATAAAATGCGAATCGGGCAGGTAGTAGGTATTGAGTTGTCATGGCAGGGCTTGAAGACAAAGGAAATATCGAAAATACTGCAGGCATTCAACCCGGAATACATAACAGTGAGGTATCTTGACCCTCTAAAAGGGAAAGAGGCTACATCTGAATTTTACGTCGGGAACCGGTCGGCCCCTATGTACAATGCCAAGATGGGACTGTGGCAGAATGTATCTTTTAATATTATTGAAAGGAGCGGGGTGTAATGTATAAAGCCTCCGCGCAGATACGGGAACTGCTGAACCGGAATTACCGTCAGGTTATACGTATTAAGGCGCAGACAAAAGATGAAACCATTGATATTACTGAAAGGGACGTTGCCCAAGGTGGATTCAGTATTGACCGATATTGTGTGTCTGGCAATACCGTTGAGATTGGAACGGCAATAGCATCAGAATTGACATTGGAACTGGATAACCGGGACGGCCGATTCGATTCAGTGAATTTTGAGGGCGCAGAGCTGTATGTGATGATCGGGGTCAAAAAATGGGATGCGTATAACTGGGAAAAAGCACAGATACAGTACATTCCATGCGGATATTTTACCGTTGATAAACCGGCTCGCCGTTTAACCGCAATATCACTGACCGGATTAGATCGAATGGTGAAATTTGACCGGTCAGTAAATTCATCCAGACTGTCTTTTCCAACTTCTATGCGGGGGCTTTTAATTCAAATATGTGATATATGCGGTGTCAGGGTAAATATTGATGACAACTTAACCAACAGTCATATTTCCATTCCACAATACCCGGAAGAAGATGGGCTTACCTACAGAACGCTTCTTCAATGGATCGCGGAGGCAACTGGAACTTGCGCCTATATTGATTGGGATGGGGAACTTCGGTTGCAATGGTATGAAGACACAGATGCAAATATTACCCTGTCTGATCGCTACAGCTCTAGGCTTGAAGAAGCGCCGATTACGATTACCGGTATACAGATTAATTACGGAAACGATCAGACATATCTTGCTGGCAGCGATGAATATGCCTTTTTGATCGAAGGAAATGCTTTACTACAGGATGACCCCATAACCGCCGTGAATACCTTATATGAAAAACTGGATGGCTTTTCATATCTGCCCTTTGATTGCGCAGCAAAGCCAATGCCTTATATGTATCCGCTGGATATAATCCATATTGCGGATAAAAATGGGACGATGCACAAAAGCATAATAACCAATATTACCTATACCATAAACGGCATAACATCCATAAAGGGAAAAGGAGAAACAGCCACCGGAAAAAGTTATGCCGGCGCCAGTCCTTTGACAAAACGTCAATCCGTTATTATAAAAAAGATAGAATCTGAAATGGACTATAAGATAAACAGTAAGGCGCAGGCGGCGATCTCTTTAAATGAAATGATTGTCAATTCACTTGGATTATATTTTGAACAGGTGCAGCAGGAAAACGGCTCTTTCAAGGCGTTTGCTTATGACCATAAAACCCAAGGAAATACCATAGAGCAAAATCTACGCGATAGCAGCATTGTCTACACGATAAATGCTGGTGGTTTTGCCTGGACAGACAATTGGGATGGAATAGACACCGTCTGGAAATATGGTATTGATAAAGCAGGAAATGCCATTCTTAACGCCATTTATGCGAACAAAATAGCTGCTGAGTGCATTCAGGCTGGTATTTTAGCGTCAGAGGGCGGTGAAAGCAGAATTAATCTGAACGATGGCACATTTGACTTTGGTAATGGTAAATTTTGTATGGATGCTGATGGAGTTGTAAAGCTGATCGGCAGAATGCAATCAACGGATGGCAAATTTTCTATGGCGATAGGTGATGCAGAAATTGGAAATGGTCAGGCGTTTACAATAAACAAATCAACTATCGGGGATATATTCCAGGCATACACAGTAAACAATGCCGATGGAGAAACAGGTGTTGTCTGGACGGCTCCTTTTCTTAACGGATTTGATGGCAAAGAACGGAAAGGTATCGTTGCTTATCCGTCACAGATCGGACTATTTGCGGATAAAAATGGATATGCAGAGCTGCTCGTGTCACTGAACCAAAATACAGGCGAAGTATTTATATCCGGAATAAGTGAGCGTATAGCGTCTTTAGAGGCCAAAGCCTCGCAGCTGGAAGAACATGTGAGGTACTTGGAATCAATCATATAAGGAGGGTTGCTTATGATAAAAATTATTAAGCCAATTGATGTGGACGTGTCCAAAGAAAACACGTATGTATACATACTGGCAAAGCAAAACGATGCGGTATCGCGGTATTTACAGATTAACATGTTGAACGAAGGCGAACCGGTGGACATTTCCAGCGCAACAAGCGCCGTATTGACAGCTGTAAAATCAGATAAGACCGTGACGCTGACAAATGGCGTAATATCTAAGGGCGTGGTTACGGTGGAATTAACCAAACAGACTTTAGCGGCAGACGGGCCAGTAACCTGCTTTTTATCCGTTCATTCAAATGGAAGCATTCTTTCTACGATGGACTTTACTATAGACGTGCAAGGGACCAATGTGGATGACGATTCTATAATCAGCAGTGATGAGTATACAGCGTTTCAAGACGCATTGAAAACCATTGGCAATCTTAATGAACTTAAAACGGAAGTTGAGCAGGCGAAAACCGAAGCGTTGCAGGCAAAGAATGATATCGAAGCGCAATTTCCTGTCACCCCAGAAAAGACGGACTTTATAAGGCCCGATTATGTCATAGAAAATATCACCAGCAATGTGAACCCCGGTACGGTCAATCCCGAAACAGGCGAAGTGGAGATGATCGACAAGCAAAATCAGGTCAGTGATTATATTCGGGTGGATAGGACAAAACGGTTTTATTTAAAAGCGGATACCTGTACTGTTTACGAATATAAAGATAACGCCTACTTGGGGAAACAGGCTCAAATCATCCCAAGGGAAGTGGGAAGCAATCCTGAATTTGATGATTACGAAGTAAGATTTCAGGATAAAGATACCAATCAGATCATCATTCAGTGCCCAATGGGTAAATGGTTTTTGCTTGAGCCATATACGGTATATGCGAGGCTGCAAATGCCTAATCTGGTCGTGGATGGAAATCAGCTCGACGACGGCACAGTGACGGAAGGTAAGCTGTCCGAAGCGGTACAGACCAAGCTAAACACCCCTGGCGGCCTGACGGAGGTAAACACAGGCGATATCGTAGATGCCGCTGTGACCATGCCGAAGCTGGGCGAGGATGTGAAAGCGGAACTATCCGGCATCCATGCGCTGACGCAGCGGGATGGAAAATGGTACGACCGTCAGGGAGTATGGTATGGACTGGATGAATCTGCCCTGACCGCCACTATCGTCGGGAATGAATACACCGGGGCCAATAACGGGCATGTTGTCCTGCCCGTCGCCGTATCGGCAAACGACCAAATCTATACCGTGACCCGTATTGTTGACATGGCATTTCGTAGTTGTTTGGCCCTCAAGTCACTGGAGATATGCTCCCGTATCTCCAGTATAAGCATGCAGACATTTGGAGAGTGCTCCAATTTGAAATCCGTATCGCTGCCGGATAGCCTCACCGAGATCGGAAACGGTGCGTTTTACCAATGCTCCATCCCCAGCGTGACCGTACCGCGCGGGGTCACCAGTATTGCCGATTATGCGTTTGATGGGAATGCCGCTACCCTGTATATCGATAATTGCGAGGGAGAAGTCAACATTGGCATATGGAACGGCAACCAGGTCTATCTGCGCATGAAGCCGAACAACTACTACACGAAAACTGAAACGGACAGCCTCATCGAAGGCAATTGGCGGAAGATCACGGAAATGACGCTGGCAGAGGCGGCGGTGGTGAGTGTCACGGCGGATGCGGAGAACCAGCCGTTCTCCCTGAAACGGTTTAACATAACCGTCACCAAACCCGGCGTCGAGGGGGATACAGCCAGCGGATACCTGTGGCTGAAATCAACATTTAATAACCTACCAAAGCCGGTTGTCCAGAGCAACACGCACAGCGGCACACTGGGAGTAAAGTATCGGATATGCGGAGATATGGCCGCACACTGGGAGACAGATATATCGTCCAGCGGCGCGCAGGAGCCGTCAGACAATACCACGGCACAGGTATACCGCTATCCGCTGGGGACGCGCCCGGAGGTATATGCTTTGGGCCGGGAACCGATTACCAACTTTATATTGACCTGGGGATATTCCGACGCGCTGCCGGCGGGGACAAGCATTGAGATATGGGGGATGGACGCATGAGAATCTGTGAAAATGGGATATACCGTGACGCAACAGAGGAGGAAATGACCGTGCTGCGGCAGGGAGAACCCGTGCCGCCCTACAAAGAGCGCGTGATCTCCCGCATACGCGGGCGGTATTCGGCGGATGACGAAATTGCCCTACTGCGGCAGCGGGATACCAAGCCCGAGGAGTTTGCGCAATACAACGCCTTTGTGGAACAGATCAAAGAGGAGGAGAGGGCGCGGGATGAGTGAAGCGGTAATATCGGCAGGGGCGGCGATATTGGTGGGGGTGATATCCCTGATAGGGGTCATCGTGACTAACAGTCGGTCGAATAATAAAATTCAGAATGATATGAAAACATCACAAGCTATTACAGATGAAAAGCTAAAGGAACTGACCCGCGAAGTGCGGATGCATAACGATTTTGCGCGGCGGATCCCCGTCATCGAGGAGCAGATAAAGGTAACGAACCATCGTATAGCAGACTTGGAAAACTATCATAAATAATGGGAGGAACAAACATATGGATTTTCAGGAATACATCAAACCCGAATTGCTGGGGCTGATTCCGGCACTCTACCTGATCGGCATGGGGCTGAAAAAGAGCGCTATGGCAGACAAATACATCCCTGCCGTGCTGGGGATTGTATCTGTGGTATTGGCGGGGCTGTACCTGCTGGCGACCGGCTCCTTTTCCGGCTGGCAGGATATCGCGGTGGCCCTGTTTACGGCGATTACCCAGGGGGTATTGAGCGCCGGGGCCAGTGTGTATGTGAACCAGATCGAAAAACAGGCGGGGAAACCCGACGATAACAAGGAGGAATAAACTATGGTACCGATTATCAGTAAGATTGTAGCCAGGAGCAAATACCCGTTAAAATGCCCCTATCCGATGACACCGGGGTGTGTGGTTATCCACAATACGGCCAACGACGCGCCGGCAGCTAATGAAATCGCCTATATGTCGAACAACGACGCGGAGGTATCCTTCCACTATGCGGTGGATGACAGGGAGATTGTACAGGGTATCGAAGAAACCCGGAACGCCTGGCATTGTGGCGATGGGAACGGCCCCGGCAACCGGACGGGGATTGCAATAGAAATCTGCTACAGTAAAAGTGGTGGGGAGCGTTTTGACAAAGCGGAGAGAAACGCGGCGGAGCTGGCAGCGTCGATACTCAATCGGTACGGCTGGGGGATCGATAAGCTGAAAAAGCACCAGGACTTTAATGGGAAATACTGTCCCCACCGGACGTTGGACAAAGGCTGGGATCGATTTGTGAACATGGTACGCGGGTATATGGATACAGTGGACAAGCCCACGTCAAAGCCAGAGAGCAAACCGAAGCCGTCCCCGACACCTGCTAAAGACAAAGCCCCGGACGTGGTCTACCGGGTGCGGTGCGGGGGCACGTGGCTGCCGGAGGTGAAAAACCTAACGGATTATGCGGGGATTATCGGCGAACCGGTGACGGACGTGGCGGTGAAGGTATCGGACGGGACGGTGAAATACCGGGTGCATGTGAAAGGCTCCGGGTGGCTGCCGTATGTGACCGGCTGCAATATTAAGGACGCGGTGAACGGCTACGCCGGCAACGGCAAAGAGATCGACGCCGTGGAGGTATACTACTTCACGCCGAAGGGCAAGACCATCCGTAAAGCGAAATACCGGGTATCGCCGCTCAAGGGCGGCTACTGGCCATGGCAGTATGACGACGAAAAAACCGGCGGCCAGGACGGCTACGCCGGTGCGTTCGGAAAAACGATGGATCGTTTGCAGATTGTGATTGTATAACATAAATGGAGGGGCTGCCGATATTGTATCGGCGGCCCCTTTTTTATTTCCCCTCTACAAACCAGGCGGGGTCTTCAAAAAACAAATAGGTACTGTGCCCGTTAATCCTCACGGTATAGCGCATCCCTTGGCCGCCCGCCTTCAAGCTGGCGGCCCGTCTTACGTCCAGTACCCGGTCGATTTCGTACCTGGTACCGTCCTCCCAGCGAATCTCCAGCGGCGTCATGCGGCCTTCCAAATCGAACCGCACCGTAACCTCCACAAATACTTTTCGTATCATTTTCATCACCCCATGGCTATAGTTTGCACCGAATCGGGGAAACTACCACCGAAAGGCGGTGGAATGGGTGGAAGAATTTGACTGCGAAATGGTCAACGCGTCCGGCCAGTGCATCGGGTACTGGCGTATCGTATACGACCCGGAATTAAGCCGGTTTATTCCGATCTGCCCGCTGCCGGAAAACGATAGGAAAGAGGGATTGCCATGGCCGCAACCATGAAAGGCGCGATATCGTTCGGGCTTCTGCATGTGCCGATATCGCTGCATACCGCGACACAGGACAACGATATCCATTTTAACCAGCTTTGCCGAGAGGACGGATCACGGATCAAATACAAAAAGGTTTGCTCCAAATGCGGGAAAGAAGTATCCACGGCCGATATTGTGAAAGGATTTGAAATCGAGCCGGGCCAGTATATCACCATGACCGATGAAGACTTTGAAAAGGCCAAGGTGAAAAAGGATAAGATCATCCAGATACTCCACTTTGCGGATATCAAGGATATCCGTCCCATATTCTTCGACAAGACGTATCACGCCGTCCCGGAGGCGGGCGGGGATAAGCCGTATGAGCTGCTGCGCCGCTGTATGCTGGATGAACACACGGTAGCCATAGCCAAGGGCGTCATCGGCCAGTCGGAACACCTTCTGGTACTGATCCCGACCGAAACCGGCATCCTGGCCGAAACCCTGTTCTACAACGATGAGGTGAAGTCCATGCCCAAGGAGCCGGCCAAGCCGGAGATATCTGAGCAGGAGCTGACCATGGGCAAGACCATCATCGAGAGCATGAAAGAGACGTTCGAACCGGCCAAGTATCATGATGAGTACCGGGACCGGCTGTGGGAGATCATCCAGGCGAAAGCGAACAACAAAGAGATTACGCAGGCGCCGGAGGAACAGCCCGATAACGTCATCAGCATGATGGACGCCCTGCAGAAGATGGTGGAGCAGGCCAAAACGGACGGAACACCCGCGCCCAAAAAGCCGCGGCGTAAGAAGGCTACGGCGTCGTAATGGATTTGTTTGAGACAAAGCATATCGATCCCATGCTGATCGCGGAGAATGAGGAGCCGTTTGCCGACCCGGACTATCTCTATGAAATGAAGTGGGACGGGGAACGCTGCGTGGCGTATCTCGATCCCAAAGCGGGCACGGAGCTGCGGAACAAACGCCATATGCCCATGCTGCCCAAGGTGCCAGAGCTGTCAGACATCCATAAGCAGGCGAAGAAACGCTGCATACTCGACGGGGAACTGATGATACTGGCCGGCGGCAAGCCGGACTTCTCAAAAATCCAGCGACGCAGCCTGATGAGCAACCGCTACAAGATCGAGTATGAGGCCAGCCGGTTCCCGGCCACCTTTGTCGCCTTTGACTGCCTCTACTATGACGGGCAGGATATCACCATGAAGCCGCTGACCGAGCGGAAAAAGATATTGCAGAAAGCGGTGAAGGAATCGGAGCGCCTGGCCATATCACGGGTGTTTGACAGCGACCAGGCCATGGCGCTGTTCCAGTTGGCAAAGGAACAGGGGCTGGAAGGGATCGTCGCCAAGGAAAAGACCAGCCTGTACTTTCCCGGCAAGCGCACCAAAACGTGGCTGAAGATGAAAAACCTCATGGATGACGATTTTGTGGTGTGCGGCTGGATACCGAAGGAGAATAACATGACCAGCCTCGTGCTGGGCCAGTACAGGGACGAGAAGCTGGTGTACAAGGGCCACGTTACCCTGGGGGTGGGCGGCGCATCGTTTGCGAAGATCAAAGCCCAGCCGCGCGCCATGCGCCCGCCAATCGAAGGGGAGATACCGACGGGGCACGGAAACGAGGACGCCCGCTGGTTGGCCCCGACGCTCGTGTGCGTCGTATCCTTTATGCACCGCACCCCAAACGGCGGCATGTGGCAGCCGGTATTCAAGGGCTTGCGGGAGGATAAAGTTCCACAGGAGTGCGTGGAAAAAGAATAAGGGCCCGCCAGTTAACTGGCGGGCTGTCCTACTTTTATATCTAAATAGAACAGTCTTCTTCGCAGCAGGAATCGAAAACTCTCCCCGCGTCGACGCATACAGCTTCTTTGCAGCCAGCTTGTGTATGTTTGTTCTCAGGCATGATGAAATCCCCCTGTTAAATTGGTAGTGAATCGCTTCACTTCACCCTTATTTTATGCACCGGATTCTTCATTGTGACACAAAAACCGCGAAAATTACCAAAGGAAGTGTTGACATCAAAAAGATTCGATGGTATTATAAATAACGTCGCTGAACGGAGAGGTGTCCGAGCGGTTTAAGGAGCTGGTCTTGAAAACCAGTGACTCGTCAGAGCCAAGGGTTCGAATCCCTTCCTCTCCGCCACTCTTCTTTTTCAGCCCCTTTTATTACAAGTATATACCGGAACGGCTGTCCTCAACACAGCGGTTTCGTAAAGACATGGAGAAGTACTCAAGTTGGTGACGAGGCGCCCCTGCTAAGGGCGTAGGTCGGGAAAC
>OGYY01001260.1_pt1 | contig 22622 bp, 21 predicted proteins | sample 1576671 | NCBI WGS metagenome assembly OGYY01 (sample SAMEA3541593, study PRJEB24748) | human gut metagenome | biome: human gut; feature: human-associated habitat; material: faeces | place: China | collected 2012 | reverse complement strand
GAAGGAGAGATAACCATACCATGGATGTATGAAAGAGTAAATATCAACTGTGCAGAAGTAAACGCTACTACCCGTAGGAGAGGTGGAATTTAAAATTTCATTTTTGGGGAAATAGAAGAGAGACATATAAAGGTTGTTTCGACTACTAAATAGTGATATAATCCTTTAGGATAACGTCGATTACCATTAATAATAAAAATGTAAAAAGTTTTTAGTATTAAGGCTATTTAATAGTATTAGATGAAGATAGTAATAGTATGAATGATAAATTAGTAAAACAGAAATCAATAACAGTTAATTTGATAGTAAATGGAATAAAAACTTTAATGTCAGTTTTATTTCCGTTAATTACGTTTCCATATGCTTCTAGAGTTCTAGGAGCGTCAGGAATTGGGAAAGTGAATTATGCGAGTTCTATTATATCATATTTTTCGTTGTTTGCAGCATTAGGAATTAGTACCTATGCTGTTAGAGAAGGTTCACGGATTAGAGACGATAGAGAGAAGTTTAATAAATTCGCAAAAGAAATGTTGAACATAAATCTTATGACAACATTTCTCGCATACATTTGTTTGTTTGTATTTTTGTGTATGCCAGTTTTAGATGGCTATAAAGAATTGCTGATTATATTTAGTGCAGGTATTGTATTTACGACTATAGGAACAGAGTGGTTGTTTATTATAAAAGAAGAGTATGTCTATATAACAAAAAGGGCAGTTCTTTTTCAGATTTTATCAGTGGTATTATTGTTTTTATTGGTGAGAAGTAAAGATGACTATGGATGGTATGCCTCTTTGACGGTAATTTCTTCTGGGGGCTCTGCGGTTCTTAATTTCTGGCACTCTAGGAAATTCGTGGATTGGAAGAAAAAGTATCAGTGTGAGTATCGCAAACATATTAAACCGATTTTATTGATTTTTGGCACTAGTTTAGCATCCAGTCTTTATATGACGATGGATACGACAATGTTAGGAGCTATGAAAGGTGATACCGCAACAGGAATTTATACAGCAGCGGTAAAGATTAATTCAGTAATTAATACTCTGTTAAATACGATTTCAGCTACAATTTTACCAAGAGTTTCTTATTATCTTGGTAATGGATTGAAACAGGAATTTCAGAAACTGATGCAAACATCAGTTGATATCTTGTTTATGGCAGCTATGCCAATAGCAATTGGTATGATGTGTGTCAGTGATATTTTGATTGTAGTGTTTAGTGGTCCGGAATTTGTGGCCGGAAGTTTGGCGGCAAAAATACTTTCTGTAAAGTTGGTGTTTGGTGCGATTAATAGAGTGTTGGCATATCAGGTATGCATTCCCTATAAAAAAGATAAAGAAGTATTGATTTCCACAATCGCGGGAGCGATAGTGAATTTGATCGCAAATGCTATTTTGATACAATTTTATAGTGTGACAGGTGCTGCAGTGGCAACATTATTGTCAGAGATGGTTGTATTTGGCATTTTGACAATATACTCTCGAGAGGTTTTTGAAACCAAGCATTTATATAAGCGTTTGCCAATTTATTTTATCGCTAGTATTTGGTTTTTTGCTGTCAGATGGATAGTGAATGGCTGTGTTTCTAATATAATATTAGAATTATTGTTAACGGTATGTATTTGTGCACTTGGTTATTTTATATTATTGTTGATTCTTAAAGATCCATATTTAACAGAATGTATGAAGAAAATTTACAAAAAGGTAAAATAGGTATTATAGAGGAGAATAATTTTATGGAGATAGCATTTGTGGTTTTACACTATATGGCGGTTGAGGAAACTTATAGATGCGTTGAATTTATTGAAAAGAATATCGATACAATAGATTATGGGATAGTTATTGTGGACAATGCGTCTCCTGATGGAAGTGGCAAAATATTATATGAGAAATTTTCTCAAAATGAAAAAGTAAATGTAATTTTAAATAAAGAGAATATTGGATTTGCAAGAGGCAATAATGTGGGGTATAAATATGCGAAGGATAAATGGAATCCTCGATATATAATCCTCTTGAATAACGATGTATATTTATATGAAAAAAGTTTGTTACAGAAATTGGATACGGAATATGAGAATAGTACATTTTATGTTTTAGGACCGTTAATTATGACTGCAGATGGGCGATGTGATATTAATCCAGATAAGGCGATATTTAATAGTGTGGATGATATAGAAAAAGAGATAAAAAAATATGAAAAACTATATAGGAGATATAAATATTATTATGAGTATATATTGGCTTGGATAATATCGATTTCGAGAGCTATATTAGTAAAACAAAATCCTGAGAAAGATCACAAAAATTTTCTGGAACGAGCAGAAAATGTAAAGCTCCATGGTTGTTTTCTTGTTTTTTCAAAAGAGTATATTTCGCAATACGAGGGATTGGATGAAAGTACCTTTTTATATTGGGAAGAAGAGTTTTTGTATAAGCACATGTTGAGCGAACAGAGAAAAACGGTATATAATCCTAATATTATAGTTTATCATAAAGAGGATGCTTCTACAAATTCAAGTATTGCGGGAGGACGAAAAAAGAAAATGTTTATTTATAAAAATTATATTAATTCATTAAAAGAATTGAAAAAATTATTTCTTTATTATGAGTCTATGGAAAAAGTGTAAGTGGAAATAAACTTAGAAAGGAGAAAGTAATTAATGCTTTACATAGTTAGCAATAAAATTCCAACAGGGGGACCAGAGACTCTGCATCAATTCGCAAAATATTTAAAAAGCTTAGGCGTTGAGGTTGAGATGTTTTATTGTGATTCTGCTTCCGTAGAAGTGCCAGAAAAACTTAAAAAATATAAAGTACCTATAGCTAAAAAAATTGTAGATTCTAATGAGAATATGATGATTGTACCTGAAACTTTTACAAGATATTTGTATCAGTATGAAAAAATTCGAAAATGTATTTGGTGGTTATCGCGAGATTTTTATTATGGTTATCTTAGCTTGGAAGGATTAGTAAGATGTGCGCAGCGCCAAAGAATTAGTAAATTTTTATTCCCAATTTGTATTCCATTAATATATATTAGACATAAAATCACACGTCCTTATTTTAAATTTGGAAAAGATAAAAATGAAATTTTTCATTTATATAACTGTGAATATGCCAGAGAGTATCTTGTACAACATGGGGTTAAAGAAGAGAATACATTATATATGTGTGGGCCAATTAGAAAAGAATACTTTATCCAACAACCTCAAAATAAAGAGTTACTTGTGACTTATAATCCTAAGAAAAATTTTCCCTTTACAAAGAAAATAATAAAGGTACTATCTAAGAAAAGACCGGATATAGAAGTGATTGGAATATCAGGTATGAAACCCAATGAAATTGTAGATTTATTAGCAAGATGTAGTGTCTATATAGATTTTGGGCATTTTCCAGGACCTGAAAGAATACCAAGAGAAGCCGTGACATGTTATTGTAATGTAATAACATCAAAATATGGTAGTGCGGGAAATGAAATAGATGTTCTTGTACCTGATAAATATAAATTTGAAGCTTCTACTCGAAATCTTAATAAGATAGTAGATACTATTGAAGAATTGGTTGATAATTACAAATTACATGTTAGAGAGTATGATGAATATAGAGAAAAAGTCCGAAAGCAAATTGAATATTTTGAAGAACATTCTAGGAAGTTTGTAAATCTATTTGATTTGTGAAATATATGAATTGTAGAATTATGTGGAAGAGTAGCTTTTGTGTTGTCGGAGATTATACGAGGGATAGTAGGAGGACAAAATGAAAAATGTAGCAATAATTTTTGCAGGGGGAATAGGGAGACGCATGAATCAAAAAGCCCTTCCTAAACAATTTATGAAATTGCATGGAAAAGAGATTATAATTCATACGTTAGAGCATTTTCAAAATCATGAAAGAATTGATGGTATTGTTGTTTCATGTGTTGAGGGGTGGGTAGAATATTTAGAAAAATTGATAAAAAAGTATAGAATAACAAAAGTTTCGGACATTGTTTTGGGCGGAAGAACGGGTCAGGAATCTATTTATCATGGATTAAAGAAAGCCACGGAAATATATGGAGAAGAGGCTAATGTTTTGATTCATGATGGGGTTAGGCCATTGATTAATGAAGAAACTATTACAAGATGTATTGACTCCATTAACGAGCATGGAACTGGGATAACAGTAGCTCCTGTTACAGAGACTATTATTAGAGTAAATGAAAAAGAACTGATACAGGATGTTATTGATAGGTCAAATTGTCTCTTTGCGAGAGCACCACAGGGATTTAGATTGAATGAAATTATGGAAGCACATGAATTGGCGAAAAAAGAAGGAAAACTAGATTTTATTGATTCGGCAACCCTAATGCAGTGGAAAGGACACAAACTTTCAGTCGTTGAAGGACCTGTAGAAAATATAAAAATAACAACACCAATGGATTTTTTTACTTTCCGAGCTATGGTAGAGGCAAAAGAAAATGCAAATCTATTTGGAGAATAATAAAGGAGAATAGGAAATGAACTATAAGAATAGTATCGTTCAAAATGATATGAAAGAATTAGCAGACCAGTCGGATATACCAGTGAATTTATTACAGAATAAAAAAATTTTGATAACAGGGGCGAATGGGATGCTTGCGACGTATTTGATTTACTTTTTTATGTATTTGAACGAAAAAAAGCATCTTGATATAGAAATATTTGCTGTATCTAGGAATAAAAAGAAGGCAGAAGAGAGATTTCAATTTTTCTTAGCTGATGATAGATTCCATTTGTTGATAGGCGATGTGTGTAATAGATTAGAAATAGGAAATAAGAAAAACATAGACTATATTATACATGCTGCTGGTAATGCAAGCCCTCATTTTATAATGAATGATCCAGTGGGCATAATAAAAGCTAATACGTTAGGAACACTAAATGTTCTTGAATTTGCAAAAGAAAATAACTGTAGTAGAGTTCTTTATACATCGACAAGAGAGATTTACGGTGCGTTACCCGAAAGTGTTAAGCTTATATCTGAAGAAAAGTATGGGGTTATAAATCCAACGCAACTTAGAAATTGTTATCCTGAAAGTAAACGACTTTCGGAAACTTTGCTTGAAAGTTATAGATTTCAATATAACATAGAATATGTAACTGTCCGAATAGCTCATTCTTATGGTCCGGGCATGACGATTGAAAATGATGGCAGAGTAATGGCAGATTTTATATCTGACACCATACATGAACGAAATATTGTTCTTAAAAGTAAAGGGGAAATGGAAAGAGCATTTTGTTATATTACAGATGCAGTTTCTGGAATATTGTTTGCATTGTTGGTTGGGCAGAGCGGTAATTCATATAATTTGGCTAATGAAACAGAGCCCATTAGTGTACGTAAGGTGGCAGAATTACTTGTACAATTGTTTCCGGGGACGGATAGAAAGGTGGAATTTAAAATCCCAGAGCAAGCGGATGAGGGATATAGTAAGATAGAACGAACCAAGTTGGATACAAGAAAGCTGGAAGCGTTAGGATGGAAGAGCAGAATAGCATTAAAAGAGGGATTGACAAGAACAGTCCAGAGTTTTAAGGAGTAGGTTTATGGAAAAATATTATGACCAAGAAACTTTATTAAAAGTACAAAAGGTCCAATCGTGTATTTTAAAGGATGTTATAAATGTTTGTCTAAAATATGAAATTGATATTTTTATGGTTTTTGGAAGTGCTCTTGGAGTTGTCAGGCATCAGGGGTTTATTCCTTGGGATGACGATATTGATATTGGTATTTTCAGGGAAGATTATGCCAGATTTGTGCAAGTTATCCAAAAGGAACTAGGGGATAAATATGAGTTCCTTACTTGTGAAACTAATAAAAATTATGCGTGTACAGTTACACATTTACAAAAAAAAGGAACGAAGTTTGTATCAAGAGATGTGGTAAAATGTGATTATGTGCCAGGGATTAATATAGATGTGTTTGTTTATGATCATTTGGCAGATGGTTGGATTGCAAGAAAAAGGCAATATTTTATGACTTGGTTTTGGGGACGTTTACTTTTTCTGAGTGGGAAAGGAACGCCATTTATTAATTTAGACGGATGGAAAAAAGTTATAGTAGAAGTGGCGATAAATGCTATTCGGACCTTTTTGCATGTTTTTAAAATTACGCCTAGGAAAATATATTGCCAATTTCAAAAAAATTCACAAAAGTATAATTATCGAAAAACAAAATGTGTTGCTGCTTTTGAGACGCCTAAACCATGGTTGAATGCCATGACAAAAAGTAATGTATATCCATTAATAACGATGCCTTTTGAGGATTTCGAGGTGTTTGTGCCTAAAGATATAGATTTTTTGCTGAAAAGATTGTTTGGGAATTACATGAAACTTCCACCAATGGAAAAGAGAATGAATCATAGACCTGTTATTATAGAGTTTGGAGATGAGTAAAATGGCAAAAGTAAGTATTATTATGCCGGTATATAATTCTGAAAGATATGTTAGTTATGCAATAGACAGCGTTTTGAATCAAAGTTTTGAAGATTTTGAATTAATTTTGGTTGACGATGGTTCAGTAGATAAAAGTGGACAAATATGTGATGTTTATGCTCAAAAAGATGCGAGGATTCGTGTTATTCATCAAAGGAATCAAGGGCTTTGTGCCGCGCGAAATGCTGGGTTAAATATCGCAAAGGGCGATTATATTGGATTTATCGATAATGACGATTTTTATTACCCGGATCTCATAAAAGATAATTATAGTCTTGCATTTCGGTATGGAGCAGATGTAATTCGTTTTGATCGTTTAAGACTTCAGACATTTGATGACAACAAGAAGCCGTTGAAAGACGTCTCTGGTACACGGGGAATGTTTAAAAAAGGAGAAAAGATTTCTGTTTTTAGAGGAAAAGAAATTATTCAACAATATCAGAAGATCAAGAAATCGGGAGCCCTATATGGGATATGGAATGGGTTATTCAGACGGCAGTTTTTAGAAGATAATAATTTAAGATTTGATACAAGAATTAAATTTGGGGGTGAAGACTGTTTATTGAATATGCAGGCTTTAGAAAAGGCCGAATGTTATGTATTTCATAAAGGAGTCTATTATAGATATGAAAGACGTTATGGAAATAGTACTTCAACTAAATTTGATAAAAACCGACTAGAGGCTATAGAGATTTTGTCAGAAAAAGATAGAGAATTAGTAGAAAGGGTCAAAAATAATTCTGGACTTTTATTATATAATCAAACAGACTATATAATTGAAGTAATTAAAATATTGAGTCATCCTAAATGCCCATGGACTTGTAGAGAGAAGTATAAATATTTACAATATCTGCAAGAAAAAAGTTCTCTACATAATGGCCAATATCAGAAATATGAAAAGGATGTATATAAACAGAATATCCTGATGGGGATAATGTCAAGTTTTTTTTATAGAAAAAAATTTAATATTTGTTTTGTTATTGTTAATGTATATATGAGGATAGAAAAATATCGAACTATTTTTATATATAAATTAAGAGGAAGATGAAAATGAAATATTGTATATTTGCAGCACAGTATTTTCCCCACTTGGGAGGAGTGGAGCGTTATACATACAATCTTTCCAAGGAACTTATTAGACGGGGAAATGAAGTTGTTATTGTCACCTCAAATGTAAATAGGATAAAATCATATGAGGAAATGGATGGGATACCGGTTTTTAGATTGCCATGTATAAATTTGTTGGATGGTAGATATCCTGTTTTAAAAATAACAAAAGAATTTTGGAAGATTCATAGAATTCTATTTCGAAAAAAATTCGATATGGTGATTGTTAACACGAGATTTTATCCGCATTCTTTATATGGAATGATTTTTGCTAAAATGAAAAAGGCAAAATGTATTACAATAGAGCATGGAACAAGTCATTTGTCAGTGCATAACAGATTTTGGGATTCTGTTGGAGGGGTGTATGAACACTGTTTGACTAAGATTGATCAGCTATTTTGTCATGAATATTATGGTGTCTCAAAAGCCTGTAATGAATGGTTAAAACATTTTCATATTAAGGCACAAGGCGTGCTATATAATTCTATTAATATTGAAGAAATTAATTCTTTAGAAAAGCAGATAAGTAAATCATATAGACAAGCTTATCAAATCCCTTCGGAGGCTATGGTAATTGCCTTTACGGGCAGACTATTGAAAGAAAAAGGATTGCCACAACTATTAAATGTAATGGACAAAATATGTACACTTAGAAAAGACGTATATCTTTTTATTGCAGGCGATGGCGATATGGAAGAAGAGATAAAAGAGCGGGCGACAAGACATATTATTCCATTGGGGAGAATAGAAATGGGAGATATTGTTGCGCTATTAAAGGAAAGTGATATTTTTTGTTTGCCTTCTTTTTCGGAAGGATTTTCTACGTCACTTCTGGAAGCAGCGGCATGTAGATGTTATATTGTTACAACAGCAAGAGGGGGAGCAAGAGAGTTATTACCAGATGACAGATATGGAACAGTTATTCCAGATAATAGAGAAGAGTATTTGTTTAATGCGTTAGAAAAGCCATTAGGTGATCTAAAACATAGGAAGAGCGCAGTAGAAATGACTCGTAAAAGAGTGGAGGAATTTTTTACTTGGAATACTGTTGGGGAACAAGTGACAAAAATTTGTGAAAGAAGATAGTAGAGTGAAATGAAAAAATTAATTATTATTCCTGCTTTTAATGAAGAAAGTAACATAGAAAAAACAGTACAAGCTATTTTAAAAGAGGCCCCTGATTTTGATTATGTTATCATTAATGATTGTTCTACGGATAAAACAAGAGAAATTTGTGAAGCAAATGGCTATAATATCGTGAATCTTCCTATTAATTTGGGTATAGGGGGAGCTGTTCAAACAGGTTATAAATATGGTTATGAGAATGATTATGATATGGCTGTCCAAGTAGACGGAGATGGGCAGCATGATCCGGAATTTCTGAATTTGATGGCAGAATATCTGATACAAAACAATCTGGATATGGTGATCGGTTCGCGATTTATAGAAAAAAAAGGTTTTCAATCTTCAAGAACAAGAAGAATAGGTATTGTCTTTTTTTCTAAACTGATTAAAATTCTTACAGGACAGCTGATTACAGACCCCACTTCGGGACTTCGCATGATAGGAAGAAATGCTATGGCGCTTTTTTCAATAGATTACCCAAGGGATTATCCGGAACCGGAAAGTGTAGTTGCAGTATTAAGACGAAATATGAAAGTAGCAGAAATACCAGTAATTATGCATGAGCGGCAGGGGGGAGTATCATCTATATCCTTAAAAAAATCGGTTTATTATATGGTTAAAGTAACTTTAGCAATTATTATTGAAAGAATAAGAAAGTACTAGGGGTGAGGAGATTATGAATATACGAATCCAGATTATTGTGGCAGTGATTGTTATAATAGCACTTTGTGTGATAGTAAATATGATTCGTAAAAAGCGTTTGGAACTTCGTTATGCACTAGCATGGCTGCTGGTAGGCATTAGTGTATTGATTTTGGATTGCTTTCCTAATTTAATTACATGGCTTGCGAGAAAAGTTGGAATTGCAAGTCCTGTAAATATGCTTTTTTTCTTCGGCTTCTGTTTTTCACTAGTGATTATTTTTGTGTTGACAATTTCTATTTCACGCATGTCAATTCGAATTAAGCAGTTAGCACAGGAGATAGCGTTATATGAAAAAAAGAATAAAAAGATGGTTGAGGAAAGAAACAGTGAAAATTGATTTAAAAGCAAAGAAAAAATGGTGTATAATATATTTGATTTTTTTATTATTTGTACTAGGAGTATTATTTTTTATTTATAAAGATTATATTGGGCCATTTATAAATTCACCAAGAGTGTTGTATCAAAAAGATGTTAGCGGAGAAAAAATAGTTTTGTCAGGAGATACAATTTATAAAGAAGAAATAAGAATTGAATCGAATGGTTCGAAAGGAATAGGGATTGCATTTGATGCGGATGCAACAGACCCTTCTGCTATACTGTGTATAACTATTCGTGATAGAGCAGGAAAAGATATAAATAGTTGGACTGTGACAAAAAATGAATTTGTAAATGGATACACAGTTTTTTCTCTGGAAACTGGACAATTAAAGAAGAACGAGATGTATTTTTTAGAGATAAGTTTGCAGCAGGGGAATCAAGGCTCTTTTTATTGTTCTAATGAAAATACATTAGCATATCAAATTGTAGGAGAAACTTCAAATTCTTTACTTTATATGTATGGGTTTCTTGTGATTTGTATTTTGATATTTGTGTTTGGAATATTTATTGCAGTTATGAAGGAGGTGTCATTAGAAAAATCTTTTGTGGTTATGTCTGTTTTATTGGGGTTAATCTATATTGTTTTAATCCCACCATATTTTACGCCGGATGAGGAATACCATTTCGCTGTTTCGTATGCGGCAAGCAGTAGGATATTAAATGAACCTGTTGTTAATGAAGAGGGGAATGTCCTGGTTCGAGAAACAGATTATAATTATTACCAAGCTTATTTGGATAGTGGAGGTAATGAGCTTTCAAGAAATTCATATATTGCAGAAATAGAAGGGATTTTTTCTGATAATTCAGAAACATTAAGTGAACAGTACCATATCCGTAAATTACCCAATAAAACAGCGTTGATATATATACCTCAAATAGTAGGTGTTACATTAGCTCGAATATTAAATTTAAATGGAGCACTATTATTTTTGCTCGGAAGAGCAACAACATTTGTGACATATCTTTTGTTAATGGGGGGAGCAATAAAACTTATGCCGTATGCAAAGCTGGTAATGATTACTATTGGATGTTTCCCGATGATGTTAGAATTGGGAACTTCCTACAATTATGATGCTATTCTATTACCGACTTGTTTCTTCACAATTGCTTATATTTTTCATCTTGCATACAAAGCTGAAAAGGTTAGGAAAAGAGATTTTGCTGTATTAGCCTTAATGCTTTCTATTATTTGCTTGATTAAAGCTGTGTATGCTGTTATTTTTCTTTTGGCGTTAATTATTCCAAAAGAGAAATTTGGATCTGGGAAGATGAAACTTATCATGGCGATTGGCATGATTTGTATTGGTTTCTTTGTTCTTGGATTTACAAATGTAAGTTCTACAATTGGGGCTGTTAGTGAGAATAGTGAGGAGATAGCAACATGGAGTGGGGAGAAAAATTATTCAATCCAGTCAATTTGTAATGACCCGTTGCATATTCTAGGCGTCTTTTTTCGCACATTTTACAGAAATGCAGATTATTATATAGGCAGTGCTATTGGCCGAAATTTAGGCTGGTTAAATTTTGGCATTACACCACTTATATTTAGCGGATATATTGTACTATTATTTGTCAGTGTTTTGAAAAAGGAAGACAAGCCGTTGATGAAGACTAGTGAAAAAGTAATTTCTTTGGTCTATTGTGCAGTGGTAACAGGGTTAGTATATATTAGTCTTTTGTTAAGCTGGACACGAGAAACCTCTCAGTTGGTTGAAGGCATTCAAGGAAGATATTTTCTTCCTGTCTTTCCGGTACTGTTTTGTACATTTCAAAATAAGACAATAGTAATAAAAAGAGAAATTAGTAAGGAAGTGTTAACAGGGTTGGCGTTTATTAGTGTTTTTTCTGTTTTGAGTATTTTTGAGAATGCAATAATATAGTAAAAGAGTTATTGGCAAATCATGGAGGGATTTATGTCGATTTATATACAAAATTTCATGAAATACAAACCGCTTTTGGATGAATTAGTATCCAGAGATATAAAAATAAAATATAGAAAATCGATATTAGGCGTATTATGGACATTATTAAATCCTCTTTTAATGATGATTGTTTTGGCAGTTGTATTTTCAAATTTGTTTAGGTTTGATATTGAAAATTTTCCATTATACCTTCTTAGTGGACAGATAATATTTAACTTTTATAATGATGCAACAACAAATGGAATGACGGCCATTATTGGTAATGCAGCATTGATTAAAAAAGTATATGTTCCTAAATATATGTTTGTGATTTCGAGAGTGTTTTCAAGTTTTATTAACCTCATGGCTTCTGTTACTGCATTGATGTTAGTAATGATTGCTACTCGTGCAGAGCTGCACTGGACAATTGTATTGGCAGTAGTACCTTTGACTTTGCTTGTTTTACTTTCGTTGGGAATTGGTTTGATTTTATCGTCAGTTACAGTAAAGTTTAGAGATATAGAACATTTGTATTCTGTATTTACAACTGCCTTGATGTATTTAACTCCAGTAATTTATCCGATGTCTATTTTACCGGAATGGCTGTACCATATTGTTATGTTGAATCCACTTACTAACATACTGTTGATGTTCAGGGATGTTATGATTTATAATACAGTATTTAGTATAAGCTCACTGGTGCTTGCGGTAATTGAAACAGCTGTTTTTATGGTAATTGGCTTAGTTGTCTTTTACAAAAATCAAGATCAGTTTATTTTGAATCTTTAGGAGAAATGTATGGATAAAGAGATGGTGATTAAGGTTGATCATGTGTCAATGAAATTTAATTTAGCGACAGAGCAATATAGTGGCTTTAAGGAATATGTGATACGAAGTTTAAAAAAGAAGATATCATATAATGAATTTTGGGCTTTAAAAGATGTATCCTTTTCCGTTATGCGTGGAGATGGATTGGGATTAATAGGATTAAATGGAAGTGGAAAGAGTACAATGCTTAAAACCATTGCTGGTGTACTGAAACCTACCGAAGGAAGTATTTGGTTACAGGGGCGTGTTGCTCCCTTGATAGAGCTTGGAGCTGGATTTGATTTTGATTTGACTGCTAGGGAAAATGTCTTTCTGAATGGTGCTTTATTAGGGTATTCAAGGAATATCATGGAGGAAAATTATAATGATATTGTAGAATTTTCTGAATTACACGATTTTATGGATGTTCCTGTAAAGAATTTTTCATCTGGTATGATTTCCAGGCTTGCTTTTGCAATAGCTACAATAGGGATTCCCGATATTCTTATTGTAGATGAGGTGCTGTCAGTTGGAGATTTTAGATTCCAGCAGAAGTGTGAGGCAAGGATTCGTAATATGAAAGATAATGGGACGACAATTCTGTTTGTTTCTCACAGTATTGAACAGGTGAAATCTATATGTAATAAAATCGTATGGCTCGATCATGGAAGAGTAAAAGCATTTGGTGATGCGGAAAGTATTTGTGACGAATACAGTAAATTGCAGTAGCGAGGAAGAATATGAAGAAAGTAAAGTTTTCAGTAGCGATTGTTGTTGGATTAGTGTTAGTTTTTTTCTATGCCCATATTGAGAAGGCTAATCTTATATATGATAAGTCGGTTGATAGTAGCGAATATTTAAGCACTGGAGTGGTTGCTGGTGAAGTGGAGCAGGAATTCGTATGTAAAGAAAATTTCTTGGATGGGATTACTGTAAAAACTCAATTAATAGGTGATACCCAAAATGCAGCAGTTGGCTTAACTGTAATTGAAAAAGATTCCGGAAATATTGTTGCGGAAGGTGAATTGAAAGCAACAGATATAAAAAGCGGAAAGTTTAATCAGATTCCATTTCCGACAATAGAAGAATGTAAAGATAAAGCATATGTAATCAGATTAGAAAATAGAGGTGATAATGTTCCTGAAGGAAGCGGAATCAGTTTTTCGTACCACAATACTACAGAGGAAAATACAAAATTGGCAATCGACGGGAATGAAACACAGGGAACACTAATTGTTAAGACGATTACTGACAGATTTGATTTAGAGACATTTGTGGTTCTTATTTTAATGATAGCATATATGATTGGATTTTTTGTGTTTCTGAGTCGGCTGTTTGGTAAATAGAATTGCCCCAAAATAATATTAAATTTAAGGTGTGGATAAAATGGAAAATACTTTTTTTGTGTCCGTGTGTAGATTTCACACAAAAGACAATAAAAAATTAGTTGTAATTGGATATTTCAAACAAAATTTAAAAGGGAACCAAGAATTAATAGCAATGCTGGATGAAACAAAATTGGTATGTGAAATTGAAGAAAAAGAACTTTCATCCAGTCCGATACAAAATAATGATGGGCTTCCAATTTCTAAACAATACTTTTTATGGATTTCCTTGCCGGACAATTGGAAAATGAAAAAGAGTTTCCGACTGCTTCAAATTAACGGTATAGAAGAAAGGAAAGTTTTGGATGTTCCTGTAAAACAATTGCAAAAATACGAAAAGAGATTGCCAAAATATGTTGATAAAGGAACTGTCGAAGAAGATGGTTTCCGGATTAGCGGGTGGTATATTGATGATGGAACAACGAAAGTGGATTTTCTGGATCAGGATAGAAATAAAATAGATGTTACAATAAAAAGAAAATCAAGACCTGATGTAAAAAAGGTATACCCTGAAAATGAAGAGGAAGAGATAATAGGATTTTGGGCAAAATTTAAAGGTAAGGTGCCTAAAAAAGTTCAGGTATGTTTTAGTTCAGAATCAAAGTATGCAGATTATACTGTAATATTACTTCCATCGGTTTATGAAAAAATTACTTCAGAAATGGATTCGATTTTTCGAAAATCCAAGGCATATTACCGGAAAAATGGATTTCAGGCAACAGTAAAAAGAGTGGTTGATAAGTTGACGTCACGTAAAGAAACGGGATATGAAGAATGGTTTAAAAAGAACTATCCTTCCAAAGGAATTCTTGAACAGCAAAGACAATATAAGTTTTCGTATACCCCAGTTATTTCTATAGTAGTTCCATTATATAAAACACCCGAGAAATATTTGGTTGAGATGATTGAGTCTGTAAGAAAACAATCATACCCAAATTGGGAGCTCTGTTTATCAGACGGAAGTGGAAGCGGCTCCCCCATTCAGTCCATTTTAAAAAAATATGAGAAAAAAGATGGAAGAATAAAAGTAGCTTATCACTCCAAAGCATTAAACATATCTGAAAATACAAATGCGGCTTTGAAGATTTCTACAGGAGAATATATTGCTTTCGCAGATCATGATGATCTTTTAGCGCCTAATGCATTATTTGAATGTGTTTCTATATTGAATCAGAGGCCAGAGACAGAGATAATCTATACAGATGAGGATAAGGTAGATATGGCGGGGAAGCACCATTTCTTGCCTCATTTTAAATCAGATTTTAACATTGATATGTTGCGCAATATGAATTATATCTGTCATCTTTTTGTAGTAAAAAGGGAACTTTACCAAAAAGTAGGCATGTTAAACTCTGAATTTGATGGAGCACAGGATTATGATTTTGTTCTTCGTTGTGTGGAAAAAACAGATAGGATTATTCATATCCCACAGATTTTATACCATTGGAGGACTCATAAAAGTTCAACGTCTGAGAATCCCGAAAGCAAGCAATATGCTTTTGCGGCGGGAAAGAAAGCCATTCAGGCTCATTGTGATAGACTGGGATTGGCAGCAACCGTAGAGGAAGGAAGGTATAAAGGAGTTTATCGTGTTAAATATGAGCTTACCGCTGAACCTCTTGTATCAATTATTATTCCAAATAAAGATCATATAGAGGATCTGGACAAATGTTTGCAATCTTTTGAAGAAAGAAGCACATATAAAAATATAGAGTATATCATTGTAGAAAATAATAGTCAGGAAAAAAGAACATTCTCATATTATAAAGATTTGGAAAAAAGAAATCCAAAAGCGAAGGTTGTGTTCTGGGATGGCAAAGGATTTAATTATCCAGCTATTAATATGTATGGAGTGGAGCATTCGGCAGGAGAGTATTTGCTTTTCCTGAATAATGATACAGAAATTGTCAATAATGATTGCGTGGAAGAATTATTGGGATATTGCCAGAGAAAAGAGGTTGGCGCAGTAGGTGCAAGACTTTATTATGAAGATGGAACTATTCAACATGCAGGTGTGATTGTGGGACTTGGTGGAGTGGCAGGACATGCCTTTGTTGGGCTACCCCATGAGGCTAGTGGATATTTTCATCGTATTATTGTTGCGCAGGATTACAGTGCAGTTACAGCGGCTTGTGTTTTAGTAAAGAGAAAAGTCTTTGAAGAAGTGGGAGGTTTTGATGAGGGATATGCTGTGGCATTTAATGATGTTGATTTATGTCTAAAAATTAGAGAGGCTGGCTATTTGGTGGTTTATAACCCATACGCGGAATTAATGCATTATGAATCAAAATCGAGAGGATATGAAGATACTGCAGAAAAAGTAGAAAGGTTTAATTCGGAAATTAAATTGTTTCAGAAAAAGTGGAAGCATTTTCTGGAAAAAGGAGATCCTTATTATAATCCGAACCTAACTTTGGATAAACAGGATTTTAGTCTTAGTGTTATTCCAAGAACAAAAAAATGAATTGTTGACAGGTAAATATGCAATGAAAAAACCAGGTTATTATTCTTCCGGAGAATTCGCCCGTATGGCAGGCGTTACTCTAAGGACAATCCGTTATTATGATAAACAGAATATCTTAAAGCCCTCGCTTGTGACAGAAGCGGGGGCTCGTTTCTATACAGACGAAGATTTTGCCCGGCTTCAGCAGATTCTCCTGCTGAAATATCTGGGTTTTTCTCTGGATGATATCCGGGAAATGACATTTGCGGATGCAGATTATCATTTTCTGTTAAATTCTTTAAATATTCAGCTGAAGCTGGTCCAGGACCGTATTGAGAAGATGCAGCTTATGGAGAGGGCAATTCAAGATACGGCGGAAGAGGTTCGAGCGACGCACACTGTGGATTGGAACAGGATGCTGAATTTGATCCATTTAACAGGCATGGAAGAAAGCCTGAAGAAGCAGTATCAGAATGCCACAAATATTTCAGCCAGAATTAACCTTCATAGTCTGTATTCTCAAAATAAACAGGGGTGGTTTCCTTGGATTTTTCAGCAGCTTGGTTTGAAACCTAAAATGAAGGTGTTGGAAATTGGTTGTGGAGATGGCGCACTTTGGAAAAGTAATATGCAGAATATTCCGGATGAAATAGAAATTACCCTTTCAGATGTGTCGGAAGGTATGCTTCGTGATACGAGAAGAGAATTGGGCGGAGAAGATCGAAGGTTCTCTTTTCATGCATTTGACTGCCATAAGATTCCTTATGAATCCGAAACTTTTGACATTGTGATAGCAAATCACGTGCTTTTTTACTGTCAGGACATTCCAAAGGTATGCAGGGAAGTAAAGAGAGTTCTGAAGCAAGGGGGAGTTTTCATCTGTAGTACATATGGAAATCGTCATATGAAAGAAGTGAGCCTTCTTGTACAGGAGTTTGATAATCGGATTGTTCTGTCGGCAGACAGGCTTTATGAAAGATTTGGTATGGAAAATGGCCGCGATATTTTAGAAAAGTGTTTTCAAGAGGTAGAGTGGCGATTATATGAAGATAGTCTTTTGGTAACAGAGGCGGAAGCTTTGATTTCTTACATTCTTTCCTGTCATGGAAACCAGGCACAGTATATCGGAGAGCGGTATACGGAGTTTCGTTCTTTTGTGAAAGAGAAGACAGAGGCTGGTTTTTATATAACAAAGGAAGCAGGGATTTTCTTGTGCGAGAAATAAGATGCAATAAGTTTTCAATATGTTAAAAAGGGCTTGAAAATTCTCCTTTTGTGCCCTTATACTTAAAGTAAGAGATGTGTGAAAAAATGAGATATAAACAATGTACGGGAGACTGACTGTATGAGAGAGAAATTAATTAGTGTATTAATGGTAAATTATAATCATGAGGATACTCTCGCTGAAACAATACAGAGTGTATTAGACCAAACCTATTCTAATTTTCAGTTTATTATCGTAGATGATGGATCGACAGATAGTTCTTGTGAGATTATAGAAAGTTTTCAAGATGAAAGGATAGAATTATATAAAAGAGAAGAAAATGAGCATATTTGTGTTGCTACCAATTATGGCTTCACCAAAGTGAAAGGAGACTATCTTGCCAGAATTGACAGTGATGATCTTTGGTATCCGGATAAATTGGAAAAGCAGCTTTTGTTTATGGAAGAGCATCCGGAGTGCAGCGTGTGTTTTACATGGTGTGATTTGATTGATGAGTATGGAAATAATATTAATGAATTAGAGAAAGGCCTCTTAAAGCTTTATGAATCGAAAACGTTAGAGCAAGAACAATGGCTAAGAAAATTTTACTTTGAGGGGAATTGCCTGGCTCATCCGGCTGTACTAATGAAAAGAGAAGTATTAGAAAATATAGGAAAGTTTACTCTTGCCTATAGGCAGCTTCATGACTTTGATTATTGGGTACGGATTGCAAAACAATACAAAATTTATGTAATTCAAGAACGACTTATTGCTGTTAGACGTTTTGTGGACAAGCAGCAGACACAAAAAAATGCAAGTGCTTCGTCCGAAAAAAATGACACTAGAGTATATAATGAATTTATGGATATACGCGCTCATTTTTTTGAAGGGATGTCGGATGAAATTTTTGTGAAAGGTTTTGGGGGAGATTTCAGATGTTTAGATTCGCATACAAAAGAAGAATTAGAATGTGAGAAAGCATTTCTGTTGTGCAGTCTCCAAAGAGGGGAGAGAGGCACAGCGCCTGCAGGAATTGCAAAATTGGCGGAATTGCTGGAAAAAGAGAATATGCGAGCACTCTTGAAAGAAAAATATTATTTTAATGTGAAAGATCTATATAGCCTGACAGAAGAGCATCTATTTGTGGATGCTATTTTAAAGGGAAAATATGGTGAAATGGAATGGTATAAACATCAGCTTGAACTGGAGAAACAGCAGCTTCAGCAAGAAGTTGAAAACTGTAAAAGCTTAATCTCGGAGTATGCTAATTCTACTAGTTGGAAAATAACAGAGCCATTGAGGAAAATGGGAAGCATTGCACGACGGATATGTAAAAGGTAAAAATTGTAACAAATTCTTAATATTTTCAAAAAAAGCTTGAAGGTGACCTTAGGTCACCTTTTATAATGTATGTAGATGGAAATACCGAAAGAAAAGACAGCAATCAAAATTACATTTCAGGAGGATAAAAATGAAAGGTATTATTTTAGCAGGCGGTTCAGGCACACGGCTTTATCCATTGACAATGGTAACATCCAAACAGCTGTTGCCGATTTATGACAAACCGATGATCTATTATCCTATGTCGGTGCTTATGAATGCGGGAATCCGGGATATTCTCATTATTTCTACACCGCAGGATACCCCCAGGTTCCAGGAGCTTTTAGGTGACGGCCATCAGTTTGGCGTGGAGCTTTCCTATGCGGTACAGCCAAGTCCGGACGGACTGGCACAGGCCTTTATTATCGGAGAAGAATTTGTGGGAGACGATACAGTTGCTATGGTTCTCGGAGATAATATTTTTGCAGGACATGGCCTGAAAAAAAGACTTCGTGCAGCTGTGGAAAATGCCCAGTCCGGAAAAGGAGCTACTGTATTCGGGTACTATGTAGATGATCCGGAGCGTTTCGGTATTGTGGAATTTAATAAAGAAGGGAAAGCTGTTTCTATTGAGGAAAAGCCGGAACACCCAAAGAGCAACTACTGTGTCACAGGTCTTTATTTCTATGACAACAAAGTTGTGGAATATGCGAAAAATCTGAAGCCAAGTGCCAGAGGAGAGCTGGAGATCACGGATCTGAACCGGATTTATCTGGAAGAAGGTAAGTTAAATGTAGAACTACTGGGACAGGGCTTTACCTGGCTGGATACAGGAACACATGAGAGTCTTGTAGATGCCACTAATTTTGTAAAAACAATGGAAACTCATCAGCACAGAAAGATTGCCTGCCTGGAAGAAATTGCCTATTTGAATGGATGGATCTCCCAGGAAGAAGTGCTTAAAGTTTATGAAGTGCTGAAAAAGAATCAGTATGGGCAGTATTTAAAAGACGTTCTGGATGGAAAATATCAGGACGGATTATACTAAAAAAGAAAGCAGATAGGAGTAAGTATTATGAACATTATCGTTACCGGCGGAGCCGGCTTTATTGGAAGCAATTTTATTTTTCACATGTTAAACAAATACCCGGACTACCGGATCATTTGTCTGGATTGTCTGACCTATGCAGGAAACTTATCTACACTGGCGCCTGTTATGGATAATCCTAACTTCCGTTTTGTAAAGGAGAGTATTACAGACCGTGAAGCTGTCTATAAACTTTTTGAAGAGGAACATCCGGATATGGTGGTAAACTTTGCAGCAGAGAGCCATGTAGACCGCTCCATTGAAAACCCGGAAGTATTTCTTGACACAAATATTAAAGGAACTGCAGTTTTAATGGATGCCTGCAGAAAATATGGAATCCAGAGATATCATCAGGTATCTACAGATGAAGTTTACGGAGATCTGCCTCTGGACCGCCCGGATCTTTTCTTTACAGAGGAGACACCGATCCATACAAGCAGCCCGTACAGCTCTTCCAAAGCAGGCGCTGACCTTCTTGTACTGGCTTATCACAGGACATATGGACTTCCGGTTACTATCAGCAGATGTTCCAATAACTACGGGCCATATCATTTCCCGGAGAAACTGATTCCGCTTATGATCGCCAATGCGCTGAATGACAAGCCGCTTCCGGTTTATGGAAAAGGGGAAAATGTCCGCGACTGGCTTTATGTAGAAGATCACTGCAAAGCGATTGACCTGATCATTCACAAAGGCCGTGTGGGAGAAGTTTACAACATCGGTGGACATAATGAAATGAAAAATATTGATATCGTAAAGATTATCTGTAAAGAGCTTGGTAAGCCGGAAAGCCTGATCACTTATGTGGAGGACAGAAAAGGGCACGATATGCGTTACGCTATTGATCCGACCAAGATCCACAATGAGCTTGGATGGCTGCCGGAGACAAAGTTTGCAGATGGAATTAAGAAGACGATCCAGTGGTATCTGGACAACAAGGAGTGGTGGGAGACGATCATTTCCGGAGAGTATCAGAACTACTATGAGAAAATGTATGGAAACCGGAAGGAGATGGAATAATGAAGGTTCTTGTAACAGGTGTAGCAGGCCAGCTGGGCCACGATGTAATGAATGAGCTGGCGGGGCGCGGTTATGAGGGAATCGGATCAGATATCCAGGAAGTGTACAGCGGGATTCAGGACGGTACGGCCGTGACTTCTATGCCTTATGTGCAGATGGATATTACAGATGCAGACTGTGTAAAGCGCGTGATCTCGGAAGCTGCTCCGGATGCGGTCGTGCACTGCGCGGCGTGGACAGCAGTAGATCTTGCAGAAGAGGAAGAAAAGAAGCCGATCGTCCAGGCGGTAAATGTGGACGGCACAAGAAATATTGCCAAAGTCTGCAAAGAGCTGAACTGCAAAATGGTTTATTTAAGCACGGATTATGTGTTTGACGGACAGGGAGAGACGCCTTGGGATCCTGACTGCAAAGATTACAAGCCTCTCAATGTTTATGGGCAGACAAAACTGGAAGGGGAGCTGGCTGTTTCAGAGCTTCTTACAAAATATTTCATTGTACGAATTGCATGGGTATTTGGGAAAAATGGAAAGAATTTCATCAAGACCATGTTAAATGTGGGAAAGAATCATGATACCATTAAGGTAGTCAATGACCAGATCGGCACGCCGACCTACACCTTTGACCTGGCAAAGCTTCTTGTTGACATGATCGAGACGGAAAAATATGGTTATTATCATGCTACAAACGAGGGCGGCTATATCAGCTGGTATGATTTTACCAAAGAAATCTTCCGCCAGGCTGTGGAAATGGGCCATGAAGAGTACAGTGAGGACAAGGTGAAAGTCCTTCCGGTCACAACAGAGGAATATGGTGTATCCAAAGCGGCAAGGCCGTTTAACAGCAGGCTGGATAAGAGCAAGCTGACAGACAATGGATTCCATCTGCTTCCTACATGGCAGGATGCGCTGAACAGATATTTGAAGGAAATCGACTTCTAAGAAAGCGGTTTCGGTGAAAAAGAGAAGAGGAGAAGAGCATAAATGGGACAGATCAAAGTAGAAAAGAACGCTGGCGGCATTGAGGGCCTGTGCGTGATCGAGCCGGCCGTTCATGGCGATGCCAGAGGCTATTTCATGGAGACATACAATCAAAGAGATATGGAAGAGGCGGGGCTTACCATGCAGTTTGTCCAGGACAATCAGTCCTGTTCTTCCAAAGGTGTTTTGAGAGGGCTTCATTTCCAGAAAGAGTTTCCCCAGGGAAAACTTGTCAGAGTGATCAAGGGCGCTGTCTTTGATGTTGCGGTGGATTTAAGAAGCGACAGCAAAACGTATGGAAAATGGTTCGGCATCGAGCTGACAGAAGAAAATAAAAAACAGTTTTATATTCCGGAAGGCTTTGCCCATGGCTTCCTGGTATTGAGCGATGTGGCAGAATTTTGTTATAAATGTACAGATTTCTATCATCCGGGCGATGAGGGCGGACTTGCCTGGAACGATCCTGAGATCGGCATTACCTGGCCGTCTCTGGAAGGAGAGTATAAGGGAAGCGCTTCCGGGGAAGGTTATCATCTGGAAGATGGCACAAAGCTGAATTTGAGCGACAAGGATCAGCTCTGGAGGGGGCTTAAGGATACGTTCCACTTCTAGGAACAAAGAGAGTGAGGGCAGAAGCTAAGAGAGGCTTCTGCCTTTTGTTTGCCCAGCATGGGCGTATTCTAATGGGTGAAAGTCCCAAGTGCGCGTA
>OGYY01001246.1_pt1 | contig 22750 bp, 18 predicted proteins | sample 1576671 | NCBI WGS metagenome assembly OGYY01 (sample SAMEA3541593, study PRJEB24748) | human gut metagenome | biome: human gut; feature: human-associated habitat; material: faeces | place: China | collected 2012 | reverse complement strand
CAGGGGTGAGATTCCCGTGGGTTGCTGCCAGCAGCCGTCCGTTGGCTCATTTTTTATTTTGTGAAAGGGGGATATTTTTGAAAGAACAAAATTTGATACGTTATAGCATTCAGCTTGCTTTTTTGAAGCAGCTGTTAGAAAGAAAGCTCATAACCGATAGAGAGTATTCCCTTATCAAACAGCGCTTAATGAAAGATTATCGTGTGGTTTCCGAACTATCCTCTTGATTTTGTGTCGCATTGGCGTTATGATTAACGCAATGAAAGGAACACATTCAATAAGGAGGTCAAGCATGAAAGATGTTGAAGTCATTAAAGCGCACAACACGCTCTCGCCACGAGCGCGTACAAACTTTGAAAAAAGGCTGCGCGTAGCCGCCTATTGTCGTGTCAGCACCGATACCGAAGATCAGCTGAACAGCTACAAATCGCAGGTCAAATACTATACCGAACTTATAAAAAGTAAGCCGGAATGGTCTTTGGCCGGCATCTATGCTGATGAAGCTATCACGGGTACGCAGGTAAAAAAGCGCGAGGATTTCCAGCGTTTAATCAACGACTGTATGAACGGTGATGTGGATATGGTGATTACCAAATCCATTTCGCGTTTTGCCCGAAATACGCTTGACACTCTGAAATATGTTCGGATGCTCAAAGATAAAGGCGTGGCTGTGTTTTTTGAGGAAGAAAACATCAACACCCTTACTATGGACGGTGAACTGCTCCTTGTAATTTTAAGCTCTGTCGCACAGCAGGAAGTCGAAAATATTTCTGCAAATGTCAAAAAGGGCTTGAAGATGAAGATGCAGCGCGGTGAGCTGGTCGGGTTTCAGGGCTGTTTAGGTTATGACTACAATCCAGCGGACAAAACCATCACCATCAACGAAGAAGAAGCGGCTGTTGTCCGTTACATTTTTCAGCGATACACGGAGGGTGCCGGTGGTTCGGTTATTGCCAAAGAACTTGAAAACTTAGGCTATAAAACCAAACGCGGCAGTCCCAAATGGGCAGACAGTACCGTAATCGGCATTATCAAAAACGAAAAATACAAAGGCGACATTTTGTTAGGAAAGACATTTACCGTTGACCCTATTTCAAAACGGCGTCTGTACAACTTCGGCGAGGAAGATCAATTTTATATTCGTGAGCACCACGAGCCCATTATTTCGGAAGAAGTCTTTGAAGCCGCACAGGAAATTTTGCGGCGGCGTGCAAAGCCCCGTAGCCTTAATGTAGACGGCAAACGTGAAAAGTTCAGCCGGAAATACGCTTTTAGCTGCATGATAGAATGTGGTTTCTGTGGTGGCACCCTGACAAGGAGGAGTTGGCATAGCAGTTCACAGTATAATAAAGCTATCTGGCAATGTGTTGTTTCCACCAAAAAAGGAAAAAAGTTCTGCCCGGAGAGCAAGGGCGTTGACGAAAGAACGATTGAGCGGGCTTTTGTAGAATCTTATCGCCTCTTGTGCCAGAATAACAAGGATGTTCTGGACGAGTTTATGAAACGGACAGAAGAAACTCTTTCTGAAAGCAACGCGGGCAAGCGTCTTGCGAAAGCCGAAAGAGATATTCACGCTCTGGAAGTCAAGAAAAACAAGCTGGTTGATATGCGTCTTGAAGATACCATCGACAAGGAGACCTACGACCGAAAGTATTTGGACCTGTCTAGCCAGATTGAGCAGTTGCAGAAAGAGTGTGAAAGCCTGCAAGATGCAGCCGAAACCGAATCTACAATGCGCAAGCGTGTTGCCACGTTTCGGCAGACCCTTGAACAGAATGAGGTTCTGGACACCTTTGACCGACATATTTTTGAAAGTATAGTTGAAAAAGTAATCGTGGGCGGTTATGATAGTGATGGGAACAAAGACCCCTACATGATTGTCTTTGTCTACAAGACCGGGTTCAAGAACAGCGTGGACGGCAAGAATTTCAAGCCGCTTCGCAAGAATAGCAAGGAGAACCACTCCCCTGCTGTTTTGTGTTCCCATGCTTCTAACGAGGCTGAATCCATGTGTTCCGATTCTAGCGACGACACATGTAGAGTGCGTGGTGAAGATGGTGCGCGAATAAAAGAAGTGGAGATGTAAAATGGCGATACCTAAGTACAACGAACTATATGACCCCTTCCTTACCGCAATCAGCGATGGAAAAATTCATACTGCTAAAGAAGTTGCCTCTACTGTAGCAAATATTCTTCAGCTTTCCCCGGAAGATTTAGCTGAGCAGCTGCCGAGCCAGCGGCAGACTACGTTTGCCAATCGGTTGAATTGGGCAAAGACCTATCTAAAAAAGGCCGGACTTGTAGATTCACCCAAACGAGGCACCTACATCATCACTACAGCCGGGAGCACACTTCTTCACAGTGACGTCGCCATCACAAATGAATTTTTGGAGAGCAATTATCCTTCTTTCGCTGCGTTCGTAAACAGGACTGACGATGTAGATACCGCAAACGACACTGCAAGCATCACACCATCTGATACGCAAACTCCCGAAGAGCAGATGGATGCCCTTCACAAAACAATCAATGATACTCTGGCTGATGACCTGCTTGCCGAAATCATGCAGCAGACGCCTGTATTTTTTGAGCAACTGGTCGTTGACTTGATGAAAGCCATGGATTACGGCGATGGCTTCAAGACAAAATCCAGTGGTGACGACGGCATTGACGGTGTTATACATGAGGACAAACTCGGCTTCAATCTGATTTACATCCAGGCTAAACGTTGGAACCCCGATGTTACCATAGGCAAGCCGGAGATTCAAAAATTTTTCGGTGCCATGATGGGCCCACCCCGTGTGGAAAAGGGACTTTTCATCACGACTGCCAATTTTTCCAAGGGCGCTAGGGAGTACGCCGATGCACAGCATATTATTCTAGTCGACGGGCAAAAGCTCACTTCCTTGATGATTGAGTACGGCTTGGGCGTGTCTGTGCAGAAGGTGTACCAAATCAAGCGCATTGACAGTGATTATTTCTCTGATCCACTTTAAACTCGTTTTGTTCAAACTCTATTCCCCGCTTGTTCACGATTTGCCCATATTTGTGTGCCATAATAGTACGATGAAAACAATGCGGCTTTGCCGCGAAAAGGTGGTTTTTACATGAAAGGCTGGTTTCAGCGGTTTATGGCGGGCCGATATGGGTTCGACCAGTTCGGCGGTTTCCTGTGTATTTCGTCGCTTATCCTTATTGTCATCGGCGCGTGGGTGTCGCCGGTGCTGTACTGGCTGGGGCTGGCGGCCATCGTCTACAGCTATTTCCGCATTTTGAGCCGCAACACCCGCAAGCGGTACAGCGAAAACCTCAAATATCTCTCCTACCAGAACCGCGTTACCACGTGGTTTGGCAAGCAGCAGGTGCGGTTCAAGCAGCGCAAGGACTATCACTATTACCGCTGCCCCCAGTGCGGCCAGCAGCTGCGCGTGCCCCGTGGGCGCGGCAAGATCAGCATCACCTGCCCGAAGTGCGGCCATCAGTTCATCAAAAAGAGTTGACGCGCGATGTTCGGATATGTTACGCTTTACCGTAAGGGTCTGGCAGACGCCGAAATGGACCGCTACCAGGCTTACTACTGCGGGCTGTGCCGGACGCTGGGCTGCCGCTACGGACGCACCGGACAGATGGCATTAAGCTATGACATGGCGTTTGTCGCCATTCTGCTGACAGCACTGTATGACACGCCCACGGCCTTTTCCGAGGGCCGCTGTGTGCCCCACCCACTGAAAAAACGTCCCCGCGCGGACAACGAACTGCTGGACTACGCCGCCGACATGACCGCCGCGCTGGCGTACTACAACTTTCTCGATGACTGGCAGGACGATCACCGCCGCGCCAGTCTGACGCAGGCGCAAAAGCTGGAGCCAAGCCTGCCCGCCCTGCGGGAGCGCTGGCCGCGCCAGCTGCAGACCATGGCCGCACAGCTGGACAGGCTGAACGCGCTGGAAAGCGCCGGCAGCCACGATTTGGACGCGCTGTGCAACGCCTTTGGTGCACTGCTGGGCGAGGTGTTCGCCTGCCGCGACGACATCTGGGCCCCGGCGCTGCGCGGCATGGGCAATGGGCTGGGGGCGTTCATCTATCTGATGGACGCCTACGACGATCTGGAAAAGGACAGCCGCCGCGGGCAGTTCAACGCCCTGCAGCAGCTGGCGGACGAGCTGCCGCCCGCCGCCTATGAGCAGCGCTGCCACGAGCTTTTGACCCAGCAGATGGGCCGCTGCGCACAGCAGTTTGAGATGCTGCCGATTTTAAAGGACACCCCGGAGGGGAAGCTATTGTACAACACGATCTATTCCGGCGTGTGGAGCAAATACGCGCTGGTACGCAAGCACAGGGAGGCAAAGCGCCATGACTGATCCATACAGTGTATTGGGCATCACCCCCAGTGCCGACGACGAAACGATTAAAAAAGCCTACCGCAAAAAATGCAAGGAGTACCACCCCGACCTGCACCCCGATGACCCGTCGGCGGAGGAGCACTTTAAAGAGGTACAGGCCGCTTACAGCGAGATCATGCGCATCAAGCAGGGCGGCGGGGCGTCTTACAGTGCTGGCGGGCAGCGCTATGGCAGCAGCCAGAGCGGCTACAGCCAGCAGTATCAGGATCCGTTCAGCGGGGCCGGGTTCGGCTTTGGACCGTTCGGGTTTGGGTATTACAGCACAAGCGGCTCGTCCGGGCGGCAGAGCTACGGCAGCGCTGCCGGTGACCCAGAGCTGCGTGCCGCGGCAAACTACATCCGCAGCGGCTTCTATGAGGAGGCCATGAACACGCTGAACGGCATCCCCGCTGCCAACCGCACGGCCCAGTGGCACTACTACGTCGCGCTGGCCAATCAGGGGCTTGGCAACAACATCCGCGCGCAGGAGGAGGCCCGGACGGCGGTCTCGATGGAGCCGAACAACTACGCTTATCAAAACCTGCTGGATCAGCTGCAAAGCCCGGGCCGCAGCTACACAAGCTACCAGCAGCCCTACGCCCAGCCCAGCGGCAGCCCGGGGTCTTTCTGTCTGTCGTTCTGGATGTATTTATTGGTGTGCAATATTTTGAGCTGGTGCTGCTGCGGCGGCAGAGGCGGATTCTTTATCTGCTGATTTACACGTAGGGGCCGGGCATGCCCGGCCCGCGGCTTTCCCGCAGATAGGCGGTTATCTTCAGGCTGCGGGCCGCACATGTGCGGCCCCTACAAAGCAATATAGGAAAAGCGCTGTGACTGTTTGAAAAGGTCACAGCGCTTTTGTTGTTGTTTTGTAGGGGAGGGATTTATCTCTCCCGGGGCGTTGGCGGCGGTGGAAAGGTACGCGGGAGACATGAATGTCTCCCCTACAAACCGTCCGTTTACCCGCATCCGACAATTTACGGGAAATTTTGTAGGGAGGGGTCTTGACCCCTCCAGGGCGTTGGTTTCTGCCGCAGAGCTGCACGGAGCGGTCAAGACCGCTCCCTACAAAGCTGTTTTTTACAGCATCCTGTCCAAAAACGGCATTAAGATTTCTATGTTTTGACAAAACTGCGGGTAGAAGTCGTCGCCGAGCTCGTAGTCGTAGTAGAGGGCACGCTCCATACGCCTGACAGCGGCGGAGAAGCGGGGGTTATCCGCGCCGCCCGCGGCCTGTAACCGGTGGGAAAGCTGCGTGCAGACGATGGCCCAGCGGGCATCCACCCCTGCGCGGTCCAGCACGGCGGAATCCTGCAGATAGTCCTGCAGCGTCCGTGCCTCCCCTGCCCGTGCACCGCAAAGCGGCGTCTGGACGTAATATTCCGTCTGCGCTGTCACCGTGTCGATGCTCTGCCCCAGCGGGTAGAGCGCACAGGCCAGCGGGCGCGCGGCGTGGATGGTGCAGGCGCTGCCCTCAAAAAAGCGGCAGTTGCCGGTTTTGGGGTCCGGCGTCAGGCGCAGGGCAGGCAGGCAGCTTTCAGGCGCAAGGTAGCTTTTGCAGAACGCCGCCGCCACGATACGGGGCGGCAAGCTAAGCCGCCGCGCAATGCGGTAGAGGTCATACCCCGACAGCACCAGATCGCGCCTCTGGCGGCAGCAGTCGCCGCAGCCCGCACAGGCAAAGTCAAAGCGGTCCCCTGCCGCCAGCCGCGGGCAGTCGTCCCAGTGTTCGCCGCAGCGGCCCGGCTCAACGGCTGGCATCACAGCTGCACCTCACCGGCGTAGGGCTGGCCGTGGGCGTAGGCGTCCAGCGCCTCAAACGGGCTCTGCACCATGCTGGCGACATTGACGTCGGTGTAAAACGCCGTGTGCGGGCTGACGATGACATTGGGATAGCTGCGCAGCAGGTTCAGCTCGCGGTTCGGGATGGCCTGCCCCATGCGGTTGTAATAGTAAATACCGGTCTCATCCTCAATGACGTCAAGGCCCGCACCGCCGATCTTACCGCTTTCCAGCCCGGCGATCAGCGCGTCGGGGTCAATGAGCGTGCCCCGCGCCGTGTTGACGAGCAGCACGCCGTCTTTCATTTTTGCAAGGGCGCCGGCGTTGATGAGGTGGTTGTTTTCCGCCGTGGCGTTCGTGTGCAGCGTGATAATGTCACTTTGCGCGTAAAGCTCGTCCAGCGTGACGTAGTCGGCGTACTGCCTGACCGCGTCGCTCGGGTAGAGGTCGTAGGCCAAAATCTTGCAGCCGAAGCCGCTCAGGTGGCGGATGACCGTCTGGCCGATCTTGCCCGTACCGATGACGCCCACCGTGCAGCCGGAAATATCGCGGCCCATCTTGCCGGGCAGCGAGTAGTCCTGCACGTTGGCGCGCAGCATGATTTCGTTCATGCGGCGGGTACACATCAGCATGAGCATGATCGTATAGTTGGCCACGCCGTCCGGCGGGTAATGGCTGTGGCTGATGCGCAGACCCAGCTTTTTGGCGGTGTCCAGCGGGATATGATCATAGCCGATGCTGCGGCAGGGCAGATATTTGACACCCATTTCAGCCCATGTCTGCAAATATTCAGGGCGTATCTCGCAGGGGTTCGTGCTGACGGCGTCGCAGCCCTCGGCCAGATGCAGGTTATCCGGGCGCGGCACATCGGGCGTGCCGGTGTAGTCGATGCCGTAGCGGGCTTTGTAGGGCTCGCAGTATTGCTGCTCATCAAAGGGGCGCAGCGCGTAAAACATGATTTTCATGCTTTGTCATCTCCTTGTTACAGGTGAAAATCAAAGGTTTCGGCCAGCCAGTCCGTGCAGAGGGTCACCCAGGCGCTGTTGTGCTTGTTGGGGGTGTTGACCTCCCGCGTGCAGGTGCTTGTGCCGTGGCCGTCGTGGGCGAAAAGATGCAGCTCCAGCGGGACCTTATGGGCTGTCAGCGCACCGGCAAGCATCAAAGAGTTCTGCACGGGGACGGACGGGTCCTCCACCGTATGCCAGACGAAGAAGGGCGGCAGACCGTCGCGGACCTGGTTTTCCAGGCTCATTGTGGCGCGCAGGTCGGCGTCATCGCCGCAGAGGTTGACAATGGAGCCGTCGTGGCGGTATTCCCCCGCCGTGATGACCGGATAGCCCAGCACAACGGCATCGGGGCGGGCCTCGGTGCCGTGGATGCCAAGGGCGGTCTGCACAGGCTCGGCGTCCCACAGGATGGCCGTAGACGCCGCCAGATGGCCGCCCGCCGAGAAGCCGCAGATGGCGATTTTCGCCGGGTCGGTGCCGAACTGCTCTGCATTGCGGCGGATATGCAGGATCGCCCCGGCAGCGTCGATCAGCGGCTGCCAACGCAGCGCGGGCACGGTCTCGTCACTTCGGCAGGTGTAATAGAGGGTAAAGACGTTGTAGCCAGCCTGCAGAAACTGCATGGCAACGGGGTCGGCCTCGCGCCTGCTGCACCAGGCGTAGCCGCCGCCAGGCAGGATGAGAATGGCCGGGCGGGTGTTGAAGACAGGCATCTCGACGGTCCTATCGCGCAGATACCCGATGAGCTGTGCGCCGCCGGGGAGAGTGTGGGTGTATATTTGCATGATGGATTCTTCTTTCTATGGTATTTCTATGGTAAGGGATCGTTTTTTGTCGGCAGAGCGTAGGGGCCGCCTATATGCGGCCCGCAGCTGTACGCAGGCAGACATTCACGGGCAAGCCCGCGGGCCTGGCATGCCCGGCCCCTGCCGCGCCGTTTAACACAATACTTTATACATTGTTAGCATACCGCAAATTCCTACGTTTGAAAAGCCCTGAATTTAAATTTTTTGTTAAAATGCTGCGCAAGGGTTGCACTTTATTAAAAAGAGTGCTAAACTAGCCTTAGCAGTTGAAATAAACGAGTGCTAATTTCATTTGTATAAAGTGAGGTTTTCTACCATGGCTATGCGTCAGTTTAAGGCCGAGAGCAAAAAGCTGCTTGACCTGATGATCAATTCTATCTATACAAACCGCGAGATCTTCCTGCGTGAGCTGATCTCCAACGCATCGGACGCCTGCGACAAGCGCTACTTCAAGAGCCTGACCGACACGTCCGTCGGCATCACGAAGGACGACCTGAAAATCCACATCCAGCCCGACAAGGACAGCCGCACGCTGACCATCACCGATAACGGCATCGGCATGACGAAGGAGGAGCTGGAGAAGAACCTCGGCACGATTGCCAGGTCCGGCTCCCTTGACTTCAAGACCGAGAACCAGAGCGATAACATCGACATCATCGGCCAGTTCGGCGTCGGCTTCTATTCCGCGTTCATGGTGGCCAAAAAGGTCACCGTCATCTCCCGTGCACAGGGCGCTGACACGGCCTGGAAGTGGGAGTCCACCGGCGTCGAGGGCTACACCCTGACCGAGGCTGACAAGGAGGACGTCGGCACCGAGATCATTCTGGTGCTGAAGGACGACACCGATACCGACAAGTACAGCGAGTACCTCGAGGATTACGAGCTTGCAAACCTCGTCAAGAAGTACAGCGACTATATCCGCTTCCCCATCACGATGTACCGCGAGAAATCCCGCCAGAAGCCGAAGCCGGAGGACGCGGGCGACGACTACAAGCCCGAGTACGAGACCTACACCGAGCTGGAAACGCTGAACAGCATGGTGCCCATCTGGAAGCGCCCGAAGAACGAGGTCAAGGACGAGGACTACAACGAGTTCTACAAGAACAAGTTCATGGACTACACCGACCCGCTGCGCGTCATCACCAGCCGCACCGAGGGTACGGCGACCTACACCGCGCTGCTGTTCATCCCCGGCTCGACCCCGTACGACTACTACACCAAGGAGTACGAGAAGGGTCTGGCGCTGTATGCCTCCGGCGTTATGATCATGGAGAAGTGTGCCGACCTGCTGCCGGATTATTTCAGCTTTGTGAAGGGTGTTGTGGACAGCGAGGATCTGAGTCTGAACATCAGCCGTGAGACGCTGCAGAAGGACAACCAGCTCAAGCTGATGCGCAATTCTCTGGAAAAGAAGATCAAGAACGAGCTGCACGCGATGCTCGTCAATGACCGCGAGAAGTATGAGACCTTCTGGAAGAACTTTGGCCGCCAGATCAAGTTCGGCATCTACGGCGACTACGGCATGCACAAGGATCTGCTGGGCGACCTGCTGATGTTCTACTCCGCCAAGGAGAAAAAGCTCGTCACGCTGGACGAGTACGTCGAGAAGATGCCCGAGGATCAGAAGTGCATCTACTTTGCCGCCGGTGACGACACGGACCGTCTGGGCAAGCTGCCCAACGCCCAGCTGGTGTTGAGCAAGGGCTACGACCTGCTGCTCTGCACCGAGGATGTTGATGAGTTCTGCCTGCAGATGATGCGCGACTACAAGGAGAAGGAGTTTAAGAACATCAACTCCGGTGACCTGGGTCTGGAGACCGAGGACGAGAAGAAGGCCGCCGAGGCTGCCGAGACCGAGAACAAGGACCTGTTTGAGGAAATCAAGAAGGACCTGAACGGCAAGGTCAAGGAGGTCAAGGTCAATCCGACCCTGCAGGAACACCCCGTCACCCTGTCTGCCGAGGGCGGTATCTCGATGGAGATGGAGAAGGTACTGCGCCGCATGCCCAACGCAGAGGGCGTCGAGAGCACGAAGGTGCTGGAGCTGAACCCGAACCACACGGTCTTTGCCGCCCTGAAGGCTGCCCACGCCGCGGGCGACACCGACAAGGTCGCCAAGTACGCCGAGCTGCTCTATGACCAAGCCCTGCTGATCGCCGGTCTGCCCATTGAGGACCCCGTTGCCTATGCACAGCTGGTGTGTGGGCTGATGCAGTAAAATCAGAATAACAGCCGCCCGCCCAGGTACGATGCCTGAGCGGGCGACTGTTTTTTTGATGGGGTTGTAGGGGCGAGCATTGTTCGACCACGGCAACACGGACTTTCCGAGTCGATGCAGGCACCTTCCCTATGTGTAGGGGCGGATTCCATATCCGCCCGGGAAAGCTTCCGCCACCGCAAACGGGCACGGGCTCATATAGAATGCGCCCCTGCGGAATCTGTTTTCCGCAGGGGCGCAATTTTCGTTTTTTACACAAACGGATTATAAAACCGTCCAAACCTGATCGTCACGGTCAGGCTGATGAGCAGCAGCACGACGCCGACTGCCAGCGCGATAAAATCGCGGCGGGCAAAGGGGCGGCGGGTGTACCAGGTGCGCTTGTCATGCTTGCCGAAGCCGCGCAGCTCCATGGCGTTGGAGATCGTGTCGATGCGGTTCAAGCTCGTCAGAATCAGCGGCAGCAGGATGCTGACCGAATTCTTCAGGCGCTTGAAGAACGGCTCGCTGCGGCCCAGCTCGACGCCGCGGGCCTGCTGTGCCTGGCTGATGCTGTGGTAATCGCGCTGAATATCCGGAATGTACCGCAGCGCAATGGCGACGGAATAGCCGATCTTGTATGAGATGCCGATGCTGTTCAGGCTGGCGGCGAACTCGCTGGGGTTCGTGGCCGAGATGAACAGAATGGCCACCGGCAGCGCGACAAAATATTTCAGCGAGATGTTGAACATGTAAAACAGCTGCTCGGCGGTCAGGTCGTACCGCCAGAACAGGTGGCAAAGCACCGTGCGGGTGCCGTAGAGCGCCGTGCCCTGGTTCGGGTCGAACAGGAAGATGAACAGGTCGTTCAGCACGAGGAACACCAGCATAAAGACCAGCATGAAACGAACCTCGCGCAGCTTGATGTGGCTGAGCCTGAACACCGCAAAGCTGACGGCCATCAGCCCCAGCAGCACCCAGGTGTTGTAGGTAATCATGCTGGCGAAGGTAAACAGCAGAAAGAACGCCAGCTTTGTCGTGCCGGTCAGGTCGTGTACCACGCTTTTGCGCGGCATATAGTTCAAAACGGTATTAGCAGCCATCGGCGCGCACCTCCCTGTCTGCCGCGATAAAGCGCTCCACAAATTTCTCGGCGGGCGTGATGCCGCAGCGGTTGGCCAGCGTGTAAAGGCTCGTCTCCTTCAAGGCCGCCTGCTCGATCAGCGCCGGGTCACAGAGGATGGCCGCCGCGCTGCGGTCCGCAATGAGCCGCCCGTCGCAAAAGGCCAGCGCCCGCGGCGTGTATTCCAGCATCAGGTGCATATCGTGGGTGATCATGACCACGGTCACACCCTTGGCGTTCAGCCCGCGCAGGAACTCCATAATATCGGTGTAATGTCGGAAATCCTGTCCCGCCGTCGGCTCGTCCAGAATGATAAGCTCGGGGTCCTGCACCAGCACGCTGGCGATGGTCACGCGCTTTTTCTGGCCGAAGCTCAGCGCCGAGATGGGCCAGTTGCGGAACGGGTACAAGCCGCAGACCTTCAGCGTGTCCTCGACCCTGGCGCGAATCTCAGCATCGGTCAGGCCGCTGCCCTGCAGGCCCAGCGCGACCTCGTCAAAGATCATCGTCTTGGAGATCATCTGGTTCGGGTTCTGCATGACATAGCCGATATGCCTGGCGCGGCGGCGGATGTTTTCGTCTTTCAGGTCTTTTCCGTCAAAGAAAATTTCACCGCTGTCAGGCGTCTCAAAGCCGCAGATCAGCTTGGAGAGCGTTGACTTGCCCGCGCCGTTGCGGCCCACGATGCTGACCATCTCCCCTTTTCCAATCGTGAAGCTCACGTCGGACAGGGTGTGCTGGTCCTTGCTGTAGCCGAAGGACAGGCCCTTGACCTCCAGCAGCGGGGTCGGGGCAGGCTTGGCCGCGGGCAGCGGCTCGGCGCGGAACCAGGCGCGCAGCTTCTCGGTATCGGCGTCATCCAGCACGACGGAGTCAACGTGGGCGGGGTGCTTGGCGGGCGTGATGTCAATGCCCGCATACCGCATAGCCGTGACGTAAAGCGGCTCGCGGATGCCGTTTTCCGCCAGCAGTGCGCCGGACAGCAGCTCGTCGGGGCGCAGGTCGGCCAGGATGCGGCCCTCGTTGACAAGGATGATGCGGTCAACGCTGCGCCAGAGCACGTCCTCAAGGCGGTGCTCAATGATGAGGACCGTCGTGTCGGTCTTTTGCTGGATCGTGTCGATCAGCTCAATGGCCTGCTTGCCCGTGGCCGGGTCAAGGTTTGCCAGCGGCTCATCGAACAGTAAAATCTTTACCTCGTCGACCATGACGCCCGCAAGGCTGACGCGCTGCTTCTGGCCGCCGGAAAGCTCGTGCGGAGCGTAGTCGAGGTGGTTCTCGATGCCGACCAGCCCGGCGGCGCGGCGGGTGATCTCGTGCATTTCGTCCTGCGGGGTGCAGCTGTTCTCCAGCGCAAAGGCGATGTCCTCCCCCACCGTCAGGCCGATGAACTGGCCGTCCGGGTCCTGCAGCACCGTGCCGACGTGGCCCGCCAGCTCAAAAATACTGCTGTGGGGCGCGTCCACGCCGTCCACAGTCAGCGTGCCCGTGCACTTGCCGGGGTAGGAGAACGGGTTCAGGCCGTTGATGCAGGCCGCCAGCGTGGACTTGCCGCTGCCGGACGGCCCGGCGATCAGCACGCGCTCCCCGGGGTAGATGTCCAGATTGATGTCATGCAGCGTGGGCTGCTTCTGGGCGCGATATTGGAAGGAAAAATTTTTGAAGGATATGATCGGGGTTCTCGTTTCAGCCATACGGCACCTCGCAGGGGAAATTGTGGTGGAACAGCAAAATGCCTTCCCGCGTTTGTGGGAAGGCATACGGGTTTACAGCGGATTACTCTTTGTCCAGAGAGCCCTTCTTGGCGATGGTCTTGGTGTAGGCCAGAATCAGCAGGCCGCCGACGACAACAGCCGTGATGATGTTGGACACAGCGGCAAACGCACCCTGTGCAAAGACCTTATTGGCGGGCTCGGCGTAGATCAGGATGTCCAGCACAGGCGCAACGACGATCCAGGCAATGGCATGGGCCACGACATTGGCGATGGCAAAGGTGGCAACCTTACGCTTGTTGAAGTCGCCCTCCTGCACATTCAGCTTCTTGGCAAACAGGCCGACGACCACGCCGGTGAAGGCGGAGGCGATGACCCAGCTCCACCACGGGATGCCGCCCCAGGACAGGTCGATGAGGGCATGGCCGATGAAGCCGATCAGGGCGCCGGCCACAGGGCCGTACATGGCGGCCAGCAGACCGAGCACCGCGTACTGCAGGCTGATGTTGGTGTTGGGCACCGGGCTGGGGATAGCGACAAAGCGCCCCAGAACAAAGAACAGGGCTGCGCCGATGCCGACGGCAACGAAGGTTTTGCTATTCGAGTTTTTCATGATTCCGCACTCCTTTTAATACTATACCGCAAATCGTTCTTCCGCTTTCGCAAAAGAACAGTTTAAGTATACTGTTATAAAAGTGCCGCTGTCAATGGGCAAAAGGCGAGGTATGCACTATTTTGGTGAGATTTCGGCACAAAAAAACCACCCCGAAGGGTGGTTAAAAGTGGAGCGGCCGACGAGGCTCGAACTCGCTACCTCCACCTTGGCAAGGTGGCGCTCTACCAGATGAGCTACGGCCGCATATTCGGAAGAACAGATCTCTGTTCTTCTGAAAGGTGGTGCCTCCGATCGGAATCGAACCAATGACACGGGGATTTTCAGTCCCCTGCTCTACCGACTGAGCTACAGAGGCAAACAACAGGTATGATTATACACGAAGGAGGGACATCTGTCAAGCGCGTTTTTACAATTTTCTGCCGGATTTTGCCTGAATTTCAAAAAAATAATGTAGCTGCTGCCGTGTCCCGGGTCACCGGGGCACGGCAGCAGCTGCATAAACAGCATGGCAAACGCGGTCAATCGCGGCGGAAAATGTCGCGCGTGTAGACCTTTTCCTTTACGTCGTCCAGGCATTTGTCATAGCGGTTTGCCAGAATGGCCTGCGACTGTGCCTTGAACCTGTCCAAATCGTTGACAACAACACTGCCAAAGAAGGTCTCGCCATCCTTCAGCGTCGGCTCATAGATGATGACCGTCGCCCCCTTGGCCTTGATGCGCTTCATGACGCCCTGAATCGAGCTCTGGCGGAAGTTATCGCTGTTGCTCTTCATCGTCAGGCGGTAGACGCCGATGGTCACGGGCTTTTCCCTGCCGGCGTCATACTCATTCTCGTCGGCGTAGCCGTAGTACCCGGCCAGCTTCAGCACACGGTCCGCGATAAAGTCCTTGCGGGTGCGGTTGCTGTCAACAATGGCCTCGATCAGCTTTTCGGGCACATCGGCATAGTTGGCCAGCAGCTGCTTGGTATCCTTGGGCAGGCAGTAGCCGCCGTAGCCGAAGCTGGGATTATTGTAGTGGCTGCCGATACGAGGGTCAAGGCAGACACCGTCGATGATCTGCTGGGTATTCAGACCCTTGCTCTCGGCGTAGGTGTCCAGCTCATTGAAGTACGCCACGCGCAGCGCCAGATAGGTGTTGGCAAACAGCTTGACAGCCTCGGCCTCGGTGAAGCCCATGAACAGCGTGTCGATGTTTTCCTTGATAGCTCCCTCCTGCAGCAGCGCCGCAAAGGTGTGCGCGGCCTCCACCAGGCGCGGGTCGTTCAGGTCAGTGCCGACAATGATGCGGCTCGGGTAAAGGTTGTCGTAGAGCGCCTTCGACTCGCGCAGGAACTCGGGGCTGAAGATGATGTTGCTGCTGCCGAATTTTTCGCGCACCGACACCGTGTAGCCCACGGGAATCGTCGACTTGATGACCATGACGGCGTTGGGGTTGTACTGCATGACAAGCTGAATGACCGCCTCGACAGCCGAGGTGTCAAAGTGCTGGGTGCGGCTGTCGTAGTTTGTGGGCGCGGCGATGACGACAAAGTCCGCGTCGCTGTACGCCTGTGCCGGGTCAAGCGTGGCGGTCAGTTTCAGTTCCTTTTCGGCCAGGTATTTTTCAATGTATTCGTCCCGGATCGGAGATTTGCGCCGGTTGATGAGATCGACCTTGGCCGGGATCACGTCAATCGCGCAGACCTCGTGGTGCTGCGCCAGCAGCGTTGCAATGGAAAGTCCCACATAGCCCGTTCCCGCAACCGCAATTTTAAGCATTTTGTCCATAGCCGATTCCTTCTCCGTGTTATTTTGGCGGCACCGGCGGACGCAGTGTGCATCCTGCGGTGCTTTTGTTTTGGTATTGCCTTATAATAAATGTATTATAACACGAAGTTGGGAGTGTGGCAACCGGGCGGCGGGCAGTTTACGCATGCCGCTTTTTGTCCAGACGAATTTTATCGCTTATCATGGCAATAAATTCACTGTTCGTCGGCTTGCCGCGCAGGTTGTGGATCGTATAACCAAAGTAGCTGTTCAGCGTGTCCACGTCGCCGCGGTCCCAAGCAACCTCGATGGCGTGGCGGATCGCGCGCTCGACGCGGCTGGCCGTGGTCATGTTGCGCTTGGCGATTTCGGGATAAAGCCGCTTGGTCACAGCGTTGATGTACCCGTGGTCGGAGATCGTCAGCAGAATGGCGTCGCGCAGGAACTGGTAACCCTTGATGTGCGCAGGTACGCCGATCTGGTGCAGAATTTCCGTCACGGTCAGCTCATCGCTGTCCTGCGAGACGACCTGCGGGCGCATCGTGTTGCCCGCCGCCTTCAGCACACGGCTGACGAGGACCGACTCGTCAAACGGCTTGACGAAGAAGAACGAGAACCCGCTGTCAAGAAGTTCCTGCTCCATCTCCTCGCTCTGGAATGCCCCCGTGACGAAGAACGTCGTGTGGGTGCTGCTGGTGTTCTGGGCCTCGTAGCGCTGCTTGACCGTGATCGCGTCCAGGTCCGGCATGAACGCATCCAGCAGAACGGCCTGCGGATGAACGGCCAGAAGGGTTTCCAGGGCCTTGGTGCCGTTCTTCTCACAGACGGTCACGGCAATGCCTTTGGCTTCCAGCGCACGGCTGCACACAGTGGACACCTGCGTGTCCGTGTCGGTCATTACAAATTTGATCTTTTCCATCGTCACATATCCTCCATACATTTTGAGCTGCGCGTACCCCGCGCGTAAACTTCGCTCGGTTTCTGTTTACATTGGGAATTCTACCATATTTTCCCACATTTATCAATAGATTTCCCGCTGTTTATCGTTATTTCCCAAAATTTTCGTTCGACAAGTTTTTCAATAATTCGTCAGTCATCGTCAAAATAGTACACGTATCAACATCATTTTATTCTTTTCGTCGTTTTTGTTGTCGGTCAGTAGTCCCGCTTTTTCGTCCGCTGCGTCCCACTTTCGGCGCTCATTTGCTGCTGGCGACAGCATCTGCTTTTTCCAGCATGGTTGTCGCAAAGATTGCATAGCCTCGGCTCGGATCGTTCACCAGCACATGTGTAAGCACTGCCGCCAGACGGCCATTCTGCACGATGGGCGAACCGCTCATGCCCTGCACTACGCCGCCGGTGGCGTCAAGCAGGCGCTTGTCCGTCACGCGGATCAGCAGGTTTCGGTTCGGGTCGCTGCCGGTCATCGTCACACGCTCGACCTGAATCGTATAGGGCTGCGCCGTCGTGCCCAGCACAGTGGTCCACAGTTCGGCCTCGCCGGGCGTGACCTCCTGCAAATTTGCCACGGGCAGTGCCGGGGCGGTGCAGCTGCCGGTGTAGCTGCCGTAGACCCCGGCGGCATCGTTGGCCAACACGGTTCCGGCGGGCGCGGCGGCAAACTCCCCGCGCAGCTCGCCCGGGCTGCCCGCTGCGCCGCGGATGCAGCCGGTAATCGTCACCGGGACGATTTCCCCGGAGAGCAGCGTCAGATCCGCACCTGTGTCGGCATCGCTGATGGAATGCCCCAGCCCCGCGAATGTGCCGCGGTGCGGGTCCACAAAGCTCATTGTGCCGATGCCTGCGCCCGAGTCCCGCACCCAGACGCCCGCCTTGTAGTGACCGTTTTCGTCCGCCGTCGGGGTCAGCGTCGCCGTGTGCCGGGCACCGCTGCGCCGGTACACCACGGTCAGGGGTGCGCCGCCCGCCGCCTGAATGGCCGCGGTCAGGTCCTCGTTGCTGCGTACCGGCCTGCCGTTGGCGGAGACGATCAAATCGCCCAGCCGCAGCCCGGCTGCCTTGGCGGGGTTCTCGCTGCCCAGCGCCGTGTAGCGATCCGAGAACGCCACGACAAGCGCCCCGTCGGAGAACAGCTTGACGCCGAACGGTGTCCCGCAGACCTGCACGATGCGCCGCTCGGTGCTGACGGCACGCACGGTCTTGACCGGCAGCGTGCCGAACAGCGTCAGCGTGACGTTGGCGCTTGTGTCAGGCGTCGTGCTGTCCGCGGCCACGCTCCCCTGCCGCTTTTTTACGGTCAAGTAGGGCATCGAGGCAATTTCCAGCTCCGCCGCCGGGCCGTCGGTGTAAAGTGTATCCGGCAGAGCCGCCGCCAGGCCCGCCAGTACCACGGCCGCCAGCAGGGCCGCTGCCGCCAGGACAGCCGCCGCATGCCGTAAAAATTTGTGTCGGTGCATATTCATCCCTCGCTTTGGGATTAGAATGTGCAGGCAGTCCGCGGATTATGTCACAAAAAGCCCCCTGCATCGCGGGGATGCAGGGGGCTTGGGTCAGGCGGTTTCTTCTTCCTTGCTGCCGTGCAGCAGGTCGGCCACCGGGCTGATGGCCATATAGGCGTTTGCGTCGACACCCTTGACCAGCGTCTTGAGCTTGACGGTCTGGAAGCGGTTGACCACAACGTACAGCACCGTCTTGGGCGTGTCCGAGTAGAAGCCGTGGGCGTCTATGATGGTCAGGCCCGTGCCGAATTCCTCCGACACGGCGCGGGCGATCTCGTCCGGGTGGGTCGTGATGATCATGGCTGCCTTGGCGCTGTCAAGGCCATCCACAATGAAGTCCACCGTCTTGGAGCCCGCCGCGTAGGTGACGATGGAGTAGAGCGGCAGTATCCAGCTGCCCATGACGATGCCGCAGATCATGTACAGCAGCACGTTGTAAATCAGCACAAATGTACCGACGGACAGCCCGAGCGGCTTTGCAAAGATGACGGCGACGACCTCAATGCCGTCCATCGCGCCGCCGTAGCGGATGGCCAGGCCGCTGCCGACGCCCGAGATGATGCCGCCGAACAGCGCACACAAAAACAAATCCGTGCCCGCCAGCGGCGAGGCAATGCTGACGTCGATGGGCAGCACATCGGTGATAAGCCAGGCCGCCACCGAGTAGACGCAGACCGTGAAGATGGCGTAAATCGAGAACACCGCTCCCTGCCGCTTGAAGCCGAACAGCAGCAGCGGGATGTTGAGCAGGATCAGGAAGAAGGACAGCGAAAGATAGTCCGGCGTCAGCTGGGAGAGCAGGATGGATGTGCCGGAGATGCCGCTGTCGTACAGCTGTACCGGCGCAATAAACAGCGTTACACCGATAGCATTGATGATGCCCGCGATCAGCAGCATCAAAAAATGGAAGGGCGAGAGCTTGGCTAGGATGTTCTTTTTCAAAGTCTACCTCCGTGGTCACAGGCTGGCAGGCGGTTTGCCTATAGTATACCGTACAGCAGGAGCACACGTCCATAGATAAAACGTAAATTGTGCGCAAGCCTTCCTTTATTAAAACGGATGCCCGTGTCAATACGGTTTTGCCATTGACAAACCGCACAAAAAAACGTATACTAATTTTGTTATGCGGCTATGGCGGAATTGGCAGACGCGCTGGTTTTAGGGTCCAGTGTCCACGACGTGCAGGTTCAAGTCCTGTTAGCCGCACCAAAGGAAATGACCGAGGTGTATCCCCTGCGGGGGGATGTACCTCGGTCATTTTTATTTTTCGGTTGTCTCTGCCGGTACCACACCGTACTCGTCGGCGCTGACGGGGTCTGCATAGACGGCGTAGCGCTGGGGGGTGTGGGTCAGGATGCCGAAGGGGTAGCAGGTGTACAGGATGCAACTGGGCTCCTCGGCACCCCAGCGCACCTTGTCGACGTCGGTCTCCTGAATGACCTGCATGTCGGTGACTTTATAGGTAAAGTCGCCCCAGTCGGTCTCCAGATGAATGATGGCACCGAGCTGCGTCGAGCCAAGGTCCGAGAAGTACGTGCCCGTATGCCCGCCGATAAAGACTGTGCCGTTCTCGCCGGGCAGGACGCAGTCACTCTCGGCGCGGCAGCCCGCGCCACGGCCAAACTGACCCTCGCTGTCGCCCCAATAGAGGGCACAGTCCACGTTTGTGCCTTCGACCCAGATGCGGCCCAGCTTATCGCCGTACTGCACGCTGTCGTGCTCGGCCTGCGCAGCGGTGACCTGCTCGGCACGCTTCGCGGCGGCTGCTTCGGCGGCCAGGCGTTCTTCCTCCTGACGGGCTGCCTCGGCGGCTTCACTGGCGGCGCGGGCAGCCTCCTCCTCGGCGGCTTTGGCGGCGGTCTCGCTGGCGGCAGCGGCACTGGCCGCATCGGCAGCTTCGGCAGCTCTCTGCCGGTTTTTGGAGATGACCAGCGCCGCCGCTATGCCGACGCAGACGGCCAGCGCCAATGCGCAGAGGGCCAGGCACTTTGTCATCCGTTTGCGGCTCATGCGTTGTGCTCCCGGCTGGCGAGGTAAGCAGCGGGGCCGCTCCGGTACAGGTCGCCGCCGTGGGTGTCCAGCAGGACCGTCAGCGGGAAGTCCTTAACCACCAACTTACGCACCGCCTCACAGCCGAGGTCCGGCCACGCGATGATCTCGCAGCTCTGCACACTGCCGGCCATCAGGGCACCGGCCCCGCCGATGGCGGCCAGATAGACCGCGCCGTTTTTGACGACGGACTGCTTGACGGCATCGGTGCGCTTGCCCTTGCCGATCATGCAGGCCAGTCCCAGATCCAGCAGCCGCGGCGTGTAGGCGTCCATACGGCCCGAGGTCGTGGGGCCTGCCGCGCCGATGGCACAGCCCGGGCGCTCCGGCGTGGGGCCGACGTAGTAAATAGCCGCGCCCTCAATGGGGAACGGCAGCGGCTCGCCCTTGTCCAGCAGCTCCATCATGCGGGCGTGGGCGGCGTCACGGGCGGTGTAGACCACGCCCGACAGCAGCACGGTATCCCCTGCTTTCAGCGGTGCAAGGTCCTGCTTGGAGAGGGGCGTTTTCAGTACATATTGCATCGTTGCGCCTCCTTACAGCGTGCGGCTGGCGCGGCGGGTGACGTGGCAGCTGATGTTGACGGCCACGGGCAGGCAGGCCACATGGGTAGGCTTTTGCTCAATGGCAACCCCCAGACAGGTCGTGGCACCGCCAAAGCCCTGCGGGCCAAAGCCTGTGGCATTGATGGCGTCCAGCAGTTCCTTTTCCAGCGCTGCATAATACGGGTCGGCGTTGGGTTCGTCCAGCGGGCGCAGCAGTGCCTTTTTGGCCAGCGCTGCGCAGTGGTCGAAGCTGCCGCCGATGCCGATGCCCAGCACAATGGGCGGACAGGGGTTGGCTCCGGCCTGCTCCACCGTGTCAAGCACGAATTTTTTCACGCCCTCGACGCCGTCGGCTGGCTTGAGCATAGCAAGGCGGCTCATGTTCTCACTGCCTGCGCCCTTGGGGGCGACGGTGATTTTGCAGCCGCTGCCCGGCACAAGATGCACGGTCAGGAATGCCGGGGTGTTGTCCCCCGTGTTGACGCGCTGCAGCGGGTCGGCGGTGATGGATTTGCGTAAGAATGCATTCTCGTAGCCGCGGCGCACACCTTCGTTGACGGCATCGGTCAGGTCGCCGTCAATGTGAGCGTCCTGGCCCAGCTCGATAAAGACGCAGGCCATGCCGGTGTCCTGGCAGATAGGCAGGTCTTTCTCTTTCGCAACGCAGAGATTCTGCTGCAATAAGCCCAGTGTTTCTTTTGCCAGCGGCCACGGCTCGGCGGCCTCGGCGGCATCCAGTGCAGCCTTTACGTCGGCGGGCAGCCGGGTGTTGGCCTCGATGCAGAGAGCCTCCACTGCGTCGGTGATGGCGGCGGCGGGAATTTCACGGATGCTCATACGCGCGCCACGCCGCTTTCTCTCGCGGCCTGTGCGACGGCAGCGGCGACGGCATCGGCCACGCGGGGGTCAAATGCCTTGGGCAGGATGTTTTCCTCGTTCAGCTCGTCGTCGGGGATGAGACCTGCGATGGCCTTGGCGGCGGCCATCTTCATAGCGGGGTTGATGTCCCGCGCACGGACGGACAGCGCACCCTTGAAGATGCCGGGGAACGCCAGCACATTGTTGACCTGGTTCGGGAAGTCGCTGCGGCCCGTACCGATGACGCGGACGCCCGCCTGCTTAGCGAGGTCGGGCATGATCTCGGGCGTGGGATTCGCCATGGCGAACACAATCGCGTCCTTTGCCATCGTGGCGGCCAGTTCGGGGGTCAATGCGCCCGCAATCGACGTACCAATGAAGATGTCCGCGTCCCGTATGGCCTCGGCCAGACCGCCGGTCAGCTTGTCGGGGTTCGTCTCCTCGGCCAGCCTGCCCTTGTGGCCTTCAAGGCCCGCGGGGCGGTTCGGGTAGAGGATGCCGTGCTCATCAACGGCGACGATGTTCTTAGCGCCCGCGACCTGCAGCATGTGGATGATGGCCGTGCCCGCCGCGCCGGGGCCGTTCTGGACGATCTTGACGTCCTCAATGCGCTTGCCGACGACCTTCAGGGCGTTGAGCACACCCGCCAGCACGATGATGGCTGTGCCGTGCTGGTCGTCATGGAACACGGGGATGTCGAGGTCACGCTCGAGTTCGGCTTCGATTTCAAAGCACTCGGGGCTGCGGATGTCCTCCAGGTTGATACCGCCGAAGGTCGGGGCAATGGCCTTGACCGCAGCGATGACCTCCTCCTTCGTCTTGGCGTTCAGGCAGATGGGGAACGCATCGACGCCGCCGAACTCCTTGAACAGGACACACTTGCCCTCCATGACCGGCAGACCGGCCTCGGGGCCGATGGATCCCCCGAACACAAGCGGCAGCAAAAAGCTCACGATGCTGCTGCCGAGCCCGCGCAGGCGGTAGCCGCCCGTGGCGCGCACCTCCCCCATCACGGTCTCCAGCGATGCGGGGGCGTTGCGGAACGCGCGCGTCCACAATCCGATGATCAATCCCCCGAAGGGGCACAGCACGAGGGGCAGCCAAGGTGCGTCGAAGGGAAGAGCGGCGGGAAGATCGTGCCACAGCAGCTGGATGAGCAGGTTCGACAGGGAGAGCGCTCCCCATACGACCACGCCCACGACGAAGCCGACAAGGCATGCCAGCACCACCAGGGAAAGGCTCGCAGCCGCAACGCGCCCCGTCCCCTCGATGGGAGCGCCGTAATCGCCCACGTAGGGCTTGGAAGGCTTGTCGCGCCTCTCGCTCAAATGACACCTCTCGCTTTGGCCGAAACGGAAAACCCTTCCGGCCTTCCCTCATCGAAGACGCAGGCGGTTTCAAAATGAGAAAAAGTGACTGTCCCTTTTTCTCATTCCCGTCCATCCATGGAAACGCAGGCGGGTCTTTGG
>OGYY01001245.1_pt1 | contig 22756 bp, 17 predicted proteins | sample 1576671 | NCBI WGS metagenome assembly OGYY01 (sample SAMEA3541593, study PRJEB24748) | human gut metagenome | biome: human gut; feature: human-associated habitat; material: faeces | place: China | collected 2012 | reverse complement strand
GTTCTCCAAAACCTACCGTTTTTCGGATATTAACTATCTGGTGGCAAGCCGCGAGGATAAAGAGAGTATGTTCCTCATCTACTCGGAGCTTCTCAATTCCCTGGATTCCGGGGCGGTGACGAAGATCACCATCAACAACCGGAGGATGAACAAGGCCAATTTTGAGCAGTCCATCCTTATGCCCATGCAGGAGGATTTCCGGGACGAGTACCGCAGGGAATACAATCAAATGCTGCTTGATAAGGCCACCGGAGCCAACGGGATCACCCAGGAAAAATATATCACCATCTCCGTGGTGAAGAAGGACATCGAGGAGGCCCGCGCCTATTTCTCCCGCGTGGGGGCCGACCTCATTTCCCACTTTGCGGCCCTGGGTTCCAAGTGCGTGGAACTGGACGCTTCCGAACGGCTGCGTATCCTGCACGACTTCTACCGCCAGGGCGAGGAGGCGGAGTTTTCCTTTGACCTGGCGGCTAAGGCAAAGCGCGGCCATGATTTCAAGGACTATATCTGCCCGGACAGCATGGAGAAGAACAGCGACTATCTGAAGCTGGGCGATAAGTTCTGCCGGGTGCTGTTTCTCAAAGACTACGCCTCTTATATTAAAGACAATATGGTGACGGAGCTTACCGATTTCAACCGCAACCTGATGTTCTCCATTGATGTGGTTCCGGTGCCCACCGACGAGGCCGTGCGGGAGGTGGAGAACCGTCTGCTGGGGGTGGAAACCAATATCACCAACTGGCAGCGCCGCCAGAACGCCAACAACAACTTTTCCGCAGTAGTGCCCTATGACATGGAATTGCAGCGCAAGGAGAGCAAGGAGTTCCTGGACGACCTCACCACCCGCGACCAGCGCATGATGTTTGCGGTGATTACCCTGGCCATCACCGCCGACACCAAGGAGCAGCTTGACAGCGATACCGAGGCGGTGCTTTCCGTGGCAAGGAAACACATGTGCCAGCTTGCGGTGCTGAAATTCCAGCAGCTTGACGGGCTGAACACGGCCCTGCCCATCGGGGCGAGGAAAATCAATGCGTTCCGCACCCTCACCACCGAAAGTTTGGCGGTGTTCATCCCCTTTAAGGTACAGGAGATTCAGGACAAGGGCGGCATTTACTTTGGGGAGAACGCCATCTCCCACAACCTCATCATGTGCAATAAGGCGAACCTGCTCAACCAGTCCTCTTTTTACCTGGGAGTTCCCGGCGCTGGCAAATCCTTTGCGGTGAAGGAACTCATCGCCTTCCTCATGCTCCATCCAGATTACGCCGAGGACGAAATCCTCGTGTGTGACCCAGAGGGCGAATTTGGCGCACTGGTGAAAGCCCTGGGCCGGGAAAAGGCTACGGTGGCCCATCTGGTGGCAGGAGGCAAAGACCGGTTAAACGCGATGTTCATGGTAGAGGGCTACGGCGAACAGAATCCCATTGTAGAGAAGTCCCAGTTTGTCATGTCGCTGATCGAGCAGATCGACAAGCGGGGCGTGGGGCCGCAGCACAAGTCCATCATCGACCGCTGTACCGCCCTGGTGTACCCGGAGGCGGAAAAGGCAGGACGGGCCGCCACCCTCTGCGACCTGCGGAACAAGCTGCTGGAACAGCCGGAGGAAAAGGCAAAGGAGATCGCCCTTTCTTTGGAACTTTACACCACCGGCTCCCTGGACATCTTTGGACGCGACAGCACGGTGGATTTGAGCAAGCCCTATGTGGTGTTTGACATCCACGGTCTGGGCGAGCAGCTAAAGCCAGCCGGTTCCCTCGTCATCACCGACACGATTTTGAACCGCGTGACCCTCAACTGGAAACGGGGCAAACGCACCCATGTCTTTATCGACGAGTTCCATGTGATGTTTGAAAATGAGCAGAGCGGGATCTTCTTCAACTCTGCGTGGCGGCAGTTCAGAAAGCGCGGGGCCTACCCCACAGCCATCACCCAGAACGTGGAGTATCTGCTGGATTCCGTGCAGGCCAGCACCATGCTCAGCAACTCGGAGTTTATTGTTATGCTGAATCAGGCGGCGTCCGACCGGGAAAAGCTCTCCAAGCTCCTTAATATCTCCAGGGAGCAGATGAGTTACGTCACCAATGCGGACGCAGGCTGCGGCCTGATCCGTTACGGCAGCGCCCTGGTGCCCTTTGTCAACCGGTTCCCGCGCAGCACAAAGCTGTATGCCCTGATGACCACCAAGCCCGGTGAGGGCGTGTTCGGCGGAGAGGAGGTCTTGCTATGAGCGGCGGAAATATTCGGTTTGCGTCCACAGCGCACCAGGCGTTTTTCGTGGATATGATGAGCGAGGCCAAGCGGAACGACTGTTACCACCGGGCCTTTTTCTATGTCATGGGGATCGCCCCGGAAACAAGGGCCAACATCCGCCAGATGTTTGATTTTGGTCAGGACTGTATTGAACCGGAGGGTATGCACGGCGGCTGGCAGACCAGCGGCACCGTCCGGGTGTGCCGCCTTGCCTTCAATCTCTGGAATGGCTATACCGACCCGGAGCACAGCAACGCCTATTCCCCGGAGGACTTGTTCTGCTGTGAGTTTGCCCCCTACTTCATGGAGGGCATAAAAATCCGTTACCCGGAATACTGCCGGGAGCTGCCGCCTGCCAGAAAGCAGGCGGCCCCAGCCCGGTAAACCGCTTTGATAGGAGGAACAGAAAATGGCTGAACTAACCTACACCCTGGGGGAACATCCCCAGATCATAGAACTTCTCTCTGTACTGGAACAGAACAACCTTCAAAAGCAAAAGGAAGAAGTACAGGCCCTGGTGGGCTATATCGACGGTATGGAGGGGAAGCTGGCCCAGATGATGGCGGAAATGAAAGAAATGCGCCTGGAGGTGGGAAAGCTCCACGACAAGGGAATCCGCGCCCGGTGTACCCAGCTTGTGACTGCGGCGGAAGGAAAAATCCAGCAGGCCCGGACGATGGTTTCCACCGCCAAGGCAAATCTTATTTCCTCTGCCGGGCGCATGGTGCAGACCTTTCGGGAAAAAGGGCGCTCCGCCCTGCGTCAAGCGGTGCAGGCTTTGCGGATTCCTGCCGTTCTCTCACGGATGGAGCGCGCTTTCTCCCACGCTGGCCGGGCGATGGAACAGTGTGCCGGGAAGCTGGATGTGATCCGGGCGGAGCTGCACCAGGCGGGGAGCCACATGAAAAGCGCCGGGCGCGCCCTTGCAGGCAAAGAAGTGCAGCAGGATAAGGAGCTGGAGGCCGACAAGGGCGTGCTTGCCAAGCTGCGGGGCCTGTTTTTGTCCTGCGGCAAGACCTTTTCCGGGATGGAACGCGGCGCGGGCCGGTTGGCGGAAAAAGCAGGCGGTGAGAGATCTTCCGTAAAATCGGAACTTCAGGGGCTGAGAGCGGCCCCGGCTGCACCGCACCGGCAGGCGGCCGGCAAAGAGCAGGCGCGATAAGGAGGGGGAAGAAAATGAGCAATAAAATGAAAACCAGACTGATGATCGCAGGGGCGGCCTTTTGTGCCGCCCTTTTCCTTTTCTCCGGGGCTATGCTGGCCCGCGAATACCTCGACCAGAAACAGAGCGCCGAAGCCTTTGAGGAAGTGGCGGAACTGGTGAAAGAGGATACAGAACTTCCATCTCTGGAAGCTGCCGACACCCCGGAACAGGCCCCGAAGGAAGTAACTACGTTTGAAAAGTATGCGGAGGTGTACGCCCAGAACAGCGACCTGGTGGGATGGATTTCCATTCCCGGCACCCGGATTGATTATCCGGTCATGCAGACCAAGGATAACCCCAACTTCTATCTGAAACACGCTTTTGATAAGTCGTACAGCAGCTATGGGGTGCCCTATATCCAGGAAAACTGCGACATCGGCCTGTCCGACAATCTGGTGCTGTACGGCCACCACATGAACAACGGCTCGATGTTCTCCGACCTGTGCAAATACGAGAGCGAGGATTTCTACCGGGAGCATACGATCATCCATTTTGACACGCTGGATGGCTTTGGGGAGTATGAGGTGGTTGCCGCCTTTAAGACGGTGGCTTATTCCGAGGACGGCTTCAAGTATTACCACTTTGTCAATGCGGAGAGCGCCGAGGCTTTTGATGAGTATATTGACCAGTGCAAGGCGCTGGCCCTCTATGATACGGGCGTGACTGCGGAATATGGCGACCAGCTTATCACCCTCTCCACCTGCGAATATTCCCGGACAAACGGCAGAATGGTTGTGGTGGCTAAGAAGATCGAGGCATAAGGGCGCGCCCGCCCTGGGAAGGAGGTGAAGCCTATGGGTAAGGGCATTAAGACAAGGAATGTTGCCGAAAAGGGCATTAAAGCGATTGACAAGGCGGCAGTTGCGTCCGAACGGATGAAGGAGGCATATATCCGCACCAAAGACAAGGGCGAGCATGGCCTGTATGCAGAGGAAGGCTCCCCCGGCGAGTATGCGTCCGACCGTGTTTCTTCCGGGGTTGAAAATACAGCCCGTGAAGTTGTCCATCAATTTGACAAGCAGGGCCGCAAAGGGGTTAAGACCACCAAAGAGAACATTTCCAAGGTCAAAGAAAAAATCCAGAAGCGCAGAGCCGCAGCCGAACAGCCGAAAAAACAAGGGTCGAAGCAGGCGGCAAGGCAGACCAAACGGGCGGCAGACCGTGTTTCGGAGCCTGTGAAAACCATCCGGCAGGAGTGCGGAGCTGTTAAGACCCTGGATCGGGGCCAGAAAAGCATAAAAACGGTGGACAGGAGCCGCAAGACCATCAAGCAGGCGTCCTCTACCGCCAAAGGGACAGTGAAAACCGCCAGCAAATCCATTAAAACGGCGGAAAAGACAGCCAAAGCCAGTATCAAGACTACCCAGCAAGTAGCAAAAACGGCTCAAAAAACAGCCCAGGCCACGGCAAGGGCTGCCAGAGCTGCCGCCCATGCTGCCCGTGTTGCGGCGAAAGCGGCTGTGACTGCGGCAAAGGTGGCGGTCAAGGCCACCATCGCGGCGGTGAAAGCCATTATAGCGGCAACAAAGGCGCTGATTGCGGCCATTGCGGCGGGCGGCTGGATTGCGGTGCTGGTGATTATCGTGATCTGCCTTATTGGTTTGATTATCGGCTCCTGTTTTGGGATTTTCTTCTCTGGGGAGGACTCCGGCACCGGACAGACCATGCAGACCGCCGTGCAGGAGATCAATACCGAATACCAGGAAAACCTTGACGAGATTAAAGCGGCCCACAGCTATGACGTGCTGGAGATGTCCGGGAGCCGGGCGGTTTGGAAAGAGGTTCTGGCGGTTTACGCGGTAAAAACTACCACCGACCCAGACGCTGCCCAGGAAGTGGCCACTATGGACGATTCCAAAAAGCAGCTCTTAAAGGATATTTTCTGGCAGATGAATGAAATCTCGTCCAGTACCGCTACCCAGACGGAAACCATCATTGAAACCTCAGATGATGGAAATGGAAATATCGTGGAAACGGAAACGACTGTCACCCGCACTTATCTGTATATCACCGTCAGCCATAAGACTGCGGAGGAAATGGCCGATCAGTTCGGTTTTGACGAAGACCAGCGGGAACAGATGGCGGAACTTTTGGATGACGAGAATAATTCCCTTTGGTCACAAGTGCTCTATGGTATTACCGGAGGCGATGGCGAGATCGTTACCGTGGCGCTTTCCCAGGTGGGGAACACAGGCGGCGCTCCCTATTGGAGCTGGTACGGCTTTAACAGCCGGGTGGAATGGTGCGCCTGCTTTGTGAGCTGGTGTGCCAATGAATGCGGCTATATTGACAGCGGCGTTATCCCCAAATTTGCGGGCTGTGTTCAAGGTGCTAACTGGTTTAAGGAACGGGGACTTTGGCAGGATGGCAGTTTTACACCATCTGCAGGACATATTATCTTTTTTGACTGGAATGGTGACGGCGAGGCCGACCATGTAGGTATTGTGGAACGTTCGGAAGACGGGGTGATCCATACCGTAGAGGGAAACTCCGGCGATGCTTGTAAACAGAAAAAATATCCTGTAGGAAGCAATATCATCCACGGATATGGTACCCCGGTATATTGAAAGGTACCCCAGCCGCACAGAGGGCTGGGTACATAAAGTTCAATTTTGCAGGCTTGTATTCTTTCGCTGGGCAAAATATAATATGGGTACGCAACAGAAAGTGGCTCAAATTGAGAAACCGTTTAGAATTATCCCATATCATTAAAAGATGGAGGTGAACCTATGCGCAAGACGATTTTAATTGTTGATGATGAAAAAGATATGAACGCTATGCTAAAACGCTATTTTGAGTTGAACGGTTATTTCGTGCAGACAGCACAAAACGGTTTACAAGCCATTGAAAAAGCCGGAAAACAGCCAGATATTATCTTATTGGACATCAATATGCCGGATCTTGACGGCGTTGAAGTGTGTCGGCGCATTCGGGATTTTGTGGCTTGCCCAATCCTTTTTCTGACAGCGCGGGTTGAAGATCAGGACAAGCTCAAAGGCTTTGCCGCAGGCGGTGATGATTATATTGTCAAACCGTTTTCTATTGACGAACTGGGCGCACGCGTGGAAGCACATTTGCGCAGGGAGGAACGGCGGCAGAACAAACGGATACGAACAAAATTTGACGATGATCTTGTCATCGACTATACGGCAAAAGAGGTCTATTTCAAGGGCGCGTTGATTGCCTTGTTACCACGGGAGTTTGAGATCGTAGAACTCCTTTCTTCCTATCCTGGACAATTATTTTCAAAAGACCGTATCTTTGAACATATCTGGAATATGGACAGCAATGCCGATGTAGGTGTGATTATGGAGCATATTAGCAAGATACGTGGAAAATTTGCAAAGGCGGGCTGCAAACCTTATATTCAAACAGTCTGGGGAAGTGGTTACAAATGGATCCGATAAAGAGATGGTATCGCAGCATCCCAATTTGGCTTGCCTTATTCCTATTTGTGATTGCCGCATTATTGATTGCTTCTTTTTTTTCCAATAACACCACGGCAGTTATTAATAAGTTGAACATGAACATCCAGGCAAAGTATATCACTGTGGTGGAAGGCCATGTACCAAATGGCGGGGATGTGACATATATCGGCGGAGATATTGGTGAAGATGTTCAATATAATTTTAACTACGATCAATACTCTGATAAAGATCGACACTTGCATAAAACATATAATTTTATTTTGGAGTTTGCGCCTATATTTTATTATTCAAGTTTTATCATCCTTGCGGTGTTACTATTTTACTTTACAAAGTTAAAGAAGCCTCTTACAGTGCTGATGGCAGCCTCTGATAAAATAGCAGATAATGAATTGAAATTTACGGTGGATTATGCTGGTACGGATGAAATGGCAAAGCTGTGTGCTGCTTTTGAAAAAATGCGTTCTTCTCTGGACGAGAACAATCGGCGTATGCTCCATATGAGCGACCAGCGCAAGCAACTAAACGATGCGTACACCCACGATCTGCGCACGCCCATTGCCGTACTGAAGGGTTATACCGATATGCTGAAAAAATATGGTCCTACTGGGGAGCTATCGGACGACGAGATCATAGAAACTGTCAACACAATGTCTAACCATGTTTCTCGATTAGAACAGTTTGTAGAAAGTATGAATACTATGCAGAAATTGGACGACATTATGATACAAAAGACCGAAGTCGATGCGACGGAATTGGTTGGTCATCTGCGTGAAACCGCAGATATTCTCTGCAAATCGAGCGGACTTGTCAGCCGTTTTTCTGCTGAGATTTGTAAAAAATCGTTGCTTTTGGATGCTGGAGCGGTTATACAGGTGTATGAAAACCTAATGAGCAATGCTATCCGTTTTTCGCGCACAACGGTCAATGTTCACTGTGGTTATACAAAGAACTTCTTAATCCTGTCCATTTCGGACGATGGCAAAGGTTTTGGTGAAAGGGAGCTGTTCAAAGCCTGTCAACCCTATTACAGTGGTGAAACACAGAAACAAAATTACCATTTTGGATTGGGACTGCATATCTGCCGTACCCTCTGTGAAAAGCATGGCGGCCATCTACAACTAGAAAACGTTCCCCAAGGCGGTGCCAAGGTAACTGCATATTTTGACACTACAAGATAATAAAAGCAGCGGTAATCTAACACGCTTGTAGGTTACCGCTGCCTTTAGGAATGTGGATGACCGCTTACGGCTTCTGCCTGGCGATCAGCTCATCAATGCTGCAACCAAATGCGTCTGCTAATTTCACAACTGTAGATAGTTTTACGTCTTTAACGCGATGATATAGAATTGCTTTTATCGTATCTTCAGGTAAATCCGAAATGTCTGATAAGAGCCTGATTGTTAATTGGGCACTATCCATTTTCTTTCTCAAAGTGTCTGCTAGATCCATATCATAAATAAAAATGGCGCATTTGCTCCTTGAAAAGAAGCAAATACAAAGAGTCGTAGAGAAAGCCACATAAGCTTTCTCATAAACGTATCCGCTTACGCATCGCATAGATTGCAATACTGATGGTACTCACAGGTAACGTGCCGATCACCAAAACGATCACCATAGAACCGTTTGCCGGAATGATCGGCGTACACGCTATAGCCAAGGCTAGCGATAGGAATTTCAGCGGCTCCAGCCCGATAAAGAGGTACAGCACGGATGGCAGGAGGATCACGCTGCAAGCGGCAATGCAGGCAGTTTCCAGTCGCTTTACACAGGAGGACACCAACATGGTCAGCACTGCACAGACGAACAAGGCGAACCAACGATATAGGTAGATCCCAATCAGGAATGTACCAATGCTGCACTTGACTGGAAAATTCTCCAGCATAGAGAGATTTTGTACAGAAGCTGGAAAAGTACCTATGTCGCCCACGCCGAGGAAGGTATAGAACTCAAGGCCGTAAGTTACTGCCCATACAAGGGTGGTAAGAATAGCAGCTGTACTGATTTTTATGAAAAATAGCCGTTTTCGACCATTTTGTGTAGAAGCTAACAGTTCATTCATTCCCGTCTGTGTTTCATAAGCCATGGAGCCGGTGAGCAGCAGAGTGATGGTCAACATAGCAACGAGTGCTACACGGCTCTGATTTGGCCTCGCAGGAGTTCCATAAGTCCCCTCATAAGGGCTATCCTCGATCAGCCACGGTGTAAAGTCTTGGCCTTTTCCAAGGGAACACAGTTCCTCCACACGCTCTCGCACAATAGAAAGACCATTTTTGTTTGTTTCAGCAGCTTGCGCTGCACGGACAAATACATCATACTGCGGATATTCCATTGTGCCGTTTTCGTACTGTACTTTTGCAGAAGCATGGGCAGCAATGATCGTATCCAACTCGGACGAAATATCACGGATTTGCTGCATGGTATCCGCTGTAATGGGGCCAGATAATTGAGCTGTGTACGCTCTTGCGGCAGCTTCTTTGCTGCCTCCTACCGGGATATTCACCGTGAAGATCAGACCTGGAACACAATAAAAGAACAGAATGATCAATAAAATGCCTTTTTGAATAAATAATGTTTTATAAAGCTCCATTCCAAGCAGATGAAACCGACGCAAAAATCCATCTGTGATGCGGTTGATCCCGTAAGCAAAGTGCCCGAGGAGAATCCTCCCAGACGCAGGTCGCTTGTGGCAATGAATCGTGATGCACACTCCTACCAACAATAAAATTATTGGAAGACAGGCGTTCTGCGACACCGCGCGGATTCCAACAGGATAGCCAAACAGGTCAATATTTAAGTAATTGGTATAGAGGTCGGCAGAGGTAATATATGTAAAAATATTGAAGTACTTGAACATATTCCACCCACTCTGTACAGGGAGAAAGGTATAAAAGCTGTATTCTGCCGCCAGCATACCAGAGGCCGCAATGATTGTGTATTTCACATTGCGAATCGCGGAAAAGATTAACCACAGCAGCAATGCCACAAGGAATGCGGCACCGATCTTGAACAGTAGATATTGAAGTAGAAATTCTCCCACGGTACAGCGGATCGGCATGTTGCCCAGCAACTCAACGGACTGTGCAGCTCTGCCAAGATCGCGGATCCCACCATATATAAAAAATCCTACCAATAAATTAGTACCATAGAGCAGTGTCACACCGATTACAGACACACAGAGCAAAATACTGACCCGTTGTATCGCCAGCCGAAGTCTGCCGCCATAAAGTGCGTAAACAATATTCCAAAGCCCTTTCTTCCGCTCATCCAGAAAGGCAACACAAACCAACACCAGTACGGCCAGTAGTAAATAGTCCGTAATAGAAAACCCCATAAACGCATGGATTGCCCCGTCAATTCCCAAACGTAGAGAAATATCCTGCAAGGCTTCAAATTCGTTTGCTGTTTTCAGAATATTTCGACCAGAAAATTCGTTTGGGTCATTAAATATGGAAAATGATAATAAAGCATCCTTATTTGCCTGGATCATATTTAGATAATCTTTGTAGCCATGCAGATACGCGGCTTGTTTCAGAAGATGATTGACTGCAACGTAATCCAGATATACTTCGGGGGGCTTTTCGACATTTTCTTCCTCTCCATAGTTTTCCAAAACAGCAGTCAGTCGATCCTTTTCTGTCTGCAGAGCAGAGACGGCTTGTTCAAGCGGAAGCTTCGTATAATTCTCCAGCCATTGTAGATACCGTTCATAGGCTGCACGGCTATCTACCGTTTCCTGTGCAATTTCATAACCGCCCCCGTCTACTTGAAACGAAATAGTAGGAGTTGGAATGGCACAATCCATTCCGTAGTTCTGTATTTTCTGCTCCCGAATGAACAAAAAGCCGTTCAGCAGTAGGATTACCAGTATAGCAATACACAGACGGCGATTCTGAAAAATACGATTCCATTCAGCCATGCCGTCACCTACTCTCCGAGATAGTATAGGTATACATCTTCTAGAGACAGGTGCTCTGGTACGTACTGTCCCTCTGCGGGAAGATGATCGCCAATGATGCGCACCCATGTTTCGCTGCGACGCTGAAAAATATTGCCTACTTTATAGTGTGAATGTATTTCCTCTAGCTTTTCCTGAGCGCAGGGCATTTCTTTTACCTTGTCCGCAACACTTTGGATCAATTCAGCAGGAGTACCCATACCGACCAATTTTCCTTTCTTCATCATCAAGATCTGGTCAGAGATAGATTCTATATCGCTGACAATATGGGTTGCCAGCAAAATAATACGGTTCCGTGACATACTGGATATAAAATTACGAATCCGAATCCGTTCTTTTGGATCAAGTCCTGCCGTAGGTTCATCCAAAATAACTATTTTAGGATCACCTAGAAGTGCTTGCGCTAAAAGAACACGCTGCTTCATACCGCCAGAATACCCACCTAGCTTTTTATGCCTCACAGGGGATAAGTTTGTGACATCTAGGAGCATATCAATTTCTTTCACGGCTTCTTTTTTTGTGAGCCCCTTTAGATCTGCTATGTAGTAGAGAAAGGTTTGCGCTGTCATGTGGTCATAGAAACCTTGCTGCTGGGGCATATAGCCCAGCACCCTGCGAAAGTCTTTCCCTAACTCTAAAATGTCTGTTCCATTAAACAGGATTTGTCCATCCGTTCTATGAATATTATCGGTTAGTAGATTCATCATCGTACTTTTACCAGCTCCATTTTCACCGAGGATCCCGTAAATACCTTCCGTGAAGAGAATGTTTGCATGGTCGAGGGCGGTAAAACTGCCATATTGTTTTGTTAAGTCAATTAATTCTAATTGCAATTTATTTGTCTCCTCAATATTTCTTATAATAACTCCAAACAACATCCCCGAGTGTGCCGGAAGCGATGTCTACTGCATATAAATAATGCTCCTGTACAGTATTAGAACTATAGGCTGCACTATAAATTCCAGAAACGGTGGCATCCACATAAACATATACCTTGCCTGCATCACAGAATGCGATATGGCAGGCAAATGCCGTTTTATGGTCTTGATATATCTGACCTAGGGAAATTTCTTGTATCAATTTACCGTTGTAGTCGTAAATATATAAATAATCGCCTCCTGCAATTCCTAATTCTCCTGTAAAAGACATAAAATCATTATATTGCTTATTTATAACTGTAATATATTTGTCCGAAAAAGCGGCAACGCCTGCTTCTAGATCCAAGTCGATCAGTTTAGTTGTCTTTTCTGTTGATAACTCCGTGCACCAAATGTCATTACCGCAGAGATAGAAATAGATGTATCCATCTGAAATATACCATTGACTGACGCTGACACCAGTAGTGTCCCAAGTTCCAACTTCTGATTTCTCAGGCACTTGCCAAATCTGTTTTGACTGATTGCTTTGTGGATCGTAGCAAAATAGCGTGTCTTTATAAGTACCGTTGCCTTGTTGTATATTTTTGACCATAAAGTACACCAGATCACCGTCGGCCCAAAGCTCGTAATACTGTTCCTTAGAATCTACCACATGGCTGCCATCATCCGTTTTTTGCTTGCCATAAATAAGCGTGGCGTTCTCAATGTCTGCACCGAGTTTTGCAGTGTATAAGGCTCCACTGTAGCTAAAGTAAACATAACCTCTGTGAATGATTGGCTCTGTAATAAAGTTATTTGTATCACCGTCAGGAATAAAATCAAGGCTTTGCACAGCATCATGCTCTGTGCCATCCAAATTCATGGAAAATAGACGCTCTCCTTTACGCACATAGTTTCCATTTTCTAATACAGCGTCGCTGTTAGTGTAATAAATTTTTCCGTTGTAGTAGGATAATAAATTAGTATAAACATAGGCATTACAGCTTTTGTTAAACTCAGATATAACATGATTGCAATCTGGTTTTCCGCATAGAATAGTGCTGTCTCCTGTTTCTCTATCTATAAAATAAAGCATACAATCGAATTGAAAATAATACCCTTCCGTGGTTTTGCACAGACAGTAAATATTGGTGGAGGTGCTCTGGTTCATATTTTTTTGAAAATCGGTTTCCAGCACATCGGAACCATCAGAAGGTATGGATGGAAGAACGGCGTGATTATTGTCACCACAGGCTGCAAGTGATAGTGCCAATGCGACTACTAGGATCAAGGCTAAAAAATGTTTCATTATAAAATAACTCCTCCTAAACCTTTTTGGTTGGCCGCTGCAAACGGTTTCCAGACAAGCTTAGAGGGAAAATCTAAAATATTTCTCAAATCCCCAAATGTTTCCGAACTTTTTCTCCCCCCAATTTGTGTGATATAATCACTTTGTTTTTGTAGAACATAAAAGTATAATTGCCGCAGGAAATATTTCCTACGGCGTCATCACTGCAGGGTTGACGGAAAACTGATTATAAAGGGAGGATACCTATGAGAAAAACAAGTAAATTGCGCAAGTTGTTTGCGCTGACACTCTGCCTTGTTATGGCTTGTTCTATGTCCATTGGTGCTTTCGCGGCGGAGATTTCTGATGTTGAGTATACACAGAAAAGCGGAAACTGTGAAGTTGTCACCATCGATCTGGATGATGTTTTAGCCATTGCCGAAGAATTCAATCCCAATGCGCGCAGCATTTCTTTGCCAGCATCTACCTATAAAATGTATGACATTGGCACCCTGTCTGCTGGTCAAAGTGTTGTGATTAACGTAGTCTGGACTCCCGGAACCTCTCCGATTCACATTGGTCTGGTTAAATCCTCATCTTCTACTGGCAATCTCGTTTCTCTCACTGGCGGTTCTAAGAGCATTACTGCAACCGTTTCTTCTGCCGGTACTTATTACTTGATGATCGCTAACCCTTCCAGCACTACGAATCTGACCATTTCGACCCTCAGCTACGCAAAGTAAGTGATATGTATAAAGAGGCTACCCAGAGATGGGTGGCCTCTTTATTTGTTCCTGTGAAACCCACCGGTCCTGTCTGTGGAGGCGACCCGTGAAAAAGCTTTTGAAATCTATGTTAGTTAACAATAAGACTATGGTCAAATTAATGAAAATAAGATATAAAAAATTATAAGCCGGAGAGAAATATAGCCCACCAATAAAAATGAGGTATTGGCGGGATAATTTACTGTGTCCATCCTTCCATTCCAGAGTCTTTGGTTTGGAGGGATATTTTATTCGCAGAAATGTCCGTACTTCGCTGCCGATTAAAAGCAGTGTGTTTGATTCTGCGAGATCGGCCAATTATTAATAAAAACATGTAGATTAAAATTTTTGTTTTTTAAAATATCTAGTGATTTATAAAAATAAAAAATAAGAACGTCTTTGATATATGACAATGCTAAATCATGTAGGAGCGTTTTCAAATATATAACTTGCCCTAATCCATGTTGTAGGGGGCCGCCCGACAGTCTGAATTTCACACAATTCAGACTGATCGGAGGTAAAACAGCGTGGACGTTGATAAAAAAAGAATATGGCTTCGCGGCCAATTTGTCGAGGTCACGGATGAAGTGTACCGGGCCTATATGCAAGGCGACCGGAAAATCCGTTATTTTGAGAACGACTTGAAAACCGAGCGGTTCGTTCTCGGAAAGGAGGGCCAGGTGGTGCAGATTATTCCCAGCCGCGAAGATTCTTTAGACCGGCTGATGGATGAAAATGCCCAGCAGTTTTCCGACAGGCGGGAAAGCGTGGAGAGTGTGGTGTTCCGCAAGATGGAAACGGACAGGCTACATACCGCGCTTTCCATGTTGACTCCAGAAGAACAGGCGCTGATCCAGGCTTTGTTCTTTGAGGAAAAGACAGAGCGGCAATACGCAGATGAACTTGGCGTGTACCGCAATGCTGTTCATGTTCGGAAAATGAAGGTTCTCAAAAAACTCAAAAAAATTTTAGAATAGTGTTGTGCAAACCTCTCACCCAACGGCAAAAAGGGTGAGAGGTTTTTCTATGACCTCTCCCAGAACCTTGAAAATTGCATACCCATTCATCAGGCACATTCCCGCTGCTTTGGCGAAAGCCAAAGCCCAGACGGTTGCTGCGCGGCGATCTGCCGGGGGAAAACAACGAGACACCACCGAAAAAGAAATGTAGGTCTTAGGTTTGTTCTTCCCGGCAAGGAGCGAGAAACAGCAGACTGTCAGTACCGGGCGGCTCCCGGTACGGCCATGACCGGCAGCGGGGACAATGATACTCCCGTCCAGCCTAACGTCCGAGCGTTGAAGCGGCCACCTTTTTGGCCGTGATCCGTCGCAGGCAATGGGGGCGGTTGCGTGAGAACCACGCGAGGGGTGAGATTCCCCGTGGAGCTGGTGAGCTGCCAGCCGTTTGATGACTTCCCACAGTGTTCCGGGGTGTCGAGGACAAGTAGGAACGCTTTGAAATATGGGCCGTGCGGCAGGACGGGCCAATGAAAACAGGAGAAATGTTTTATCTCTCCCCGGCCTTCATTCTGTTCTGCTGTACGGCCTCTACATAGGCGGCTTTTGCCGCCTAAATTTTCAAAGGGAGGTCAAATACCATGAACAAAACATATTTGCGCGGCGAAATGTACTATGCCGATCTGGGCCGGGGAATCGGCTCCGAACAGGAAGGACGCCGCCCTGTCCTCATTCTCCAGAACAATACGGGGAACAAATATAGCCCCACCGTCATTGTGGCGGCTATTTCCAGCAAGGTGGACGCAAAGGCAAAGCTGCCCACCCACTATCTGTTAAAGGCAGAGAACGGCCTGGAGCTGCCTTCTCTTGTTCTTTTAGAGCAGCTCCGCACCATTGATAAGAAGCGGTTGGAAACGTACATCGGCAGGCTGGAAGAAAAGCATATCCGCAGAATCAACCATGCCCTGGCAGTCAGCGTAGGGCTGATCGAGGAGGTTCCCGAAAATTTAATCATGTGCCTTTGCCCGGCCTGTGCCAACAATTTCTATGGTACAGGCTCTTATTATTTGAAACGGGTAAACCCTGCGCAGCAGGAACGGGACATCTGCACCTATTGCGGACAGCGCCCTGGCTTTGATTATGAAGTTGTCAAAAGAACAGAGAGAAGGTGAGGATTGAATATGGAAAAACTGATTACCCGTAAAGAGGCGGCCAAAATATTAGGAATCAGTTTGGCCACTTTGGATGAAGCCAGGAATTGTGGTTTAATATCCTATATTCAATATGTGCCTAATGGCTGCGTCTATTTTACCCACACCGGCCTTCAAGAGTATATCGCAAAAAGTACGCACAGAGCGAAGCCAATAGAGAAAAGGGAAACTTACCGGCATATACAACACAAGAAGTGATGGTTATAGAAATGAACTTGCTCTTGCTACGGATAATTGCATATTTTTGTAAACTTTCGGAATATACTATCGCTATGAGGTTGACATTGCTATGTGGACGGTGTATACTGGTGTTGCAAGTTACGAAAAAGTGCAGCAATATGCAAAAATTCGAATAGGAGGACGGGACATGGAGATAATCAAACGCGACATATATCTAAATCGACTCATTGAGCGGCGGGAAAATGGCTTGATAAAAGTAGTGACCGGAATTCGTCGGTGCGGAAAATCCTATTTGCTGTTCAAGCTGTATTATCAATATCTGTTGGCTTCGGGCATTGATGCTTCCAGAATCATACGCATTCCATTAGATGACGAGGAGTATGAAGAACTGCGCGAAAGCAAAAGATTGAGCGCTTATATAAAGGAGCGCTTGACGGACGACGATATGTGGTATATTTTTCTGGATGAAGTCCAGCTGTGCAGCGGATTTGAAGCGGTATTAAACGGGCTTAATCGCAGAGAGAATGTAGACATCTATGTGACTGGCAGTAACTCGAAATTTCTCTCCTCGGATGTTTTAACGGAATTTCGGGGGCGGGGAGATGAAGTCCGCGTATATCCGCTGTCCTTTTCGGAATATTTGTCAGCACATCCAGGCGATAAGTATGAAGCCTGGAACGACTATTATACCTACGGCGGTCTGCCATTGATTTTAAGCCGTAATAGTGATGAGCTGAAGTCAAGATATTTGATTGATCTGTGCCGGGAATTGTATCTGAAAGATATCGAGGAGCGGAATCGTCTTCGAGGGGATCATGTCATGGAGGCTTTAGTCAATGTTCTTGCTTCTGCTGTAGGTTCCCTTACCAATCCGTCAAAGTTAGCAAACACTTTTGCAAGCAATGGGATTCCTGTCAGTGATAAAACTGTCAGCGCATATATTGGCTATCTTTTGGATGCGTTTTTCATCAGCAGGGCGGAACGATACGACATTAAGGGAAAGAAGTATATTGCTTCTCCATATAAATATTATTTCACTGATGTAGGGCTTCGTAATGCGCAGCTTAATTTTCGTCAGCAGGAAGAAAACCACATCATGGAAAATATCATATATAATGAACTTCTTGTCCGTGGTTTCAATGTAGATGTCGGAGTAGTAGACTACTCACAAAGAGATGAGAACGGAAAGTCGATTCGCAAGCGTTTAGAGGTTGACTTTATCTGCAATAAGGGAAGCAAACGATACTACATCCAATCGGCGTTTGCCATCCCGGACGAAGAGAAGATGAAACAGGAGAAAAGCTCTTTGGTGCGTATTGGTGACTCTTTCAAAAAAATGATTGTTGTTAAGGACAATATCAAGCTCTGGCGTAATGAGGAAGGTATCGTTGTAATGGGGATTATGGATTTTTTGTTAGACCCCAATAGCCTCGATCTCTAAAAATGAGCAGAGCAAATAAAAGAAATCTATATCATAAATATTTGAAGAAAAGGCGTTTGCATTTTGCAGACGCCTTTTTTATGCGAAGGCGAAAATCGCACCTTTGATGAAAGTGGCGCGTTCTGATAAAACAAGAGTACAGCGCTGAAAATTATTTTTGGAGGTGGTGGAATGGCTTTAAGGAAAAAGCGAATCCCCAGATACGGCACAGTTCAAGTGAACGGCCATAAATATTATAGAACCGATGTTGAGGACGCAGAGGGCAAGCGTGTCATCCTTTACGGCAAAACTCGTGAAGAACTATACGATAAGGAAATGGCGGCATTGGAGAAGATTGACAACATCACATTCCGTCAAAAATCCCCCACTGTCGCAGAGTATTGTGAAAAGTGGTTGCTTATGCAGTCTGTCCATGTTCGTAATACGACATTGACGGATTACACATCCAAGGTACGGCGGCATATTATTAAGGAATTGGGCCAAAAGAGAATGGCAGAAGTAACATTGGATGACATCCAGGTTGCGCTTGTTCCGGTTTCAAAGAAATCCGTATCCGTATATAAGTCGGTTATCATCCTGTATAAGTCCATTTTTCGCGCGGCACAGGAGAGCCATGTCATTGATACGAATCCGACAATATACCTCAACGCCAAAGGTGGAGGGGTTCCTCAAGAGGACAAGCAGGCGTTGACAGATGAACAAGTAGAACGGCTTTTAGACGCTATTCGGGGATTGCCCCCCTATGTGTTTGTTATGATTGGCTTGTATGCCGGTTTGAGGCGTGAAGAAATTCTCGCGCTGCAATGGGATTCGGTATATTTGGACACAGAGGCTCCCTATTTGACGGTTCGGAGAGCGTGGCATACGGAGCATAACCGGCCCATTATTCTCACTGAATTAAAGACCAAAGCTGCGGAAAGGAATATCCCCCTTCCGGATCGTTTGGCGGATTGTTTGAGAGAGGCAAAGAAACAATCGACATCAGAATATGTGATTGCCAACCGGGAGGGAGAGCCGCTTTCCTATACGCAGTTTAAGCGATTGTGGCAGTATATCGTTACCAGGACAGCAAAGCCACGAGTATATTATAGGTATGAGAACGGAAAGCGCGTGAAACATACCGTCAATCCGGTTCTTGGAGAAAAAGCAGCACATAATGGGAAAGTGATTTACAGCCTCGACTTTGATGTTACACCGCACCAATTATGCCACACTTATATCACCAATTTGATTCATTCATCGGTAGACCCTAAAACGGTTCAATATTTGGCGGGGCATGAGAGCAGCAAGATCACCATGGACATATATGCGAAAGTTAAATATAACAAGCCGGATGAACTGGCAGGAGTTTTAACGGGTGCATTTGCTCAATGGGACGAGGCCGAGTATGGAACAGCACAGTAAAATAGAAGATATAGCGAAGGCGAGGGGTTGCCCCTCGCCTTTTGCTATTACATAAATCGCACCTTTGAAAGAGCCATGGATTTTCAGTATAAAAAAGGTATCGGCGCTGAACTACATATTAATAGGAAAGGATCTGAAAGCATGGCTAAGAAAAAAGTGAGTATTCCTCAGTATGGGACTGTTATAAGGAGTGGAATCCAGTATTATAGGACGCGGATTACAGACGCGGACGGAAAACAGGTAAGTTTATATGCTGCTACTTGCGAGGAATTATATGAAAAGCAGTTAGAAGCTCGGAGGCAAGTGGAGGAGATCATTTTTCGGCGCAAACATCCGACTGTGGCTGAATATTGTGAGAAGTGGCTGCTTATGCAGTCAGCCAAGGTATCTTCAAGCACTTTGAAAGGTTATACCCAGAATATGAACAATTATGTTGTCAAGCCTCTGGGAGATATGTATCTGTCAGAAGTGACAGCAGACGATATTCGACTGGCGCTGATACCTGTATCAAAAAAGTCGGCGGGATTATATAGTGCTGTCAACATGCTTTTGAAGTGCGTCTTTTATTCAGCAGAACGCAACCAATTACTTGACTACAACCCTTGTGTGGGAATTTCAGCTAAAGGTGGCAAGCCAGGCAAAAAGAAAGACGCTTTGACGGATGAACAAGCGAGGCTGCTTTTGGAAACTGTTCGAGGACTTCCGCCGTATGTGTTTATTATGATTGGGCTGTACGCGGGCCTGCGACGGGAAGAAATCCTTGCGTTACAGTGGGATTGTGTATTCCTGGATGCACCTACTCCATATATTTCTGTAAGGGGAGCATGGCGCACGGAACACAACAAGCCGGTGATTTCGACGACATTAAAAACAAAGACAGCGCAGAGGGATATCCCTATTCCGAGATGTTTGGCGGACTGCTTGCGAGAAGTAAAGATGTCCTCTATTTCTGAATATGTGATTGCCGATAGCCAAGGACAACCTCTGTCCGGTTCTCAATTTCAAAGGATATGGCATTATGTAGTTGCTCGCTCGACCAAGGAACACAGCTATTATAAATATGTGAATGGCCAAAGAATCAAGCGTACAATTACGCCGGTTCTTGGAGGTCATCAGAAGAACAATCCAAATCTGGTATATAGTATTGATTTCGAGGTGACGCCGCACCAACTGCGCCATACCTACATTACGAATCTTCTGTACGCTGGTGTTGACCCTAAGACGGTTCAGTATCTTGCCGGACATAAAAACAGCAAAACAACAATGGACATTTATGCGCAGGTAAAGTATAATAAACCCGAACAGCTTTTGAGTGTTGTAAATGCTGCATTTGCTGCGTCTGCGGGTTCATAAAAATATCCCCATTTTACGATTAAAGGGTAGGACAAATTTGAGTGTGAGTTATGCAAAGCCTTGAAAAATCAAGGGAAATGAGGAGTTTGTGTTCTAGTACGGTCTCAAGGCAGCCCGTCGCGCTCCGCAGTTCAGCAAGAGATAATCAGCTGTTCAAACCGTATCAAAATGGTTCAAAAACCCCGGAAAATCAAGGTTTTCCGGGGTTTTCTTATACCCAGAAAGGCTGATATAGTTTGATATGGTTTGACGTAACGAGACCCATTTTCACCCAATTTTTAGTGGTTACCAAGTGGTTAACCGGCAAAAAAGAGGGCAAAATGAGGGCCAAGTGGTGACTAAATAGGTTAACCGGAGGCCAATTTTTGCTCTTTGGAGAGGCGGTTTTTCTGCTCCTTCAGAGGTCATTTTTCATCTGGTGGGTTTGAGATAATTTGACCTGATTTGAATAAAAGAAAATAAATTTATTGCCGAGCGCTCAGTATTCATGCTGGGCGCTTTTCGCATTTCCGGGGCAGTTTATCCGGGAGCAGAAAAGGCCGTCACTTCATTTTTTATGTAAGTGGCGGCTTTTTCTATTTCCAGAAACATCATCAACATTCAGAAATGAGGTGAGCCAATGAACACACAAATCATTGCCATCGCCAATCAGAAGGGCGGCGTTGGCAAGACAACGACCTGTGCGAATCTGGGGATTGGTCTGGCGCAAGCCGGAAAGAAAGTGCTGCTGATCGACGGGGACCCGCAGGGCAGCCTGACCATCAGCCTGGGCCATCCCCAGCCGGACAAGCTGCCCTTTACCCTGTCTGAAGCGATGGGCCGTATCTTGATGGACGAGCCGCTGCGCCCCGGCGAGGGCATCCTGCACCACCCGGAGGGCGTTGACCTGATGCCCGCCGACATCCAGCTCTCCGGCATGGAGGTCTCCCTGGTAAATGCCATGAGCCGTGAGACCATCCTGCGGCAATACCTGGACACGCTCAAGGGGCAATATTCCCATATCCTCATCGACTGTCAGCCGTCCCTGGGGATGCTCACGGTCAACGCGCTGGCAGCCGCCAACAGGGTCATAATCCCCGTTCAGGCACAATGCCAGGCTTGCCAGAGCTGCCGCGTTGGCAACGATGATATCTTCCTTGACATGCATGCCTTCCAGACGGTATTGCGCACTGATCCCCGGCGTCAGGTTTTCGTAGGCAATCTCTGCATCCTTTTCGATGCGTGCAGGTGCCTGCAGGGGTAAAATCTGACAGCCCTCTGCCATTGCTTCTTCGATTTCCTCCGCCAGCGCGGTCATATCATCCACACGGCGGCGGTATACACAGGTGACACTTTCCGCTCCCAGACGTTTTGCCGTTCTGGTGGCATCCATAGAAACATTGCCGCCGCCGATCACGCAGATTCTCTTACCTGTGAAATCAGGCGCATTGCCTTCATGAATGCGGCGCAGCAGGCTGACCGCACTGACAACATTTTCTGCATCCTCGCCCTCAATGCCAAGCTTTTTATCATTATGCGCGCCGATGGAAATATAAACTGCATCATAGCTTTTCTGAATATCCTCCATCGTCACATCTCTGCCGATGGAAACATCCGTAATCACGTTAATGCCTGTTGTCAGAATATGCTCGATATCGCGCTCCAGAACCTCCTGCGGCAGACGATAATCAGGGATACCATAGCGAAGCATGCCGCCCAGCTTGGGACGCTGCTCATAAACCGTAACCTTATGCCCCATCTGCGCCAGATAATACGCCGCCGTCAGCCCGCCGGGACCACCGCCGATAATGCCGACGGTTTTGCCTGTTTTCTCATACAGGATTTTCGCAGGCTCTGCCTTTGCGTTATCCACCGCAAAGCGTTTCAGACCGCAGATATTGATGGCATCATCCACCATCGCGCGGCGACAGTGTGCTTCACAGGAATGCACGCAGACATACGCACAGGCGGACGGGAAGGGGTTGTCCTTCCGAATCAGCCTTACTGCTTCTTCATATTTGCCCTCATTCACCAGCGCCACATAGCCGGGTACATCCACATGCGCAGGACAGGCGGAAACACAGGGAACAGGATAGCTCAGCGCAGAGATACAGCGTCCATGCTGCACATGCTCCTCATAATCCTCGCGGAAGCCGCGAATTCCCTTCAAAACCATGTATGCCGCTTCATAGCCAATCGCACAGCCTGCGGAATCGGCAATCACCTTTGCGGTACGCTCAATTATGTTAATGGTTTCCATGGTTGCGGTACGGTCAAGCACCTGCTCAATCAGCACCTCCAACTGTCCCAGACCGATGCGGCAGGGCACACATTTCCCACAGGTCTGCGCATGGCACAGCCGCAGGTAATTCAAAGACATATCCACCGGACACAGTCCGTAGGCACTGGCACCAATGCGGCGCTCCATATCCCGATGCAGACCATCCAAGACATTTTGGGCGCGCCCCGGCGTTTCAATA
>OGYY01001242.1_pt1 | contig 22774 bp, 18 predicted proteins | sample 1576671 | NCBI WGS metagenome assembly OGYY01 (sample SAMEA3541593, study PRJEB24748) | human gut metagenome | biome: human gut; feature: human-associated habitat; material: faeces | place: China | collected 2012 | reverse complement strand
GGTAGAATCTTATAATATAGATAAAGAGTTATAAAAATAGATTGGGCAAGGCCAGAGATGGCCTTGCCCTTTTTGTTTCTATATACTATAAATTGAAAAAGCGTCCCCGCAGTAGCCTCACGGTCACTACGGGGACTTATATTACTAACATCTAACTTTAATTTAAAACAAATTCTTTAAGAGAGAGTATAGTCTCCATTATCTATAAACATAAACCAAGTATCTCATATATTGCAAGTAACTTGTATCCTGCAAATATCTTGTATCCTTAAATGCAAGTTCTTAGAAAAGTTAAACCCATAGACCAGTATCTCTACTAATATCTCGATTATTTTTATTTTATTGCTTTTTGTCTGTTTAATATTTAATACTTTTAAGTTCACAATGCAAAGATATATAAAAAATGGGTAAACTCCAAATTAATTTTGCTTGATTTTGTAATAAATGGCTTTTATTGTATTTATGCGGTGGTTTTTAAGAGTTAACCGGTAAAGTTAAGAGGGTATATCATAAACATTCAAATGCTTTATGATACACCCTCTTTCTCAGGATTCTGAATATTTTCTTGTTTATAACGCTTCGTCTTCAGGACGTGGCATCTGTGTCTGGGGTTTCTGGTTCTTGCCTGACTTCATGAATAGTTTCTTCTTCTTGAGCCATGCAGCCTTTCGTATTTCGTATTCTTCGCGATGACGCTCCAAAAAATTATCTGCCATGTTTCGTTTCCTTTTTTACTTTGCGTTATGAATGCTTATTCTTCTTTAAACTTACTGTAAATCACCTTGATTCGGATCGGACCAGATGCTACCTTCTTACCAGTCTTCTCGTCTTTGGTATAATCCTTGTCAGGATCATTCGTACCCACGATGAGTCGGGTAGAAGCGAGTGACATATCGTGATTAATCTTGGAGATGACGGTAGTATATCCCTGTGTGGTTGTGATGACGTTTACAGGAACCAGCACTACTTTATTCCAGTTAGGATGCTCATTCATCCAGTTGGCATTCTTCTTCTCGCCCTCAGCCTTGTTCTTATACATGGCAGAAACCAGGTTGGCGATATTCTGGAATGTATAGGCATTCTTGTAGGTGCCGGTTCTGCTGTAGCTTGCCGTATAAGAAGTACGATTGTCTGCCAACTTGCTCTTTTCGAAGAACGACAGCAAACTGTCTTTCTGTACCATCAGGATGGTGCTTGGTGTAGCAAAGTTATATGCGTTGTCTTCGTCTGCATTGTTGAGTCGTGGGAAGGAGATGGATGCTGTATTGAGCGTATCCTTCTCATGACCTCTCATGATGTCTTCGATAGGGAGGGTAACCTCGGTGAAGATACCTGCTGGTGACTTGAGGTAAGTACAGTTCGGCTGACTTGCCAACTGCTCCAGGTTTTTGGTATCATTCTCAATCTTGTTGAGCTGCAATACCTCTTCTGTACCATCAAAACGGTTGTATCCGATGCCTACAGCTGTACTGTCTGTAACGCCGTCCATTGCCTTGATGGTCTTGTGGCGGGTCCAGTAGAAGATAAGCTCTGTATTCCAGATTTTAGCCATGTTACCCGTACCGCCTACATTCTTGATGAAGAAGCCAGGGCAGACGTTGTGCAGGAACTTGTAATTGGTCTTGAAGTACTCAGGATGTTCTGCGTATGTTTGCATGATGTAAGAACCATAGTTTTTGTATCTCTTACCATCTTTCTTGTACTCCTTATTCAAGTAAATCTTGAAGTTCTTGACATCTGATGTATTGCTCAAGTTGTAATTACTGCTCCAATGCTGGTTGTTTTCGCTTACCCAGCCTTCCTTGAAGGCATCATAATCAGAGTAATACTCCTGATCTTCTGCCATCGGCTCTGTCATCTCATAAGCTGTCACCTTCATTGGGGCGATGGTATCACCATAGCTGGCATTGTATGAAATCAGGAGGTAGCATGAGTCTGCTTCGATAGAACCGTTGTTTGCCTGCTTGATGTAATCGAGTGTATCTACATCGAAAGTAGGCAATACGCTCAACTGGGTCATGTAGTCGCCCTTTACATAGTTGCCGGTTTCCGGGTCTTTCATCTTTCCGATGAGCCCCGTGTTGTTGCGGCTCAATACGGCACCTGCTACTATAGACTTTGTGGTAACATTGAACGCTGAGTCAGAAATGTTAATGTTGTCTATCTTATTAGTGATGCTACCACCGATTTCCTCGGTGGTATCATCACATGCAGCGAAAGTAAGCGCTGCTATTACTAATACTGTTAAGAGTCTAAAAATTTTCATTATCCTTGTATGTATGTGTCTCTGTTGTCGGAATTTTATTCTGCGTCAGGACAAACCTTGTTGATGAAGTCTGTGTATGGCTCCTGGATATCTTCTCCCGGATAAGCCAGTACAGGTTTGTTCTTCTCCTTCGCATAATCAAAGAGAATCTGGTTAGCTTCTTCTTCACCTTCTACCACACCGTCGCTATAGTCGATGGCGAGTTTGCCGAGCTCAATGAAGTCGAAGTCGTCCTGATAGCCGTCGAGCAGTTCAGGCTTGGCATCGCGGAAGGCAACGCAACGCTTGAAGTTGGTACCCAGTTCACCCTTGAGTTCGTTGGTATAGAGAGCGGTAATTACCTTTGATTCTGCAAATGAAGGCTCTTCGCTGTAGGCTGTCTTTACATAGAATGGTACTACTGCGCTAGCCCAACCCTGGCAGACGATTACGTCAGGCTGCCAGCGGAGCTTCTTGACGGTTTCCAATACACCACGTGCGAAGAAGATAGCTCTTTCGCCGTTGTCGGCATATTCCTTTCCGTTTTCATCGGTGCCCATCTGACGGCTCTTGAAATAGTCATCATTATCGATGAAATAAATCTGCTGTCGTGTTGTTGGTATAGATGCAACCTTGATGATCAGCGGATGGTCTGTATCATCGATGATAAGGTTCATACCAGACAGGCGAATGACCTCGTGCAATTGTCCGCGACGCTCGTTGATGGTGCCCCACTTAGGCATGAAGGTGCGGATCTCAAAACCTGCTTCCTGCATCTTCTGAGGCAGTTCGCGTCCCATGATTGACATGTGAGACTCGGCTACGTATGGGTCGATCTCCTGATTGATAAATAATACTTTTTTTGCCATAAAATTTAAATTTTATTCTTACGAATTACGTGCAAAGGTACAAAAAAAACTTCAAATAGGGGCATTTTTTCTCCGAAATTCATTATTTTCGGCAATAATTCGCATATTTTTAGGTTTTTTCTTTCTCATTTGAGAAAAAAGTTGTTATTTTGCACCCGAAAACAGATTATGACGATGAAAGTATTCAATAAGATTGTTGACCTCCAGAACGAACTCTTCATGTGTCGTAAGGAGGGAAAGGAAATCGGCCTTGTGCCAACTATGGGTGCGCTGCATGAGGGTCACGCCTCTCTTGTTAAGCGCAGTGTGAAGGAAAATGGCGTGACTGTGGTTTCTGTGTTCCTGAATCCTACACAGTTTAATGATCAGGGTGACTTGGATCGCTATCCTCGTACCCTCGATGCTGACTGCAAGCTCTTGGAGGCTTGTGGTGCTGACTATGTGTTTGCACCATCGGTGAAGGAGATGTATCCTACACCAGATACACGCCACTTTGAGTTTCCACCTGTTTCTACCGTGATGGAGGGTGCCAAGCGCCCGGGTCATTTCAATGGTGTATGTCAGGTAGTGAGCCGTCTTTTCTATATCGTTCGACCAACCCGTGCTTATTTCGGTGAGAAGGATTGGCAGCAGATTGCTGTCATCAAGCAGCTCGTGAAGTACATCAACAGCGATGTGCAGATTGTGGAGTGTCCTATTGTCCGTGATGAGGATGGGGTGGCTAAGAGCAGCCGTAATACTTTGCTGGCTCCTGATGAGCGTGCCATTGCGCCAAACATCTATAAGGCCCTGAAGGAGAGTGTGGAGTATGCCAAGACTCATACCGTACAGGAAACTCACGATAAGGTGGTTGCCGACATCAATGCTGTAGAGGGTCTGGAGGTAGAGTATTTCCAGATTGTGGATGGCGACAGCCTGCAGGATGTGGCTTCATGGGATGAGAGTGATTATGTGGTAGGTTGCATCACCGTTTATTGCGGTAAGACTCCTATCCGTCTCATCGACCATATCAAGTATAAAGGATAATTCCTCGATAGATATTCTTTATTAAGTTTAATCCGTAACAGATCAAGTAATAACAGAACAATGCAGATAGAAGTATTGAAGAGTAAGCTCCATTGTGTGACCGTAACTGAGGCTAACCTGAATTATATGGGTAGCATCACCATTGATGAGGACTTGATGGACGCTGCTAATCTGATAGCAGGCGAGAAGGTTCAGATTGTAGACAACAACAATGGTGAGCGCTTGGAAACCTATATTATCAAGGGTGAGCGTGGCAGCGGTTGTATCTGCCTGAATGGTGCTGCAGCCCGCAAGGTGCAGGTGGGCGATACCGTCATCATCATCGCTTATGCCCTGATGGACTTTGAGGAGGCTAAGACCTTCCAGCCAACCGTGGTTTTCCCGAAAGAGGGAAATAAGGTTTAAATATCGTATGATGATATAGAATTGTATAAAGAATGATTATCTCGTATGATAAAATAAAGAATATGCGTTCCTGTGGATAGATGAATCCGTAGGAACGCATATTTGTTTTGTGACGATAAACTTGCGTTTCGGTGTGGCGAAATAGCGGTAAGCCACATCGATGGTGATGCCCTGTTCACGGATGGATAATGTATGTGTACCCTATATATAATGGTGTAATTACTATTTTATGAAGGTGTAATTACGATGGGTTAAGGATAGATCTCGATATGGCTGCTGCCGGAGTTACCATTCTTGATAATCCTTATCTGGGTGGTGATGCGCTCGCTCATCGTGTCGGTATGACTGATGACGCCCACCTTCTTGCCTTGCGAACTTTGCAGCATGGCGAGGGAGTCGATGACGGTGGCTAGGGTATCGGGGTCGAGGGTTCCAAAGCCTTCATCGATGAACAGGTTCTCGAAGGAGATGTTGCGGGAGGATAATGCCGACAGGCCCAAGGCTAAGCCCAGACTCACGATGAAGGTTTCGCCACCTGATAGGGAGGTGGTGTCTCGGATATCGTCGGCACGGTCGTGATCGATGACTCGGATGCCCAGCGAATGCTTTACCTGTTGCAGTTCGTAACGGCTGTTGAACTTTCTGATTTCCTGGTTGGCGTGCGCTATCAGGAAACTGAGCGTATAGCATTGGGCTATCTTGCGCAGCGTCTTGCCGTCTGCTCCGATGGCATCCGTAATGGCTGTCCAGTCGTCCTTTTCCTGTGTTACGAGATTCAGAGCCTCAGCCTTGTCACCCAACAGCTTCACGGCTTCCTGATGGTTCTGCATCCTGGCGTTGGCAGCAATCAGTTCGTTGCGCTGGCTTCTTTCCTGGTACTCCTGCTGAATGGCTAAGAGAGCATCACGGGTTTGGGCTGGCTGATGTTCCAAGTGCTGCTGATGCGCCTTTTCTGCACTCTGGTAAAGGGCGGTAGTTGAAGCCACGGCTTTCTCCTTTTCGTCCTTTTCACGTCGGATAGCGTTCCAGTCTTCGGCAGAGTGAAGCATCTCCCGGATGGTATTTCGGTCGATGAATGGTGGTTCGATGCTCTTTTCTTCAAGCTGCTTGTTATATTCCTCAATCCAAAGGTCGAGTTCCTTTTCCTTCTCTTGCAGATTCTCTTTCATCGTCTTGTTCTGAGACTGCATGGTTTGATGCGAACCTTTACTGTTGGCGAGTTCAGCCTTCAGTTTGTTAATATTCTCGTTCTGAGTATCAGCTGCTTTCGTTGCCTCATCCTTTGCTGCTGTCAGTCTTTGTTCAGCCGCGTCTGGTTCTTCGCCATTCAGAATTTGCTTATATTTCTCCTGCCATTCCTCCATTTCCTTCTTGGCGCTATTCCATGCCTGAAGGGCTTTCCCGTAAGCCTCCTCCTTGCTCTTTTGCTGTGAGATGAGGTTGGTTGTAAGTGCTTTTTGCTCAGCTAGTTTTGTTGCGCAGGTTGAAGTATTTTCTTGGGCTTTGTTCTGTATAGTAGAAGCCTTGCTTTCATACGCAGCTTCATCCTTTACAGCCTTATCCTTGAGTTGGGTCAGCCGTTCTATCTCTTTCTGAATCTTGTTAAAGAGGCTCAGTTTGCTGCTCGCATCTTTCGCCTTGTTTTCATAGATAGGCAAGAGCGATTTCAGTTCTGCCTCTGCCTTCGGAATCTTTGGATACTGGGCGATGAGCGCCTTCCAATCCTCTTCGTAAGTTGCTATTTCTCCCGACAGCTTTTCCTGTTGTTTCTGGAGCGTCTGTACTTCACCATCGTTCTGTTTTCTCTCGCCGGAAAGATCCTTCTCCTCTTTCTGCTGCAGTTTTAGCAGATTCTCCTTGGCTTTCAGAAGTTGAGAGAGTTCCGTGGTGGCTTCCTCAAACTGTCTGTTGTCGGTATGATAAGGATGGGTCGTGCTGCCACAGAGCGGACAAGGTTTGCCTTCGGTCAGGTTGGCACGATGAATCTCCCATTTCTCACTCACCATGAGGGTATAGGCATTTCTCAGCGTCAGGGTCTCTTGGGTCAGCGCCTCGATGGTTAATTTGCCCAGCGCCTCATCTATCTCTGCGTTTCTCTTGCCCAAGACCAGGATGCGCTCCTCATTCTTCTGCTTTTCTGTTGTGGCAGTATCGAGATGAGCCACAACCTTGATGGCTTGCTGGACATCCTGCAGTTTCTTTTCGGCTGCCGATTTATGGCTCTGCAGTTCCTCTATATTCTGTCCGGCAGTCTTATTTCTTTCCTTCTCCCAAGCCTGTTCAGCGGCTTGCGTCGCTTCGTGCAGAACCTGTTTCTGCTTGGCAATCTCTTCCTTTGTCGTTTTGAGAGCAAGGTTCGCTTTCTCCGTTTCAGCTTCCCATTTTTGGATGTTTCGGGCGTTTTCCTCCACGTCTTTCAGGGCAGTTTGATTCTCTTTCTGAGCCAACTCCAATGCCTCTTTCTTTTCTTTCAGATTCGGCATTGCCGCTTCCATTTTTGTTTTCAGCGCCCTTGCTTCAGCGATGACCGGCAGCGCCTTTTCCTGCTGTTCCTGTGCCTTGCTTACTGCTTCCTTCAGACTGGCGAGAGCTTTCTCGCTTTCGCTGATGGCAGACTCTTGACTTTTGATGTTTCCTTCCGCTTTCAGGATGTTTTCTTCCTGTTCGTGGATGCTTTGCGTCTGTCGCTCTACTTCCTGCAGCTGGTTGACGGCTGGCTGTACTTCATCGTGCAGCTGCAGATGGAGAATCTGGGCTTGCATCGCTTTAATGGCATCTGCTGCTTGTCTCATATCTGACTGGCAGATAGCGATTTGTTTGATTTGCTTATCGTTTTCCTCAAACCATTGCAGGTCTTTCGAGATGGCTTGCAACTGGCTGTCGAGTTCCTTCTCAGCCTTTTCCAGGCGGTCGATTTCCTCCTTCAGTTGGGCGAGTTCTTCATCGTTCAGCAGGTTCTGTTTTACGGCTTCCACCGATGCTGCCATCTGGTTGTAGGCATCCGTCGCCTGGTCTTTCGCCTTCTTGATTTCAGTAGCGATGTTCGTATAAGTTTCCTCACATCCGATGAGTTTTTCCAGGAGTTCGTACCGCTCGTTTTCCTTTGCCGTCAGGAAGTTGGCAAACGAGCCTTGGGCGATGAGCACGGTACGGAGAAACTGGTCATAGTCGAGTCCGATGATGTTCGGCAGTTCGTTCCAGTCGGCAGTTTCCTCACTTATCTCTTCTCCGTTCCTCGTGATTTTATAGAGCGCAGTCTTGGCGTTCTCGTAGCGCACTCTCTGGAATCTGACGTGCCATTCTGCGCGGTAGATGCTGCCGTTGTTGGCAAGGAAGGTGAGTTTGCTGTAGCCCTCTTTCTTGCCACGGGTCAGGATGTTTCGGCTGTCGGTAGGAGCCAGACGGTTACTTTCGCTGGCATCGGCAGCTCCGAAAATCTCGATGTTCTGGTTCTTGTCTCCTTTCTTCCTGGGGTAGCGAGGGGCGCGGTTGTAGAGAGCCAGACAGATAGCATCGAGTAGGGTAGACTTGCCACTTCCCGTCGGACCTACGATGCTGAAGATGGTACTCTCGCCTAAGGCACCTTCTTCAAAATTGATGACCTCGCCACCCTGTTTGTCAAGCGAAGCGAGGTTGAGTATTTCGAGTTGTAGGAATTTCATAATGATGATGTCGTTAATAAATCGGATAACATTTTCTCCTGTCTTTCGTTCATCGGAGCGTTGTGTCTGATGGCGAAGGCTTCCTTCAGCGTATCGAGCGGAGGACGGTTGATGATGTCTTCTATGCTGGTGATGTGCTGGGAACCCTGGATGGTGGAGAGGTCCAGTTGTGGGATGATGCGCTGGATTTTGCAGAGCACGGCATCCTTTTCGTTGACGAGTTTCTCCAGTTCCTTGATGTCATCGCTGGATAGTTTCTCCTGTTTCACCTTCAGCATCACGTAGTCGAAATGGTCGCTCAGTTCGCCGTCTGTTCTCTCCGAGAGTTCAGAATTGATGAGCTTCTGCCATTTCTTGAAGGTCAGCTCCTCCTCATCTTCGGGCAGGATGCGGAGGGCGTGCTGAGGCTTGTATTCCAGGAAATCTACTTTCCATTCCTTACTCTTGCCGGTTTCCTTTCCTTCCTCCTCTTCTCCGTGTTCTATGGTGATGAGGTCGATGCCGTGTGTGTAGTCTTTCTCGGCAAACGACATCGGGAGGATACTTCCCGTATATCTTGCCCAGTCGGTGTTCCAGATATGTTGCCGTTTGTGGATGTGTCCGCAAGTCATATAGTCAGGATGGTCGTTCCATCCTTCCAGGTCCACTTCCTCCTGTCCGCCGATGATGATTTTCTCGCTCGCATCCTTTTTGGCGATATCCGAACCCTTGGCGTACATGTGTGCCATCATGATGCATTTCCTGCCCGGGTGTTTCTTTCGAGCCTCAGCCGTCAGTTCTCTCAGAAAGTCGTTGACTCCCTGCGAGTAACTGGCGTTCTGCACCACATCGCTTCTTAGGAAAGGTACGGCGAGGATGATGACTTCTTCTCCTTCCTCGTTGGTTACGGGGATGATGAGGTCATCGAAGGAATAGAGCCAATGTCCGCCGGTTTTATCATCGTCCTCGCTTTCTCCCTGCTGCCAGATTTTCCTTACGTTTCCTCTTATTTCCACGTGGTATCGGGTGAGCAGCGGACGGGGAGCCTCCAGTCGGCTGGCGGAATCGTGGTTGCCGGCGGTAATGATGACTTGCATGTTCGGGTACAGTTGGGTAGCATCGGCAAGAAACTCGTAATAAACGGTCTGTGCCGCTGCCGATGGATTTCCGTTATCAAAGATGTCTCCTGCTATGAGGAGAGCATCGGGCTTTTGTTCAGCGATTTGTTCCAGGAGCCATTTCAGGAAATGCTTGTGTTCCGGCAGACGGTCGTTGCCGTGAAACAGGTTGCCCAGGTGCCAGTCGCTGGTTGCTAATATCTTCATACTCATAAGAATGTCTAATCTTAGTCTTTTTCTTTATCTTTGGTTTGCAATCCTTTGACCTTTGGTTTGCAATCCTTTGACCTTTGTCTTGCAATCCTTTAGCTTTTGGTTTGCAATCTGACTACAAAGTTAACACAATTATTTGGGATACGCAAAGAAATAAGCTCAAAAAACGAAGAATTATGGCCGGAAAAGTAAAGATATTCAGGAAAAGTCTTGTTTTATATCTGATAAAGTTGTATCTTTGCAAGGTAGAAATCTTCGTTCGTAAACATTGAATGTCCGTTCAGTGTCTTTGAACGGCGGTTCATAGACTTTGAATGTCGGTTCAATGTCTATGAACGAAGATTTCTCCTAGGATTAAATACTTTTCCTCCTAGGTTTGTGGGCTTTTCTTCTTAAGTATAACAATAAATACTATAGGATGTAAAGGCTGCTGCAATAAGAAATACTAATAAACTAAAATAGGAAAGGAAACAGATATGGCTAAGTACAAATTGCAGGAAATGGGGGATATGCGCTATGATGGCAAGCGCAGAGTTTATCCCAAGATGGTGACCAACCGGACACTATCCCGAAAAGAGTTCGTCAAGATGATGCAGAACTACCATCGCGGTATTTCGGAAAGTACCACGGAGGCTGTATTGACCGATGTGGTTGATATGCTGACAGATATGCTCTCCATGGGGTACAACGTGAATCTGGAAGGTTTCGGCACCTTCTCCCTCTCCCTCGCTTTCGAGGATGAGAAGCCTAGGGAAATTCTGAATCCAGATGATAAGATGACGTATCGCAAGGTGGGCGTGAAGGACATCAACTTCAAGGCGTCTCCTGAGTTTATCAAGGATGTGAAGCGTGAAACCGACCGTGACCTGGAGCGTGATATGGGTGGCGTAAAGGTTATCCGTAAGCAGCTCTATTCCAAGGAAGAGCGCATCGCCCGTGCCCTGGAGGTGATAGAGAAAAACGGAGTCTTCACCCTAGGCGATTATGCCTCCATCAACAACCTGAGCCGTACTTCCGCCTCTATGGAACTGAAGGAGCTGACAAATGACAAATCTTCACCGATAGATTCACTAGGCCGCGGCAGCCATAAGGTTTGGGTGAAGAGGAAAGAATAAAATACTAGAGTGTGGCAATAGGTGGCAATAGGTGATAATAAAAAATGTCCTTATTGCCACGCTTAAAACGCTAAATACCAGAGTGTTATCAGAAAGTGTGGCAATAGTGACATTAGTTTAGAGAAAAAAGATTTTTCTTTAGATAATTGAACTTTCGCAAGTTTTACCCCACACGCCCTGAAAGGGCAAAAGCTCCTAGCCCAGGGCAACACCCTGGGTATTAAGGTGTTGTCCCCCTGCGCCCTGTAAGGGCAAAAGCCTTGAATATATGCTGCTTTATAACCAATTTTATTTGGGATTTGCAAGAAACTATTTCTCTTTTAAATCATTTGCCGACTTTTCGAAATCAGCTTTGATTTCATCTAATAGTGGATTTCTGTTTTAGCATAAATGTCAATGCCATCATATTGTTTTGCTCTTTCGAGCATCTCCTCTTTATGTTTTAGGAGTTGTTTAAACTTTCTGATGTTTTCCTCCTTTGTATTGTTCTTTGTTGCTTGCATAATAGCCTCCTTTTTAATGTTATTGTTATTTATTTGGTGGCAAAGATAAGAAAAGTAAATGAGATATGCAAGAAAAAAGACCCAAAATTTTGTGAACCCAATTCTTTTTCGTACTTTTGCAGTTGTCTTGCTGTGGATGGCTGGCGATGAGTCGCCGGCTAAGTAAAAATCCATGGCTTGGCCTATCATAATTAAGAAAGACGTGTACTACGTTTTCTTCTGATCTTTCGAAACCTAGGAAATTTCAAAAGTTACACTCAGATGAAGACAGCGGTAGGCGCCTTCGCTTTATGTGTGTATGTACACAGGCATAGGTGTGCCCTTTCCATTCGTTTGGATAGGGTACATCCTATGCTATTATATATACAAGTTTGGCGTAGGTTTCTGTTGCTTCTTATCCTTGGTGTATAAGGTTTTCCTAGGACCTCGAAAGGCAAGGGTAATGCGAGTGATAGATTCCCTACGCCATTTCTGTTTTGGTAGCAACCATACAAACTAACAAAAAGTTTCTGCTTAGGGGAATGGCAGAAGTGCCAATATCCTAAGGAGATACAACAGATGAGCACTAAGTTTTTCAATAATACTCCTGATAATTCCCTGTTCGAGAAGTTCAAGGGAATAGCCCATAACATGCTTGATTTTCATACCTTTCAGGCAGTAGTAGGATATTTCCGAAGTTCGGGCTATTTCAAACTTCGTGAGGAATTTGAACAGGTCAAAAAGATACAGATATTGGTAGGTATCAATATCGACAACATATTCCGTAAGCAATCCAAACTCTTTTTCGGCCAGATTGATGAACAAGCCGTCATCAATGCCTATTCTCACGATTTCGTTGAAGAAGTGAAAAACGCAGGCTATGATGAGCAGACGGAGAGAGGTATCCTTCAGTTTTGCCAGGACATCATCGACAAAAAACTGGAGATGCGTATCCATCGAAGCAAAAACCTCCATGCCAAATTCTATCTTCTTCTCCCGGAAAACCATAATCCAAACTCTGATGGCTGGGTTATCATGGGGTCCTCTAATCTATCCGATTCCGGTATGGGAACCATGCCTAGCAACCGGTATGAGTTGAACGTGGCGATGAAAGATTATGATGATGTGGAATATTGCAAGCAGGAATTTGAGCAGCTTTGGGAGCAGGCCGTTCCTCTGAATCTGCAAGACATCGAACAGATGAAGGCGAAGACTCATCTTGCCCAGTTGCCTACACCATACGAACTCTACATGAAGGTGCTGATAGATACCTTCGGTTCGCAGGTGGAGGATGACTTTACGATGGAAATGCCTGAGGGTGTGAAGGATATCCGCTATCAGCACGATGCCGTGATTCAGGGTTATCAGATGCTGATGCAGCACAATGGCTTCTTCCTTGCCGATGTGGTGGGTTTGGGTAAGACCATTGTTGCCACGATGATTGCCAAGCGATTTGTAGAAGCAAATGGAAGATACACCAATATCCTGGTGGTTTATCCGCCAGCCTTGGAAAAGAACTGGACTGATACTTTCAAGCTTTTCGGTATCAAGCGCTACGCCCAGTTTGTGAGCAATGGCAGTCTGAATAAAATCATAGAGGGCGAGGGCAACTTCCGTGAAAAGGGAGAGTATGACCTGGTGATTGTTGATGAGGCGCATAACTTCCGTGGAGCCACCGCTGGCAGATACGATGATTTGCAGTTAATCTGCAAGACTCCTCGCATAAACGAAGGTTTGGTAAAAGGCCATCACAAGAAGGTTATGCTGCTTTCGGCTACTCCGCTCAATAATCGTCCAACCGATCTTCTGAATCTCTTGCTTCTCTTCCAGAATGCCCGCTATTCCACCATCGAAGGCATCCAGAATCTGCCTGTAACCTTCTCTCCATGGATAGAAGAATATGATAAGCTGATGCGTGAGCGTAAGTTAGACAAGAAGAACGAAAGAAATGCAGAATTTGCCAAGCGTACCGATGACCTCTACGAGAAGATAAGAACGCAAGTGATTGATAAGGTGACGGTTAGACGAACTAGAAACAATATCAAGAATGTGCCTGCCTACAAGAAAGATTTGGATGACCAGCACATCGTATTCCCGGATATTCTGCCTCCTAACGAATTGATGTATGAATTAAATGGCGGTTTGGACGATCTCTTCTATAGTACAATGGCGATTCTTACCGATACGCCTCATCCCGAAGATAATCCCACAGGCAAGGGCTTGCACTATGCCCGCTATCGTGCCGTGGAGTTCTTGCAGGGTGAGGCTCGCAAGAAGTATCCTACTGCCCTCCATATTTCTACCATGCTGACAGGTATCTATCGTGTTCACATGGTCAAGCGATTGGAGAGCAGTTTCTATGCCTTCCGACGTTCGCTCCACACCTTCCTCCGCATTACCGAGGATATGATCAAGATGTTTGACCAGAATAAGGTGATTATCGCTCCCGATATCAACGTGAAGGATAAGCAAGCCAAGGGCTGGGAACTGGACCGCATCATAGAATATGCCGTAGAAAAAGGCTTGAAAGAGGAAGATACGGTCTTTAAAAAAGAGGATTTCAGCGAACAGTTCCTGGAGATGCTGAAAGAAGATGCTGAGAATTTGAAGGCGCTTTGCAGAAAATGGGATGAGATAAGCGAAGACCCAAAGCTGGAACTGTTTATCGATAAACTGGAGTATGAATTCTTTGATAAGGAGATAAATCCTACAGGCAAACTGGTCATCTTCTCAGAGAGCGTAGATACCGTGAATTATCTGACGGAGCAGCTGCAGAATCGTCTGCATCGCCATGACATTCTGGATGTCTGTGCCAGCAATCGTACCAACAGGCAGGATATTCTCCGTAAGTGCTTTGATGCCAACTATGCCGAGCAATCGGATGAATTCAACATCGTGATTACCTCTGATGTGCTTGCCGAAGGTGTCAATCTGCATCGTGCCAATGTTATCATCAACTACGATTCGCCATGGAATGCTACCCGATTGATGCAGCGCATCGGTCGTGTCAACCGTATCGGTTCGGTGGCAGACAAGATATACAACTACATGTTCTATCCGTCGATGCAGGGCAACCAGGAGATTCATCTCTATAGCAACGCCCTCATCAAGTTGCAGGGCTTCCATTCAGCCTTTGGCGAGGATGCACAGATTTACTCTAGAGAGGAAATCGTGAAAGAGTTCCAGATGTTTAATCCTGATATTCAGGATGCAGTGGATAGAAACCTGAAGTTCCTGGAAGAAGCCCGTGAGCTTTATCGCACCCATCGCAAGCTCTACAACAGCATCAAGGCTTTGCCGATGAAGAGCCGAACGGTAAGGGAAATCGGAAAACATCCTCATTCTACCATCGTCTATCTTTCTTCGCCTCAGAAGGTGGAGTATTATTGGGTTAAGACTGACGGCAAGGCTTTGTCTATCCCATTCTTGGATGCGATGGACATCATGAAGGCTGAGATGGAGGAGAAGCCGGGTGACTTTGCGAAGGTGATGGATTTCCATTACGACCAGGTGAAACTGGCATTGGAATCCTACCGGAAGGTGGTAAGAAAGGTGGTGGATGCCGAAAGCATGGAGAACAGGAAGAAAGATAAATCGACCAATGCCGTGCTGAGCATTCTCCGTACGATGAACCGAGCCTTGAATGCTATGGATGCGGAGAAGACTGTGGCGCAAATTAAGAAGCTGGAACAGATTGTGGAACTGGGTGTCTTCATCGGACTCAATTCCAGCATCAATAGTTTCAATCGCCAGGTAAAGAAGCAGAAACCATCCAGCGAAGAACTCATAGCGCAAATCATAGACAAGATAGATGAACTCTTTGATCGCTACAACATTCCGCTGGATACCGATGAGGAAAGAAACGAGGAAATCTTGGAACCGCAGATTGTGGTATCTGAGTCATTCATTTAAGTCTCTCTATATAATAAGGTGTAAGAACAGAAAAAATAAAGATAGTTATGGCAACATATAATAAAGAAACATTTAAGCGACTCTTTCAGTCGAAGTTCAATCTTTCAAAGTGGCAGATGTTGCTGCAGGATTACTTTCATGCCGACAAGGTGCGTGTGAATGCTGAGGTTTTGGACGAGGATGCCGAAGACCGCAAGGGATATTTCCTGGGCAGCATGACAACGCAAGATAATTATGAGTTAGGATTCTTCTATTATGAAATGGAGGATGGTTCGGTGCTGCGCCGCAAGGTGGGGCTTCGCAATCTGATTCGTCCTTATCTGGGCTATGGCTTTGATGCTGCCTTGGCGGTATTTAATGATGGAACCAACTGGCGTCTTTCTTTGATTTGCGACTTGAAGGAAGATGCTACCAGCACCAAGCGGTTCACCTATGTGTTTGGTGATGAGAAGGCTTATTATAAGACTCCGATACTTCGTTTTGAAAGCTTACGGACAAAAGCCAATGAGTTTCTTGAAATCAAGAAAGCCTTCTCTGTAGAGGCTCTTTCTGATGATTTCTTTGATGAATACCGTAAACAGTATGCTGAATTCGTGAAATTCCTTACGGGTAAGGAATACGTAAAGAAGGGAAACAAATGGGTGGAGCAGGAAACAGGTGAGCCTGATGCCCAGTATTTTACATCCTTTAAGAAGGATGATAAACTGGTGCGTGATTATATCAAGAAGATGATGGGTCGCATCGTGTTCCTTTATTTCCTGCAGAGTAAGGGATGGCTTGCTGGCAATCTGCATTATATGCACGATTTATTCTATGATGCCTCTGATGAAGTAAAGGGAGATTTCCTGGATAAGGTGCTTGAACCGATGTTCTTTGGCTTGCTCAATACCAAGCCCGAGGACCGGAGTAGTGCGCCTTTGGTTAACGGAGTAGGGGTGAAGTATATTCCGAATGCCGATGAAATTCCTTATCTTAATGGTGGACTTTTCCAGCAGGAGAAGATAGATGAAGTAGAATCAGTTTTCCCTGCCGGAATGTTCCAGTCGCTCTTCGATTTCTTTGATAGTTACAACTTTACGATTGATGAGAACGATCCGAATGATGCCGAAGTGGGTGTTGACCCTGAGATGCTTGGCAAGATTTTCGAGAATCTTTTGGAGGATAACAAGGACAAGGGAGCCTTCTATACCCCAAAGGAAATCGTTCGTTACATGTGTCAGGAGTCGTTGACGGCGTATCTGCAAACTGGCATAGATGATGCAGAGGTTAAGGAACATATTGCTAACTTTGTGAAAACCAATGATGTGGAGGAGCTGGGTGGAGCTTCTTCAGAACTTGCCATGTCTATCGACCAGAAGTTGATAGATGTGAAGATTTGCGACCCTGCCATCGGTTCGGGAGCTTTCCCTATGGGTTTACTCCGTGAACTCTATGCATGTCGCAAGTCTATCGAAATCTTCGAGGAGGATAATGCTGCCGACATCAAGCGCCACATCATTCAGAACAACATTTATGGTGTTGATATAGAGAAGGGAGCCGTAGATATCGCCCGTCTCCGTTTCTGGCTTGCTCTTATCATCGATGAAAAGGAGCCGATGCCTTTGCCTAATCTCGACTTTAAGATTATGCAGGGCAACTCGTTGCTGGAGAGTTACAAAGGGGTGGACTTGGATGTTACTTCCAAGAAGTTGAAGACAGGTAAAGATACCAAGAAAACTCGTGGCGTTCTCTCATTGGGTTTTGAGGAAACAGATGTACAGAAAATCATCCAGGATTTAGTAAAATCATATTTTAGTATCACCGACCATACCTTGCGTGCTCAGCGTCGCCAGCAAATAGATAAGTATGTGAAGGATTACATCAAGGTTTGTGCCGAGGGAAACCATGAAGTGCAGGATGCTGTAGATGAATTGGAGATTCCAAATGACCAGTTCTTCCTTTGGCATACATATTTTGCGGATGTATTCGAAAAGGGCGGTTTTGATATTGTGATTGGTAATCCGCCGTATATTAGTGCAGTAAACATGTCAAGGACTAAAGATGAAAAAGAAATATATAAAAAGCAATATCCAGAAGTTGTTGGTGCCTATGATATGTATATTTTATTTCTTTTGTTGGCATTAAAAATTACAACGAAAGTTTATTCTTTCATTATTCCAAATAAATTGTTGATAGCAGATTATGCTCAAAAGACACGAATTGCAATGCACCAAATGGGATGGAAGAATAGTGTTGATGTCTCAATATTTAATGTTTTCAAAAATGCTGGGGTCTATCCAATTATAATTTTAGGACATAAACATGGAGATGAAAAATACTCACAGTATTTGTTGGAGGATTATTCTGATTTGCTAAAACGGCAATATGTGGAATATGATGAAATTCAGACTTCTCTTACAATAAAGGATTGTGGTTTGAAAGTTTGTTCTGGGGCAGCAGGATTCCAAGCGCAAATTATAAAGAAGTATGTAGTTGATGGTGAAATGCCTAATACGATACCATTTACAGTAAGTGGAAATGTGGATAGATATTGCTATTCTAATTGTAGAGTGAGATATATGGGTGAAAAATATCATTTTGCTTATATAACTTATAACACGGAAATAGCACTAAGCAAATGGAATATGTGGCAAAATCCCAAAATAGTAATAGCGGGTATGACAAAAAGTATTGAGGCTACTTATGTTGGAACTCCTTTGGCTTTAGGAGTGGGAGTATATGCTATAACAGATTTTTCTACATTTTTGCCATTTTATGTTCTTGGTATATTGAATTCTAAGTATACGACTTATTATCTTTGTAAAAAGTTCAAAGATAAGCATCTAGCTGGTGGATATTTAGCAATAAATAAATCAACTATAGAGCAGTTGCCTATGATAGAATCAGAAAATCAACAGGAAATTGCAGACTTGGCAAAAAATATAACTGTCAAGAAACAGATTGATGTTTCTGCCGACACCACTTCATTGGAGAATCAAATCGACTTCCTCGTCTATCACCTCTATGGCTTGACCTATGATGAAGTGTTGATTGTTGACCCAGAGACTCCAATCTCTCGTGAAGAGTATGAGGCATATAAAGAGAAATAAAGACGGAAATTGTAAGTGAGATTAGCTTATTATGAAATTGATATTCAGTATTTTAGTTCTAGCGACCCCGTGAAATGCGGGGTCGCTAGAATCCTGTTTCGAGTGTCAGAGCTGGGGAATATATTATAGGTGGAACTCTTTTTAAAGCTTTTGCCCTTACAGGGCGCATTGCTGATTGCGAGTGTACCCAGGGCGTTGCCCTGGGCTAAGAGCTTTTGGGCTTTCAGCCCGTTCTTGAACCATCTGCAAAAAATCAGAAAGAATCTTTATCCTCGAAGTGCATTATAAGTTAAATTCCATTCTTTGTCAAGAACAGCGATTTCAGCTTCTTCTTGCAGTTCTTTCTAAAATCTTCTATATTGATAGAACGCTTCCAATCTTCTAGCCACGGGTATTGTGCCGTTAGTTCTTTTTCAAATTCTTCAGCATCAATATATTGCCCATTCTCATACTCTTCCTCAATAGCTTCAATCCTAGCCACGGCTTCTTCTTCATTAGCCGGATGCCAGCCAATAGGAGTCGGCTGCTCTTCTTGTAATGTATATCTTTTCTCCTTCATAAGCTTTTTCCTTTATAGTTTTCTTTTGAATTGTCTGATCAGATATCTAGGGCTTCTTCTCATATCCCATAAATCTACGAAAATGACGAGGTCGTTGGCTTCGTCGTAGCGATAGATAATCTTCCAATTCTCCTTGATAATCGCACTATGGTAAGGGCGGTGGAATCGCTTAAGCAATGGCTCTTTGGGTGAAGAAAGAGGATGTTTGCAAAGTCTGTTTATTATTGCTTGCAAGCTTTCGTCAAATCTTTGAACGCAAAGTCGACCAAAGTTTTGATAACTATAGTCGGTTGTTTCTTTATAAATTTGAAGAAAGCTATTGCGTAGTGTTACTTTAGCCATGTTCGTTCTTCGTTTAGTTTATTGAAAAACTCTTCTACACTATAGCTAATGCCTGTCCTTTCATACTCCGCCTCAATAGCTTCTATCCTAGCCATGGCTTCTTCTTCATTAGCCGGATGCCAGCCAACAGGAATCTTATTCCAGTCAATATCTTCTTCTGCACATTCATCCTCGGGAAGTGCTATGGCGGCATTTCCGTGATAGGCTGGTGCAGGCTCTGCTGCGAAAGCTGCATCTTTCTGCTCTTCTGGCAATGTATATCTTTTCTCTTTCATAAGCTTGCGTATTTTATCTGCTGCAAATTTACGATTATTATCTGAATCATGCAAGAAAAATGGGAGAAATGTTTTTAAAGTATCTTATAATCAAGGTTTTTGCTCTTTATTGGGCTTGGGACGGTTCTACAAAAAAAGTCACAATATCCGGCAGATGGTGCTGAGTATTGTGACTTTACTTTCTTGTTATACAAATCTTTTCTTCATTCTTGCTTCTGTTTCCTGGTCCCACAGATTTCGCAGGATGCACGCTTCTTTACCTTGATGGTGCGGAAGTTCATCGTCTTGGCGTCGAAGGTGAGCAATCGGTCGGTAAGCAGATCGCCTACACCGAGGAAGTACTTCAAAGCCTCTGCTGCCTGGATGGTTCCGAGCATTCCGGCGATGGCACCCAAAACGCCTGCCTGGCTACTGGTAGGAACAGCGCCTGCTGGAGGTGGCTCCTTGAAGAAGCAACGGTAACATGCTGTGCCTGGGAGATGGGTAAAGGTCTGTCCCTGGAATCTCAGGATGCCGCCATGCGAGAATGCCTTGCCCAGTCGCACACAGGCGTCATTGATGAGGAACTTCACCGGAAAGTTGTCGGTGCAATCGATGATGAAATCCCATGGCTTGATGATTTCCTCGGCATTGTCTGAGGCGAGGCAGGGATGGTAGGGTTTTACCTCCACATCAGGATTGATGGCAATCATCTTCTCCTTGGCGCTTTCCACCTTAGGGGTGTTCAAGTCCTTGGTCTGGTGAATGACTTGTCGTTGCAGGTTGCTGAGGTCAACCACATCGGCATCCACGATACCGATATGTCCCACGCCAGCCGCAGCGAGGTAGAGGGCAACTGGGGAACCCAATCCTCCGGCACCAATGATGAGCACCTTGGCATTGAGGAGCTTTTCCTGCCCCTCGAGGCCTACATCCTGAAGGAGGATGTGGCGGCTGTATCTTTCTATCTGTTCTTCTGTTAAATCTATCATTTTATAGTACTTTATGTCTTTTTTCTTTAGTAAAAAAAATACTTTGTATAGCAGTTTATGCTCATACAGCAGTATAGAAAAAGGTCGCAAACAATTAACAGCTTGCGACCTTTGATATTCTTTATAAGAACCCGAATTATAATCCCGATTCTGGAAGTATAATTCTCTAATTCTCAAATTCTTGATTTACTCGATAACTACGAGTGCATCCTCTTCGAGCACAGCCTGACCAGGCTTAACGCAGATAGCGGTTACCTTACCATCCTTCTCTGCCTCGATGTTGTTCTGCATCTTCATAGCCTCGAGAACGACAACAGTATCACCTGCCTTTACCTCCTGACCAACAGCTACCTCGATGCTGGTGATAGTACCAGGGAGAGGAGCCTTTACAGCATTGGCTGTATTTACGTTGGCAGCTGGAGTAGCCTCAGCATCATCAGATGCTGCAGCTGGCTGACCAAGCACAACCTTCTTCTTCTCTGGCTCAGCCTCCTGTTCCATCTCAACCTTGTAAGCTTCGCCATTCACGTTCACGCTTGCGATGTTACCCTCAACAGCGTCAATCTGAACCTTGTATTCTTTTCCGTCAATTGTATATTTAAACTCTTTCATTTCTATTACATTATGGTTTAGCTGTTAAACTCAAGAACTTGGCGTTCCACATCGTCTGACGTGGCTTGATAGTGATGATGCCAGGCTCCTTGTCGTGTACGTTATTGCCCTGATACTCATAGAGTGCCATGGCAATCGCAGCATAAATATTCTTATCCATTTATTTTAATGTTTAATTATATCATTACATTGGCATACAGCCATGCTTCTTAGCTGGCAAGCTCTGACGCTTGGTAGCGAGCTGAGCCAAACCACGGCAGATGCGGAAACGGGTGTTACGTGGCTCGATGACGTCATCGATGTAACCATACTGAGCTGCCTGATATGGATTAGCAAACTTGTCAGTATACTCCTGCTCCTTCTCAGCCAGGAATGCCTTTACATCCTCGCCAGCTTCCTTCTTAGCCTTAGCTTCCTTACCACAGAGAACGGCAACGGCACCGCTGGCACCCATTACAGCAATCTCTGAAGATGGCCAAGCGAAGTTCAGGTCGGCACGCAACTGCTTGCAACCCATCACGATGTGGCTACCACCATAGCTCTTACGCAATGTGATAGTAATCTTTGGCACGGTAGCCTCGCCGTAAGCGTAGAGCAACTGTGCACCGTGGAGGATGACAGCGTTGTACTCCTGACCTGTACCTGGCAAGAATCCTGGTACGTCTACGAGAGATACGATAGGAATATTGAAGGCATCGCAGAAACGAACGAAGCGTGCTGCCTTGCGGCTAGCGTTTACATCGAGTACACCTGCGTAAGCTGATGGCTGGTTGGCTACGATACCAACGCTCTGACCATTGAAGCGGGCGAAACCAGTGATGATGTTCTTGGCGAACTTAGGCTGAACCTCGAAGAACTCACCGTTATCGGTTACTGCACCAATCACCTTATACATATCGTAAGCCTGGTTTGGATCGTCTGGGATAATCTCGTTCAGAGTATCGTCCATACGGTCGATTGGGTCTGTGCACTCAACGCGTGGAGCTTCTTCTGTATTGTTGCTAGGGATGTAAGAGAGCAGGCTCTTGATCATCTCGATAGCCTCTTCCTCAGTCTTAGCAGCGAAGTGGGTTACACCACTCTTGGTTGCATGAACAGATGCACCACCGAGGTGCTCTGCATCGATGTCCTCACCGGTTACGGTCTTTACTACCTTAGGACCAGTCAGGAACATGTAAGAAGTCTGCTCCTTCATGATGATGAAGTCGGTCAAACCTGGAGAGTAAACAGCACCACCGGCGCAAGGGCCCATGATAGCAGAAATCTGTGGGATGACACCAGAAGCGAGGATGTTGCGCTCGAAGATCTCACCGTAACCAGCGAGGGCGCAGATACCTTCCTGAATGCGGGCACCACCTGAGTCGTTCATGCAGATAACAGGTGCACCCATAGTCATAGCCATATCCATTACCTTGCAGATTTTCTGTGCCATAGTCTCAGAGAGTGAACCACCATTTACGGTGAAGTCCTGAGCATATACGTAAACCAGACGGCCGGCTACAGTAGCGCTACCAGCTACTACACCATCACCGAGGAGGGTCGGGCGCAGTACCAAGCCGCTGTTGCGGAATGGGCACGCACCAAAGACCTGATCGACAAACTGATTTTGTGAAAGGAAGGCTATCATTTATGATTGACCGAATTCGCTCACGAGCGGTATATTTGCCACGTGCATGCTGCTTCTCGATGGCCTTCTCGCCACCGCCAAGACGAGCCTGTTCGCGCTTAGCGATCAGCTCCTTAATCTTTTCTACTTGTTTGCTCATAATTGATTATTATGTATTATTTCTTTATTCTTTATAGAATGGTTTCTTGAATCCATGGGATGAGCGGACGAACAATCATCGCATAATTCGGGCGCAAAGATACGAAAAAAACCGCAGATAGCGAACTATCTACG
>OGYY01001237.1_pt1 | contig 22798 bp, 27 predicted proteins | sample 1576671 | NCBI WGS metagenome assembly OGYY01 (sample SAMEA3541593, study PRJEB24748) | human gut metagenome | biome: human gut; feature: human-associated habitat; material: faeces | place: China | collected 2012 | reverse complement strand
CAAAAGATTGGAATCCATTCAAAAACCTCCTGCGGATTTATGGATTGTGAAACAGATCCTGATTTTCCATAATACAAAACAGAGTCTGCAATGTATCAATCATTTCCTGTTCTTTTGGGGTACAATATTTACGGACTGCACTAAGCATTGCATCCCGCCGTTTGGTACCGGCAGGCAGAGAACAGGCAGCCATGCTGTTCTCCTGTCTGGAGAAAGCTGCTGTGGCATTTTTCCATTCCATCAGCTGGATCAGCATGGCAAGCGGCTTTTGTGTCGGAACGTCTAAATATGGTACGATGGACTTTAAGATCTGCGTATTTCTCGTCTGGATCAGATCGTCATACGTGATGGATTTATTTTCATCCATGGATCACACATCCTATATAATTTTTCTATTATTTTATGAGAGAATGCCTGTCTGTATGAATACAATAAAAGAAAAAGGAAAAAATAGATGCATGAGAGACTGATTATTGATGGAAACAGTGTTTATGAAGTGGATGAAGAATGCCTGAAACGACGGAATGTTCCCACGGAATGCAGGGTAAAAGAGGCTGTGGAACGTCAGATCCAGAAAGAAAAAGCCACAAAAGAAGGATAGCATTTTATATGCAAAAAGGGATGCAGATACTGCATCCCTTTTTGGTTGTGCACCTTGCTGCACACGTTTCTAACACAAATATTAGAAGATTCCGCCGCATCCGTTTCCGCCGCCATTGCATCCGCCACAGAATAACAGAAGAAGAATCAGCCAGCAGCAGTCGTTTCCGCCGCCACTGCATCCGCATCCGTTGTTGTTTCCGCAGAAAGATCCATTTCCACAGCAGGAGAGAAGAAGAATGATCCAGATACAGCTGTTTCCTCCAAATGTATTTCCACATCCGCAGCCTCCGCCGGAACGTACTCCTGAATCGCATCCGCATGATAAATCGCTCATAAGATAGCCTCCAACATATTTTGTTTACAGTACATCATATGCCCGGGAGAAAAAAGTGTGAAAAAGAAAATAAAAAAACTGATCTGATTCAGCTTTTAATATTCATTGTTGCGCTTGTTGGTCTTATTTATGAGATCTCCAAGGGAAAGAAATAGCCGCCACTACTGCGAATAGTGACGGCTGTTGAATATAACAGTTAGTTTGATGTGAGGGTAGCCGTTTCTATGGCTTTCCCTTTTTCTATATTTAATATAACATATCAGACAATATGAAGCAAGGACTATATATTTTTTCTGCCGGATTCAGACTAATATTAATCTGTCAAGAAAAAATGCTTGACACCACAAGAGAATTATTATATGATGACACAGGTGATAAAAAATGAATGAAATACTAGAACAGGCGCTGCTGTATGATTTTTACGGTGAGCTGCTAACCAGTCACCAAAAAGAGATATATGAACAGTTTATTCTTGAGGATCTGTCCCTGGGTGAGATTGCTTCCGATGCAGGGATCAGCCGTCAGGGAGTTCATGACCTGGTTAAGCGGTGCAGCAAGACACTGCAGGGGTATGAAGAAAAGCTGCATCTGGTAGAAAAGTTTCTTTCTATAAAAGAAAAGATAGAGAGAATGGATCATATTCTGGAGCAGCATACAGAGAAAGAAAATCAGGAACTGGTATCCAGTATCCGAACGATCGCAAGAGAGATCATAGAGGAATTGTAGTATTAATATAGAGGAGTTAAAGAATGGCTTTTGACAGTTTGACAGAAAAACTTCAGAACGTATTCCGCAATTTGCGGAGCAAAGGCCGGCTGACAGAGGATGATGTCAAGGAGGCAATGAAGGAGATCAAAAGAGCTCTTCTTGCCGCTGACGTAAACTTTAAAGTCGTAAAGAATTTTATAAAAAATGTCCAGGAGCGAGCCATCGGACAGGATGTGATGAACGGTCTGAATCCCGGCCAGATGGTGATAAAGATTGTAAATGAGGAACTGATTTCTCTGATGGGTTCCGAAACAACTGAGATCAAGCTCCAGCCCGGAAGCGCCATTACTGTTATTATGATGGCTGGTCTCCAGGGGGCAGGTAAGACAACAACTACCGCAAAACTGGCGGGAAAATATAAATTAAAAGGGAAGAAACCTCTTCTTGTAGCATGTGACGTGTACAGACCGGCTGCTATCAAACAGCTGCAGGTCAATGGAGAAAAGCAGGGCGTGGAAGTTTTTTCTATGGGAGAAAATCACAAGCCTTCCAATATCGCCAAAGCAGCTCTGGAGCATGCGCAGAAAAACGGCAATAACCTGGTGATCCTTGATACGGCAGGACGGCTTCATATTGATGAGGACATGATGGCGGAGCTTCAGGAAATCAAGGAAGCGGTAGAAGTACATCAGACGATTCTTGTTATTGACGCCATGACCGGACAGGATGCGGTTAATGTAGCAGAAGAATTTAATCAGAAAATTGGAATAGATGGTGTGATCGTTACAAAACTGGACGGTGACACAAGAGGCGGTGCGGCGCTGTCTGTTAAGGCGGTGACCGGGAAACCGATTCTCTATGTAGGTATGGGAGAAAAACTTTCTGACCTGGAACAGTTTTATCCGGACAGAATGGCATCCCGTATCCTGGGAATGGGGGATGTGCTTACCCTCATCGAAAAGGCGGAGGCAGAAATCGACGAAGAAAAGGCAAAAGAAATGTCCCGCAAGATGAAAAAAGCACAGTTTGACTTTGATGATTTCCTGGAAAGCACCAAACAGATGAAAAATATGGGCGGTCTTTCCGGTATCCTTGGCATGCTTCCCGGTATGGGCCCCATGGGCGGTCTTGGGAGAAAAGGCATGCAGTTAGATGACAGTCAGACAGAAGAAGCAGAAAAGAAAATGGCGCGGATGGAAGCAATGATCTATTCTATGACTCCCCAGGAGCGCCGCGATCCGGATCTTCTGAATCCTTCCAGAAAGCACCGTATAGCCAGAGGCGCCGGTGTAGACATCAGTGAAGTGAACCGTATGGTAAAACAGTTCAATGAGATGAAAAAGATGATGAAGATGATGGGAAAAGGTGGTAAAAAGGGAAAATTCAGATTACCTTTTTAACCAGCACATATGCGGATATCCGCAGTGTGCCAGATAGATAATAAAAAATGTGGAGGTGAAAAAAATGGCAGTAAAAATCAGATTAAAAAGAATGGGACAGAAAAAAGCTCCTTTCTATAGAATCGTTGTAGCTGATTCCAGATCCCCAAGAGATGGAAAGTTCATCGAGGAGATCGGAACATATGATCCGAACCAGGATCCTAGCGTGTTCAATGTAAATGAAGAAGCAGCAAAGAAATGGCTGAACAACGGTGCGCAGCCTACAGAAGTAGTAGGAAAGATTTTCAAGGCAGCAGGCATTGAAAAATAAGACCGGGAGGTGTGCGTATCATGAAGGAATTAGTAGAAGTCATCGTTAAAGCACTGGTAGATGACCCGGAAAGTGTTGTTGTGACAGAGAAAGAGGAAGGCCGTACAACAGTAGTTGAAGTGAAGGTGGCAGATTCCGATATGGGAAAAGTCATTGGAAAACAGGGCCGAATTGCAAAAGCAATCCGCGCTGTCGTAAAAGCAGCAGCATCGAAAGAAGATAAGAAAGTGGTAGTTGATATCGCTGGCTAGAAAGAAAAGCGCGTTTGGGGAAGCGAAGGGTCCAAAAAGACCATTTCCCGGACACGCTTTTATTCTTCTGAAGAAGAATTTTGGTTTCTACAGAGAAGTTTTATTTGACGATTAAAAATATGTAAAAAGAGCAAAAGCAAGGAGAAAAATTATGGAAAAACAGCTTCGGGTAGGCGTTATTTCTTCCACCCATGGGATAAGGGGCGAAGTAAAGGTATTTCCTACAACAGATGATGTGAAGCGTTTCAAAAAACTGAAAAAAGTGTATCTGGATACAGGAAAAGAACAGATTCCCCTGGAGATAGAACAGGTCAGATTTTTCAAACAGTTTGCTATCTTAAAATTCAAGGGAATTGATAATATAAATGACATTGAGAAATATAAAGGGAAGGACATTCTGGTTGACAGAGAGGACGGAACTCCTCTTGGGAAGGATGAGTACTATATTGCCGACATGATCGGAATGGATGTGTATACAGACGATCCCAATGAACATTTTGGCAAATTGAAAGACGTTATGGCTACAGGAGCCAATGATGTCTATGTCATTGATTCCGACAGACATGGAGAAGTGCTTGTACCGGCGATCCGGCAGTGTATCCTGAATATTGACGTAGAAGAAAGAAAGATGACCATTCATCTGATGGAGGGACTGTTATCATGATGCATTTTCATATTATGACACTATTTCCGGAAATGGTGATGGCAGGACTTGGGACGAGCATAATCGGACGGGCCATCGACAGAGGCCTTTTGTCTATTGACGCAGTCAACATCCGGGATTATGCGTTCAACAAGCATAACAGTGTGGATGACTACCCTTACGGCGGAGGAGCGGGGATGCTGATGCAGGCGGAACCGGTGTATTTAACTTATGAGGCAATTCGGGAGAAAATAAACAGCCGGGAAGGAAAAGAAGTATCGAAAGCACCTCGGGTGATCTACCTGTCTCCTCAGGGAAAAACATTTTCACAGGAAATGGCAGAAGAGCTTGCAAAAGAGGAAGATTTGATCCTGCTGTGCGGTCACTATGAAGGGATTGACGAGAGGGTACTGGAAGAGATCGTGACAGACTATGTTTCCATCGGTGATTATGTGCTTACCGGAGGAGAACTTCCGGCTATGGTAATGGTAGATACCATTTCCAGGCTGGTTCCGGGTGTTCTGCACAATGATGTTTCTGCAGAGTTTGAAAGCTTTCAGGATCATCTTCTGGAATATCCCCAGTATTCCAGACCGGAAATCTGGCATGATAAGCAGGTGCCGCCTGTCCTTTTATCAGGGCATCATGCCAATGTGGAAAAGTGGAGAAGAGAGCAGTCCGTGATCCGCACGGCAAAGAACCGGCCGGATCTTCTTAAGAAAGCCCAGCTTACGGAAGCGGAGAAGAAGATGCTGGAAGAGATGGGGCTTCTGGATGATACAATTTAGATAACAAAAATCGCAGAGTAAACTACTCTGCGAAACTTTAGTTATTATACATCATAAAGTATAGCTGTTCAAGAAAAAATACTAAATAAGTACATTTTACGATGATTTTAGCCTTTTCTTGATTCATTTTATGCTACTAAAATCAATCTTAAATTTTTTCTATAACAACTAATCTCATATTTATTTGAAATAATATCTGATTATTCTCTGGATTCTTCCAGAGAATTTTTATTTTCCAAAACAAATTATGAAATGATTTTCGCAGAGTAGTTTACTCTACGAAAATTAAGCAGGGAAGTGATGATATGTGGTACGCCTTGAAATGTCATCCCGGAAAAGAGCAGGAAATTCTGGAATCCTGCCGTCAGGAAATTGACAGCAGGATTCTTTGTGACGCCTTCCTTTTCACTTACGATCAAATGAAACGTTACGAAGGAAGCTGGCATGTGGAGAAAAAGCAAATGTTTCCGCAGTACGTTTTCCTGGAAACCAAAGATGGCAGGGCGCTATTGGAACATTTTAAATTTTCATCTGCATTTCCGGATACGGAAGTCAAAGAAAACTTGAAAGAGATTTCTTTTGAAGAAGAGCAATTTTTGCAGAGTCTTTACAGCACAGGACATCACCTTCCTATGTCGGAAGGGTATATCCAGGATGGAGAAACCCATGTGACATGCGGTCCGCTGGTGGGATGGGAAAGGCAGATCAAAAAGATTGACCGTCATAAACGTCTGGCAAAACTTGCATTTCCAGGAGATAACTTTGTGGCTATGATACCGGCGGGGCTGGAAATTAAAAGCAAGTCCTAGGACAGAAATCCGAAAATGTAATGTTTGTAAAGCAGAGATTTCGGTAGGAGTGAAGAATCAGTGGAGAAATGGTATGTGATGCGCACTGTTCCCGGAAAAGAGCAGGAAGCAGGAGCGCTGATGGAAAGAACCATAGACAAAATCCTGTGGAGTCAGTGGAGAGTTTTGAAAAAACAGAAGCTGTTCCGAGCCAAAGGGAAGCTGTTCTTAAGTATGGAGACGATGTTCCCAGGCTATATTTTTGTTAAAAGCAGTCTGCCAAAAGAACTGGAGAAGGAACTAAATAAATCCAGGGAGTACCCGAAACTGATCGGAAATGAACCGATAGAAACCGTACCGGTGGAGGAGCGGGACTTGAAATTTCTCCAGGCTGTATGTGGAAATGAGCTGGAAAAACCCATGAGCCTTTCCAAAGTGGAGGCAGACGAGGAAGGAAAGCTGATCCATGTAGAAGGGATCCTGAAGAAGTATGAGGGGCAGATCATAAGGCAGCGCTTAAGGAAGCGATATGTGCTGGCTGAAGTAGAGCTGTTCCAGAGGAAAGAAAATGTACTGTTTGGGATTTACCTGCCGGGGGATGAGATCTGGCAGGAAAGATGAGTGATAGAAGCAGTAATCACAGAGGAGTAAAAATGTAATGGACAAGGAAACGTATTTGGCAGATCCGAGATTTAGGGGAATCGAGCCATTTAAAAATAAAGTGTGGCTTTCTTCTCCCACAATGCACGGGGACGAGCAGCATTGGGTAGATGAAGCAATCCAGACAAACTGGGTGTCTACTATGGGAGAAAATATCAATGAAGTGGAGCACATGGTTGCGGAAAAAGTGGGATGTAAATATGCGGTGGCACTCTCTTCCGGTACGGCGGCGCTGCATCTTGCGGTGAAACTGTGCGGTGAAAAGTTATACGGACAGCCAAAAGTAGGGCATGGAACATTGGAAGGGAAAAGGTGATAACTGTATAATAGGGATAACCAAGAAAAAACCTTGATTTTCCAAGAGTTTCATGAGTTTGGGTCAAGTCCCGAAATTGAAATTTTCTACGGATTGAAGGTGGATTCGAGTATCCAGAGAGGTTAAGAAGGCTTCTTGGAAATTCTTGGATTGACCCACAATACAGAGTAGAAAATTTAATAAGGAGGTAAGGCTTAGTTCACATGCTCCCTTTGGGAGGTGGTGGGCTATATAATTTCGCACAAATAATAGATTTTTACTTAACTGGGGAAAATAAGCTGCTAAGTAGCTACGCTGTTACCTATAGAAGGTATTCTTTCTCAAGGGATCAAATGAATTAGTGTTTGGATAAACAACAAGACTTTAGATTCTTGTTTTGAATGTTTGAAGAAAAGAAAAATATGAAAAAAGAGGATAAGAACATGCATCACATTGATTTGGAAAACAAAAAAATACTAGTTACCGGAGCAGCCGGATTCATTGGCTCATATTTGGTAAAGGAATTACTGGACACAGTTTCATCAGTTTCTATAATCGGTATCGACAACATGAACGATTACTATGATGTCTCCATCAAAGAGTATCGTCTGAAGGAGATTGAGCAGGTTGCCTCAGAATATCCGGAATCGACCTGGATGTTCATTAAAGCGGATATATCCGACAAGTCTGTAATCGATGTGTTGTTCCGGATTTATAAGCCGGAGATTGTAGTGAATCTGGCAGCGCAGGCGGGTGTCCGGTACAGTATTACGAATCCGGATGTCTATATTAGTTCTAATCTGGATGGATTCTACAATATTTTGGAAGCCTGCCGTCACTCCTATGATGGAGGGGCAAAAGGAGTAGAGCATCTGGTATATGCGTCTTCCTCTTCTGTATACGGGGGTAATATGAAAGTACCTTTTTCTACAGAGGATAAGGTGGATAATCCGGTTAGTCTGTATGCGGCTACGAAGAAGAGCAATGAACTTCTGGCTCATGCATACAGCAAACTGTATAACATACCGTCTACCGGTCTTCGCTTTTTTACTGTCTATGGGCCTGCAGGCAGACCGGACATGGCGTATTTCGGTTTCACCGACAGATTGCTTCGTGGTGAGAAAATCCAGATCTTTAACTATGGAAACTGTAAACGGGATTTTACTTATGTGGATGATATCGTCCATGGCGTGAAGCTGGTCATGCAAGGAGCCCCGGACAAGAAAACAGGGGAAGATGGGCTGCCGGTTCCACCTTATGCAGTGTATAACATCGGAAATAGCAATCCGGAAAATTTGTTGGATTTTGTAGATATTCTTCAGCAGGAGCTGATAGAAGCTGGTGTACTGCCAGCAGATTATGACTTTGAGTCTCATAAAGAATTAGTTCCTATGCAGGCCGGAGATGTGCCAGTTACTTATGCGGATACGAGCGCATTAGAAGCAGACTTTGGATTCAAGCCTAGAACAAGTCTGCGGGATGGTTTACGGCGGTTTGCACAGTGGTATAAGAAGTTTTATATGAGTTAGGCGAATTGTTTTAGATGAACTGTTTGGAGTAATTACCTGTGTACATATTTCGGGTTATTGTCAAACACAATCGAGAGTAGTTGCCGCTGGAAATTTTTGTTTTTGTTTGTATATGTGTTCTGGCATTCTGCTTTGTCAGAAGAATGGTGAAGAGTAATGAGATTAAGGTTTCACAGGGTGTAGGGATGCTGCGAGGGTTTGTGTATCTGGCATTCACACAGGTCTCTACAATATTTGGCAGAGAATTGGGAGAACGGAGCTATTAGTTGGAATTGTTCTGGTCTTGGAAAGCAGTACTTGGCTATAGAAATGATGGTTATACGATTAGCAGAGCCGGATTGCTGGAGGAAAACCTGTTAAATACTGTGATGCCTATGCCAATTGGTGTCCCTCCCCGGTTGTAGCAGATGGGCATGTGAAAAGGGGAGTTGGACTTCTGGTGGGATTGGTGGTTACAGCTGTGATTGAAAGCTTACAGCTTATCTTATGCCGTGGTCTATCAGAGTGGGATGATATAATCCATAACAGCCTGAACTGTGTCATTGGAGTTGTTCTAATGAATAAGTTGATTGAAATACAACGAAAGAAAAATAGATTGAAAACATTCGATATCTACAGAAAAATAGCTAAACACAATAAGAGAACGATAGAAAAGAGGAGGGATTGAATGGATAGACAATTCAAAATTGCAGTGGCAGGAACTGGATATGTAGGACTCTCGATAGCCACACTGTTATCTCAGCATCATGAGGTAATGGCTGTAGACATTGTACCGAAAAAGGTGGATTTAATTAATCAGAGGAAATCACCCATCCAGGATGAGTATATTGAGAAGTATCTCGTTGAGAAGGAGTTAAATCTTACAGCCACAATGAACACAGAGGCAGCATATACGAATGCCGACTTTGTAATTATTGCTGCTCCTACGAACTATGATCCTAAGAAGAACTTTTTTGATACGAGTGCGGTGGAAGCAGTAATCAAGCTTGTCATTCAATATAATCCGGATGCAATTATGGTGATTAAATCTACGATTCCTGTAGGTTTCACAGCATCAGTCCGGGAAAAATATCACTGTGACAATATCATTTTTAGTCCTGAATTTCTTAGAGAATCTAAAGCACTCTACGATAATTTGTATCCTTCGCGAATTATTGTTGGAACAGACACACAAAATGCCAGACTGGTGAAGGCTGCTAACACATTTGCCGGGCTGCTCCAGGAAGGAGCAATTAAAGAGAATATTGATACGCTGATTATGGGATTCACAGAGGCAGAGGCAGTGAAGCTCTTTGCAAATACTTATCTGGCGTTAAGAGTTAGTTATTTCAACGAGCTTGATACATACGCAGAGGTGAAAGGCTTGAATACACAGGAGATTATTAATGGAGTGTGTCTGGATCCTCGTATTGGTAATCACTATAACAACCCATCGTTTGGTTACGGTGGATATTGCCTTCCAAAGGATACGAAACAACTGTTAGCGAACTATGAGGATGTGCCTGAGAATCTTATCGAAGCGATTGTTGAAAGTAATAGAACCAGGAAGGATTTTATTGCAGACCGCGTGCTGGAGCTTGCCGGAGCGTATGGAAGTAATGACGAGTATGATAGCAGCAAAGAGAATGAAGTCGTTGTTGGCATATATCGTTTGACCATGAAGAGTAATAGCGATAATTTCCGACAGAGCAGTATTCAGGGAGTTATGAAGCGGATTAAAGCGAAAGGAGCAGTTGTAGTAGTATATGAGCCAACTCTGGAAGATGGTAGTACGTTCTTTGGTAGTAAAGTGATGAATAATCTGGAGGAGTTTAAGAAGATTTCGCAGGCTATTATTGCTAATAGATATGATAGCTGCCTGGATGATGTGGAGGATAAGGTGTACACAAGGGATGTATACAGGAGAGATTAAAGTTATGGGAAGAGCGGATATTCAAATGGTGAGTCTTGATCATATAGCGTTGATTGCATCATCAGAGAGTTCTATTCAATTTTATGGAAAGCTGGGCTTTAAAGCAATTAAGAGAATAGAGCGTTCTTATGACAGGGTAATATTCATGCAATGTGGACAGATTGTTCTTGAAATCTTTATCGATCCTAAGCATCCAGAGCGATTAACTGAACCAGAAGCCAAGGGACTGAGGCACATTGCTTTTTTAGTGGAGAATTTGGCAGAGGTTATGAAAGGTGTAGAGTGTGAGGAAATCAGATTTGATTGGTTCGGAAGAAAATTTACATTCACTAAAGATCCAGATGGGCAGCTAATTGAGTTGATTGAGAGAAAAATGGATATCAGACCAGCCAGTTATACAGCCGATGATGAATGGGTAAAGGAACACAAGGAGGAGTTCGGGACAGAGCTGACTTTTATGTAAAGTGAGGTGGGAAAACATGAATTATTTAGTGGTAGTTGCTCATCCGGATGATGAGATACTCGGAGCAGGTGCGACAATTCGAAAATTAATCAAAGAAGGAAATAAAGTAGCTGTTGCTATCATGGTTAGTCAAGTGGCAGCGAGAAAGAATCTTTCCTCTACATTATCCGATGATGAAGAGGAAGCATTGTCGATTGTTGGTGTGAAAAAGAAATATGAAGCAGATTTTCCGAATATCATGATGAATACTGTTCCCCACTTGGAACTAGTGAAATTTATTGAGTTCTGTATAGAAGATTGGCAGGCGGATGCAATTATCACACATCATCCGTCTGATACAAATAATGACCATATAATGACTGCTTATGCTGTCCAAGCAGCTTCAAGGCTGTTCCAGAGGAAAGAAGGTATTCCAGCGTTAAGGGAACTACTTTATATGGAAGTACCGTCAAGTACCGAATGGTCATTTGATACTTCTTCCAATCGTTTTACACCTAATTTTTTTGTAGAGATTGATAAGGAAGGTGTGGAGGTAAAGATTAAGGCACTACAGTCCTACAAAGGCGTGATGAGACCATATCCCCATCCAAGAAGCACGGAAGCAATTGAAGGGCTTGCTGCATACCGTGGAAGTCAGTCTGGGTGCAATTATGCAGAGGCTTTTGAGTGTGTTTATAAGAGAGGGTAAAAGATGTATAGGAGATTTGGAAAAAGAGTATTAGGAATTCTTTTGTCTGCCTGTGGACTTGTCGTCTGTTGTATTCCGATGTTGATTATAGCTGTACTTATCAAACTTGATTCTAAGGGTCCAGTGTTCTTCAAACAAGAGAGACTTGGAAAAAATAAACAGCTTTTTAAAATATGGAAATTCAGAACTATGTGTGATCACGCGTATGAGATGGGTGGGATAGCCAATAGGTCCGATGATCCTAGAATTACAAAAGTAGGAGCATTTTTAAGACGTACCAGTTTGGATGAGCTACCTCAGATGTTCAACATTCTCACAGGTAAAATGGCCATTATCGGCCCAAGACCTATCCTAGATTGGGAATACGAAGAATTTGCAAGTGAGGAGTATGAATCAAGGTTTTCTGTCCCGCCGGGGATGTTCTGCACTGTGGATATAAAGTATCGTGCATCCAGTACACGTGACCAACAGTTTTCCATGGATGTTGATTATGTCAAGAATATCTCTTTGATAAGTGATGTTAAGTACTTCTTTCAGATTATCAGAACTGTTCTTTCAGGGAAAGATGTCTATAGAGAAGAAGTAAGCGAAAAGGAGTAAGGAGAAAATTATGTTGAGCAACTATAAGTTTATCGTATTTGCACTTGATCATTACAATCCACTGGGAATGATTAGAACGCTGGGAGAAAACGGTATTGCGCCGATTTATATTGCTGTAAAGCATAAAATCGATTTAGGTGTTAAAAGCAAATATGTTTCTCGTGTGCATAAGGTTGATTCAGTTGAAGAGGGATATCACATTCTTCTTGGAGAGTACGGGAACGAGGAAATTAAACCGTTCCTGCTTACATCTGATGATAGAACCACAGGGTATCTTGATGAACATTATGACGAATTGAAAGAAAAGTTTATTCTCTTTAACGCCGGGGAGACCGGAAGAATCGTGGAGTTTATGGATAAGGGGAAAATCCTCGAACTCGCCCAAAAGCATGGACTTAAAGTCCTAGATACACGGGTGTTGAGTAAAGGCGAGATTCCTGAAGACCTCGATTATCCGATTATTACAAAATCAATCTCTCCTAATGTAGGTGGCTGGAAATCTGATGTGCATATTTGCAGATCGAAGGAAGAACTGAAGAATGCGTATGAAACAATAGAGAGTCCGGTTGTTTTGGCGCAGAAGTATATTGAGAAGAAAAACGAGTTTTGCCTGGACGGTTTCAGTGCAAACAAAGGTAAGGACTTCTTCGTTGGCAGTGCATCCACTTATAAGTATCTGATTCCTGGATACTATAGCCCGTACATGGATGTGTTCAACTTTACAAATAATGAAATGCGTAAGTCGCTGAACTCAATGATGGAAGAAATCGGTTTTGAGGGTGTTTTCTCCATAGAATTTCTGATTGACCAGGATGATAATTATTGGTTCTGCGAGATTAATTTCAGAAATTCGACTTGGAGCTATGCATCCACAGTGGCTGGCATGCCATTGGTATGTCTGTGGGCTAGGACGATGCTTGAGGGCAAGATTCCCGAGGATGCGGAGAAAGATATAGCAGAGGGATTCACTGCGATGGTTGAACCTATTGATTATTCAAAGAGAATTGAGCTTGGCCTGTGCACACCAGGTGAGTGGCTTGCTGATTTTAAGAAGACGAATTGTGGATTTTACTATAGTGCAGATGATTTGGAACCATTCTATGAGATGGTTAGAAATTGGGATAAGTTGAGTTAAAGAGGGTATCATGAGTAAAATAATACTTATTTCTCCGAAGGATAATAATTTTTATAATTTTAGAAGTGAATTGATTTTGAAACTCTATGATTTAGGGCATGAAGTTGTACTTGTTTGTCCGTATGGAAAAAAGATGGATTATTTTACGGAGCGTGGGTGTAGATTTATTAATATCTCTATGGATAGAAGAGGTACAAGCATTCTTAAGGATTTAAAATTAGTAAAAGCCTATTATGAATTGTTGAAAATAGAAAATCCGGAAATTGTTTTGACCTATACATCTAAGCCATCAATCTATGCCGGATACGTATGTGGGAAATTGAAAATTCCGTACATTGTAAATAATGCAGGATTGATGGAGACAGCTGGATTGTTTGACAAGTTTATGAAACTTCTATACAAAATTGCTTGGTCTAAGGCATCATGCATGATGTACCAAAACACAGAAGAACGAGATGTTATAAATAAGCTTTTGGGAAATAAAGTTCATTATCGTGACATCCCCGGCTCTGGTGTCAATATTGATGCGTTTTCTTTTGCTAAATATCCTGAAAATGATAATGTAATTACGTTTAATTATGTCGCGCGTATCGTAAAGATTAAAGGTATTGATGAACTTTTAGAATGTGCTAAAAGGATAAAAGAGAAATACAGCAATGTTCGTTTTGTGATATATGGTGATTATGACGATGATAACTATCGCTTTAAGATTGAAGAATTAGAGAATCAAGGTATTATCGAATATGGTGGTATTCAGTTAGATATGAAGCCGTGTATTGAAGCAGCGCATGCTGTTATTCATCCTAGCTATTACGAAGGTATGACTAATGTGGTTTTGGAACACAGCGCGATGGGACGAGTATGTATTGGATCGGATATTCCTGGAGTAAGAGAAGGAATAGAAGATGGAAAGACAGGGTTTCTTTTCAAAGTGAAAAATGTTGATTCTATGGTCGAGGCTGTTGAAAAATTTATTCTTCTATCTCATGAAGAAAAAGCTGAAATGGGAAAAAATGCTCGGGCAAAAATGGAAAAAGAGTTTAGTAGGGATATAGTAACCAACATATATATTGATGAACTTATGGAGATAATCGGAGATTAACGATGAATGTAGTAGAAAACAGAAATAATGTATGGAATAAAGCAAAACCAATAATAAGGATAATGTATATTTTTTCAAAAATATTCATTTCCGTGAGAAATGCAAAAAAAATGCTTGAGAAAAAGAGGTTTAAAACAGGCTGGTATAATATGGCATGGAGATATGTTTTGCTAAAGAGAATTGGAACAAACTTTGTTGGAGAAGGCTATAGGATTATTCAATCTAATGTATGTATATATAATGCAGAAAAACTGACCATGGGAGAAAGAATAACATTGAATGACAACTCTTATATGGAGTGTTCTGGTGGAATTGAAATCGGAAATGATGTTATGATTGGTCATGGTGTGTCTATTTTATCAAACAGCCATAGGTTTGATGATTTGAATATTCCTATGAATCAACAGGGAGAGAACTTTGGGAAGGTGATAATAGGAAATAACGTTTGGATTGGTGCAAAGGTAACAATTCTTTGTGGTGTAACTGTTGGTGATGGTGCAATTGTTGGAGCTCACTCACTTGTAAATAAAGATGTATTACCTAACGAAATAGTTGCAGGGACACCGGCACAACACATTAGAAATAGGGAATAGGAAGGTTGTATAGTGATGAGGGTATTTCTTGCATCAGAGTTTAGATGCACCATATATAAAGGTGAATATTATTTGGCGACTAGAGCCTATGTGATTTTTGTCAGGTATGCAAAGGCATTTGGAGACATTATTTTGTGTTCAAGATTTGAAGAGGTTGAAGAAGAACCATTTGATTGTATTAAAGCTGATTTTATAAAAGAAGTAGTTGATTGTGATAGCCTCAGTAAAACTATGATTGGATTATACAAAGATCAAATGATGAAAGCTATGGAATCATGCGACTTTGTCGTGGGTCGTTTCCCCTCGATTATTGCATTTAGAGCATGCGATTACGCAAAAAAACTTAAGAAAATATTTGTCGCAGAACTCATGTGCGATGGATGGGATTCTTACTGGAATCATAGTTTTGTGGGAAAAGTAATTGCACCATATATGACAACTAAAATGAAAAAATGCACGTGGGATGCGGATTTCGCGATATACGTGACTGAAAAATTTTTACAGAACAAATATCCATGCAAAAATCCGAGCATTAATGCATCAAATGTGGTAATTACCGATACAAATGCCGATATTTTGACTCGTAGATTGGAAAGGATAAAAAATAACGACTTACACAATATCAGTATGATGACATCTGCAAGTGTAGATCAACATTCCAAAGGGCAAGAATATGTGGTTAAGGCAATAGGACTTTTAAAAGAAAAAGGTATTAATGTTAAATATTATTTGGCTGGCGGTGGCAAACAATCTTATTTAAAAAAAATTGCTCAAGAGGCTGGGGTAGTAGAAAATTTAGTTTTTTTGGGTAGATTGCCAATCGAAAAGATATTTGAGACGCTTGATGAAATTGATATATATATTCAGCCAAGTTTGCAAGAGGGGCTTCCACGATCTGTTATTGAAGCTATGAGTCGAGCTTGTCCAGTGATGGGAGCTAGAACAGCTGGTATTCCTGAACTAATAGATGACGAATGTGTGTTCAAGCGTCGCTCAAAAAAATCAATTGCCGAAGCTGTAGAGACTGTTTTGAATAATGGTTTAGCAGGATATGCGATAAGAAACTTTGAACATAGTAAGGCTTATAGTAATGACATACTTAATGATAGAAGGAACAGTTATTATGATATGATTAAGAAAAAAGTAAATGAGAAAAACTTCAGGTGAGAAATACGTCGACAAGAAAATTGCCTGAAGAAATTATCCTAATCAGCTACAAAAAAATTAGCTACTATCAATGAGTATTAACAGATAGTAATTCAATAGAATCTATATAATAATTAAGATTTGGGTAGTTGAAGGATTAAGTGAAGGTTACGTATTATTTTGGAGGACAGACAAATTTGGGCGGTGCTGAAAGAAGAATAGAAAATCTGATTGTTCAAAAAGATTTTGAGGTAACATTTGTGTTTATCCTTTACTAGGAATTGTTTGAAATTGAAAAGGAGTATAAGCTGTTTGGTGAGCTTTTTTGTATGAATTAGTAGTTTTTCTTGAAGAAACAGACAGGTACGTTTAATTATGTAAGACAACAATATTTTGATACTGTTTTTTATACGGGGCATATAAAGCATTATTGTCAGAACAGCAGTGCAGGTAGAGGCGCTCTGCCGGTTTCGGGATGGTGAGGAACAGTTCGAAGCGGCGGGTGTGGGAAACAACTCTGTTGATTTGGATTTCATTTGCTAACAGTAACTAATCAAAAGGCTACAAATTTTAATTTTGTGAAAAAGTACTGAAAACACCGGGAAGAATAGATAGGAGACTTTAAATGGTGCGCATAGATAGAGACGTGTTAATTAAATACCTGATTATGACTTTTGGATTCGTGTTTGTAGAGCTATTATTTATGACGTCAGATAATATGATGTTTCATATTGTGGGAATGGTATGTTTTTCAGTGCTAACTGTGTTATTAAGTGGCTTTGATCTTATACATCCGTATACATGGTTTTCATCCTTTTTTTGCCTTTATAGTATTGGGCTTCCTGTTCTTACATACGAAGGTAGCAGATACTTACGGGCAAATTATACAAAAGAATTAATGGAAATACAACTTCTGGCAATGTTTATTATTTTGTTTATTGTTAGTCCTAAAAAAATAGACTATGAAATAATGAATAAGGAGGAGCATAGCCTAAATCTTGGAGTATTTAATAAAATTCTTTATGTTGGATTGATTTTAATACTTTTAGGTGGGGCATTTTTCCTGTCAAGAAGTGGTTTGGGAGGGAAAGCAAATATTTATGCGAGTGGAAGTTCGCTATTACTTGCTATTTTTAGAGTTCCACTTATACTGACGATGTTATATACACTCTTAATAATTTATGAGTGGAAAAGTAATAAACAAGTACCAATCAGGACTATGTTTGTTACAGGAATTTCGGTATTCGGAATTACTATATTTTCGGGAGAACGGGACTTTGTATTTCGATTCATTATTATTACTGCAGTTTTTTTGTTTTTTATTGGAAAATTAAAGAGACATCATATAATATTACTTGCACCTATAGGGGTTGTAATTTTAATTTTATCAGATAAATATAAGTATTTTTTTTCTACTGGCATAGTGAATGAATCTTCAGAGAGTGCTATTTTCAGATTCTTCTCAGGTGAATTTGAATCAGCAAGTACGAATTTGCAAATTGTTATCTCTCAAAGAATGTCAAATAGTTGGGGAATTGAAAGGTATTTATTGGATATAGCATCAGCTTTTACCACAAGAATACAAAGTGTATCATCTTGGTTTTCTGATTTGTTTTACAAAGGGCGTACGGTTCAGTATGGTTTTTCTATAGTAGGAGAAGGGTATGTTATCGGTGGTGTGCTCGGGGTTGTTTTTATGAGTATTGTTCTTGGAGGTATAATCAGGTTCTTTTATAAAAGATTATGTAAGAATACATATTGGTTTGCAACATATTTGTATTTTATCACCGTAGTAATATATTCTATCCGAATGGATCTTGGAACAATTTTGTCTGCAATTGTAAAACAAATTGGGTTGGTTTTAATAATTGTTATGATTGCCGAAAAAATATCAAAAAAAGAGCTAGGGAGAGGTATGAACAGTGAGGCTAAAGAAAGATTACTGGATAGCAATCATATGTAAAGTGATTGTAATTCTGACAGAGTTACTAATTACAATTTTTATAAATAGAGGTCTAGGTGTGGCTAGCAAAGGTGAGTATTCCTATATCATGAAGGTGGTTGAAGTGTTATACATTCTTTGTAGTATTGGGCTTGGGCAGGCTTATGCAACATTTCGAAAAAGAGGAGAAGAAAGATTAAGAGATTTGTTTGTTTTGCTTGGTCTTATGCAGAGTGTATTAGTATTTGCATGTGGTATTGCCATCGTTCAATTTTTCTCTATAGATTATGGTATGACAATTGTTATCCTGACGTCAATATCAGTATTAAAATCTATTTTTTCAATGATTGCAGTTATTGAAAAAAATATATTGAGAAATATCATACAGGTTACTCTTAATATATTGTATGTGATAGTATTAGCAATTCTTTTTTTTACAGACATTTGTTCATTAAATTCTGTTTTATTATGTTACGGAATAGTTGAAGTTGCCCGTATAATTATACTATGCTTATTATATAGATTGAAACTATCTTTTAGAGAGCTGAGTTGTGCAACTTTACGGAATGTTTATAAGATTGGTTTTCCAACTATGATTCTTATGCTGTTAGTTACATTAAATTATTCTATTGACACAGTAATGATTAGGAATATGTCATCTTCCTATTCAACAGGAATATATAGTGTTGGAGTAAATTTTGCTTCAATGTTTTTGATGATACCGGATGCATTTAAAGATGTTTTGTTCGGAGATGCTTCAAAGAAAAATTTTGATAGTCACATAGCTTATTTAACTATAAAAGTGTCAATAGGTATCTCTGTAATTGGAATTATTGGTTGGCTTTTATTAGGTAAGTATGCCATTAATTTACTATATGGTAATGAATATTTGAATTCTTATTCAGTTACTGCAATATTATTCTTTGGATGTATTTTTTTAACATTTTTTAAAATTTTACAGCCAATCTTCATAGCAAATGGAAATCAAGTTGTTGCGTGTGTTTATTTGGGTATTTCTGTGGTTTTTAATATTGCGGCAAATTATTTTTTGATTCCTTCCATGGATTATATCGGGGCTGCAATTGCATCTGTAATATCATATTCAGTATGCGGAGGAATGTTTCTCTTTAAATATCAACGCAAAATTCGAAAGGAGTAGGCTTATGAATAGTAGATAAGATGATTTATTCCGTAGGAAAGGGATGTATTGTCATCAGTGGTTCGACTATACTACGAAAGACAATGATTCCGGATTATGGTTACTTTGATTTCGACAAAGTAATTCATTATAGAGAAAACTATAAAATTAACGAGAAAGCAAATGCGGGGATGGAACAATGAAGAAAAAAATAAATGGAGTATTTCTCATTTCATTAATTTTTGCTGTTGCTGTTATTATATTCGGCTATATCTGTCATGATGTATTGGCGGATATTTCCGATATGATTATGAGATGGGTAAGCAATAACTTTGGATGGCTATATGTGGCCAGTGTGTTTGGCTTTATAGTTTTCCTTGTCATTATCGCGTTCAGTAAATGGGGCGATATTAAACTTGGAAAAGACGATGACAAACCTGAATACAGTAATTTCAACTGGTTTGCTATGCTCTTCTGTGGAGCGACCGGTATTGGATTGGTGTTCTGGAGTATAGCAGAACCACTTTCTCATTATGTATCACCACCTGACACAATTACTCCAGGTACATTAGAGGCAGCAGAGTTTTCAATCAGAACGTGCTTTCTTCACTGGGGTATTACACAGTTTGCATGTTTCGCGATAGTAGGACTTGCTTTAGCGTATTTCCAGTTTAGAAAAGGCAAGAGTTCTCAGATAAGCAATGTGCTTGAACCGTTTGTGGGAGAGAAACTAATAAATGGCTGGGTTGGTAAAGCCGTAGATATCTTTTCTGTTATGGTCACATTTGCGGGCGTAGCTACATCATTGGGCTTGGGTGTATCTCAGATTTGCGGTGGTTTGAATTACCTTGCAGAGGTTCCTAATACCAATAATACAAGATTGATATTGATTGTAGTAATTACATGCGTATTCCTTGCCAGTGCCATAAGTGGTGTAAATAAAGGAATCAAAATTCTATCTTCAATCAACACATGGTTAGCCATTGTTCTATTGATTTTAGCTTTTTTTGTAGGTCCATCCATTCCGATCCTCAATACCATTGTCAGTAGCACAGGGCAGCATATTCAGAATTTCTTTGCAGATGTAACTATGATTAGTGCATTTGGCGATAACACTTGGACTATGGATTGGAGAGTTTTCTACTATGCATGGTTCATTGCATGGAGTCCTTTTGTTGGTATGTTCATTGCAAGAATTTCTAAAGGCAGGACAATAAGAGAATTTATCATCGGAGCTGTTATCGCGCCAACAATATTTACAATCCTATGGCTTTCCGTATTTGGAACAATTGCACTTGACGCTTCTGGAAACTGGAGCTTGACGGAATTGGCAAATATGGTAGCTTCACCTGAAACAGCTGTATTTATCGTGTTTGAGAAATACCCATTCAGCAGAGTGCTTTCGGTACTGGTCATTGCATTGTTAGGTATTTTCTTTGTGACTTCCGCTGATTCAGCTACATATTCTCTAAGTGTGATGACATCTGATGGGAATCTAGAACCGCCAAAATATAAGAATGTTGTATGGGGAATTGTGGTAGCAACTATAGCGTATTTACTGTTATCAGTAGGAAGTCTTAAACCTCTTCAGACAATTTCAATCGCGGCATCATTTCCGTTTCTGTTTATTATGATTGCGATGTGTCCTGCATTAATAAAGGAATTGAAGAAGGATGTTACGGTCCGGGAAAAGTGAGAAATCTGTGTCTTGTTGGGAATACTGTGTTCCATAGTTAAAAGAGTGGGAAGATTTCTTAGTTATTGGCCTTGCATGATGATGTAACGTAGATTCTTTCTCTGCGTTTATATAGATTGCGCCCCAAACAACAATAGGAGATAGCGTCAATGGAGTAGCCTAAAGTTTGTGTAAACCTTCAAATTCATGTAAGATGAGGTGCATCCTAAAAGTTAGACTTTTTATGCTTAGCAGTTTGATGGCTGCTACGCTATCTTTATGCAGCCAAGAGATTAAGTCTATATTGTACTGGACTCTTCCATCCTAGTTTTTCTGATAACGTATAATTAAGAATGTGTTGAAAAAGTGGGAATGAACAGAGTACATTTTCGGGCCGCTATGGACAGGGAAGAGTTTCCAGATGAAACTTATATAATCTATGTCAATGCAAAGATCCAGGATGAAACGACAGAGTTGGGAAGATTGATGCACGATCAGCAGTGCCGAAATGCAGAAGAGATGTATAGCGAAATATTAGCTGGGCGTGTTCGGGAATTAAAGGAAACGCCGGAGGGATCGGATAATATGTGCCGTGAGATGGACGAGATTTACAATGAAGGAATAGAAATTGGAATTGAAAGAGGACTGGAGAAAGGAAAAATGGAAATGAAGCAGTAAACGGTTCTATCCATGGCCAATCTTGGCATGCCGGTGGAGCAGATTGCGACAGTAGTAAAAGAAAGCGTTGTCGTGGTTCAGAAGTGGATTTCCGAAAGTAAGGCAGTAATATAAGGAAAACTGAGGTTGGACTGTATATGTCACATTGAAAATAAGGAGTTTAGAGGGGAAGTAAGAGCAGATATTAATTGCCATAAATCCGGTCTTTACTTTCCTTCTTTTTTATTCTATAATAAAATTATGTAAATTGATAAGGGGATAGAAGGAATATGAGAAAGGTTGTCTACCCTTGACGATGAATAGAGATAAAGAGATATAGGATGGATCAGATTTTTTCCGTGATAGCCAATCAGATACTGTAATGACAGATTGTTACTTATTTTCAGCAACAGAATGGAAGAGGAGGGAATATGAGAAACACGGAAATCAAGCCTGACGTTATATTTAAAAATTTTTGGAGAGATAACGGACATTTTGCCAGTCTCTTTAACACAGTCGTATTTGGCGGTAAGACGGTGATACAGCCGGAGTCGCTGAAAGAGCTGGATACAGATGTATCTAATGTCATAAAATCTGGAAAGTATGAAGAAAGTTTGACAAGAACCAGAGATCTTGTGAAAAAGGCAGCTCATGGTACGGACTTTGCGATACTGGGAATTGAGAATCAGCGGAAGATCCATTATGGGATGCCGCTAAGAGTTATGATTTATGATGCCCTAAGTTACCTGAAAGAATGTCAGGAAATTGCAGGGGAGCATAAGGAAGCTGGTGATAAGGCGACCGCTGAAGAATTTCTTTCCGGCCTGCATAAAGGGGACCGGCTGCATCCTATTATAACCATTGTGCTCTATTATGATGAAAAACCGTGGGATGGTGCACAGAGCCTGAAGGACATGATCGGTGATATGCCCTCGGAGATTTCCGGAGTGTTTTCGGATTATCGGATGAATCTGCTGCAGGTGAGGGAGTCATCCCAATATCATTTTGATAATGAAGATGTCCAGACCATTTTTGAGATCACCAGATATATTTATCGGGGTGAATTTGTTAAGGTGAAGAAATTTTATGGAGGAAAAACAGTGAAATCCGACGTGGGAGCAGTGATCGGAGTTATGACAGATAGCAGCCTGATCGTTGAAGAGGCCTTGGAGAGTGAAGGAGGAATGAATATGTGTACGGCATTAGAGAAACTGGAAGAAAAGGGTCGTGAGGAAGGGAGATTAGAAATGAAACAGGAAACAGTTTTATCCATGGCTAATCTTGGCATGCCTGTAGAGCAGATCGCAGCAGTAGTAAAAGAGAGCGTCGGCATGGTCCAGAAGTGGATTTCTGAAGGAAAAGCAGCGGTATAACCGGAAAATAACTTGAGTTTCCGCAAACTGCATTAAAAAGATAGATATGTCTTCCTAAAGTACCA
>OGYY01001228.1_pt1 | contig 22926 bp, 28 predicted proteins | sample 1576671 | NCBI WGS metagenome assembly OGYY01 (sample SAMEA3541593, study PRJEB24748) | human gut metagenome | biome: human gut; feature: human-associated habitat; material: faeces | place: China | collected 2012 | reverse complement strand
GGGGCAGCGGCCACCAGCCCCGCGCAGAGCACGAAGGCGGCGGCCCGCCGCACCCTGTCCTTGGTAAGCCCGTTGTCACATCTCCTCATCGGCATGCCCATCCTTTCTCGAATGCACGAATCCAGTCATTATATTTCGAGCAGCACCTCATAAAACCGAACGAACACCCTAAAGGGCGCATAGAGGGCATGAGCGCATCGACGCTCCCCCGATCTCCGTTAGGGACGGGAAACGCAAAAGCCCCTTCGAATGGCGCCCGCCCGCCAGATGCACCGAAGTGAACCCATCCCGCACCCTGTCGCAGCTTTTGTGATTCAAGCGTTCGCAGGATATTGCAAAGGCGACTCGGCGAGCGCTTCCAGAATCCTTCTCCACCTGCCGCTTCATGTCCATCCTGCGGTACACCAACATGCGACCGGGGAGGATAACATGGTCGCCAAGCATACGAACATCCTGCACGGACCCAACGTCGAGAAGGGAAGGTAGATGAAGATCAACTGCAGACTGGGACACGTATACCAAGACTGCGATGAGCGCCTCGACACACTTGATATTTATCTCGAAGAAGGCGAGCGCATCGCCGTCGGCGACGTGCTGGACATCCCCATGATGGACGGTTCAACGATCCAGCGCGAAGTCAAAGCGCTCAACCCGAACGCTGCCGGTGACTTCGCCCCCATCTCGGACGCAATCGCTCAAGGCGTTGCCGAAGGCAGGTACCGCACCTCCAAATCGCCCGTCACATCCATCGAGGGGCCCGCCGCGCTCTGCCAGCCAATCCTGGAAGACGTCCCGTTCAACGAGGTCCTCTCGACCGAGAACGTGAACCGTAAGGAATTCTACGAGAGACGCGCCAAGATGTTCTGCCTCACGCCCTTCAAGGAGCTGCACCTCGGTCCGGAAAGCATATATGACTGGGTCGAAGAGGGCTATTCCGTTCCGGTGAAGGTCATCGCCTACCTCAAGACCACCGAGCCAGACATGATGTCGCCCGGCGTGTACGAGCACCCGTTCATTCCCGGCAAGCGGCTGCTCGGTCCGTATTGCTATACGGATGGACATTACTGGTGGGACCGCGACGCATGGAAATACGTGACGAAATACCATGTGCGCCTCCCTCAGGAATTTGTCGACTTCGTCATGTCGGGCGCTGGGGACGAGTTCGCAAGAACGCATATCCCCTACGCGCGCTCCTGGTTCGAAACGATCGAATCCAGCTACGGAGACAAGCCGCACGCGAACTTCCTTCCCCAAGACGCTGGGGACATTAATATCGATCAGTTTTAGACGAAGGAAGGGATGGGCATGTCGAAACAGCATCGTGAAGCGATCACATGCCCGTCATGCGGCGGATCGACGGAGCTCTGCTGCCCCTGTCTGTTCTACGACATGGGGTAGCACGCGATGATACAGTACGTACCGGATGCGTCCCAGGCGAAGAAAATGGCCGCCGATTTGGACAAGCTCCTCGGACACGGGCCGCTTCAGCACATGGTAGATGGAGCTGGCCACCGATGCCGTATCGTCTTCAGCCACAGCGACCTTCGTGAGAAAGCGCGGATCTTCCACGACGGGTTGGACGAGGCACAGACGTGACGCGTTGGAGCGGCTGCGCACCGAGAGCGAACCTCGCCCCTATATGCGAATGCGCTCACCTCCGAGAAGGCAAGCCCGTCGTCCATCTACAGCCTGATGGCCATACGGCCCGAGTCGCCTATGCGCTTGAAGCCGAAACGGGCATAGAACGCCGCGGCAGAATCATCCACGGGATCGACCACGAGCGCCCGTGCACCGGCGATAGCCGCGACCTTGGAGGCATTGATGATCGCATCGCGCAGCAGAGCGGCGCCAAGGCCCATCCCCTTGAAATCGTCATCCACCCCCAGCATCCCAAGGAGCACAGCGGGGACCTGGGAGGGAGCGTTACGGGTGAGCCATCCGCCGCCAACATCGGATCTCACGACGGAATGCGTGCTCAGTGTATAGAAGCCCGCTACGCGCCCGGCGCAGCGCGACACATAGACGACGGCCGCGCCACGGGCACGGGCGGTAGCGGCATGGCGCGAAGCCCACGAGTCAACGATTTCAACGCCGCAATGGAAACCCTCTATGCGCTCCCCAGCCGAAAGCTGGACCGGCCGGGAGAACCCAGCCGTCATACCCAGATCTCCTCACGGGCAAGAAGCTCGCGGGTCGACTCCGGCAGCGGGGCGTCCAGCATCGCGCAGAACTCCTCGAATGCGGGCCCCGTGAGCCTGGTGAGGTGCGCAGCCTCTATATCTGCCGCCGCCGCCTCATCGAGCTTGGAGGTCGACCACTGCGTGAGCGTCTGGCCCTTGAGCGCCGCCGCCTCCTCGTAGCTGGCCCTCTGCGCGCCAGTGAGCCTCAGGTCCATCCTGCAGGGCTTTTCCAAAGCAAGCGCTGCCATGTCGTCCTCCTCTTAAAGCTCAGCATACGTACGGAAATACTACGTACAAGTATAGTGCTGAGGAACCAGCGCGTCCAGGTACCGTCCGCGGCGCTGACGCTCGCCTCCAACCATCTTCACTCCGACTTACCCACTCGTTACAAGGCCTCGACGCGCGGCGTCTCCTGGTCGTCAACGGCGAAGGGACCGCTGGTCAATCACGAGTGACGACGCGCCGAGCGAATTTTGCAGCAGCTGTTGCAAAATTGATTATGCCGAAGGGCTTGAGCGCGCGGATCACGCGAAAAGCACCGTGTGAAGACAAACAGCGACGGTGACGATCGGCTGACCTCTGTGGCTTTAGCCATCGAACTCGAGGTGCGCGATCGACTTCTCGCATAACCTGACAATCGACTTCTCCATATGGTTCCTCAACTCACGCGCGGGCTGGCCTACTTCCGTCTTTTCAAGCCCATCGAACACCGCGGCGATATTCCCCGGTATTTTGTTCGCCAACCCGATTGCAAGAGCCACGCATCCCTCGACGGTAATGCCAAGCTCTTCCAGGCCGCACTGGTCGACCATCTTCTGCACGCTTCGGACACTAACATGCCCGACACGATTCTCGCCACCAATGGACATGGCGAGCTTGGCCGGTTTATGCTCCCACATCCGTTCGTCAACGTAAGGAGCCATAGAAGCGACATCGTATAGCGGTGCCAGACGACACACAGCCCCCGGAGCCAACATCACCGAATAGTTCTTTGCATGCGCGTCGGTTCCAGCAATGAGATAGTTGAAGAAGAGCATCTGAAGAAACTCGACGACATTTATCTGAGATTGCGAGGCACGCTTAAGCACCCCGACGATTTCTTTCACACCCGGCCCACCGTCGGCTGCGTACTTCTTCTCCGGAAGGCAACCAAGCGCCTGACAGAAATCTTCCTGATGCAAACGTGTGACTTTCCCGTTATCCCATTTCCTGTCATAACGCTCGATCACTATTGCTGGCTCAAGCCCATGAGCGCCCTCAAATTCTCGATAAGACACGTGCGCAGAACGAATTCCGCACAAGGCGGCCAGGCGCATGCAAACATATTCATTGAGTGCCTGGTGCTCCAAGCCTCTCACGCCGCTTTTCAGCATGTGCGTTGTAGGGGCATCACCTTCACAGGAGAACCAGCGATCGCCGTCTTTTCTAAGTGCAAATTTACTCTGCTGACCCGCCAGGCTCCAACGCTCGTTTTCGGCCAGCCAGCCCCTGCCGCCCGCCCGGCCTTCGGAAAGTCGCTCGGCAATTTGTGCCTCCGTGATTGGCACGAGATTGGACCCGCGACTTGGATACGAACCCGGCGCGCAGAATTGAACGGCGCCAGGACAGTCTCTTCCGATGACCGCCAACAGCGCGAACGGGTTACTCGGCGACACCCCCGTCGACCTTGATATGCCCTTCAGCGCATCAGGGTCCTCGGGCAAGAGCCCCCAAAGATATGGACGGACAACGCGATCATGATATGCTCGCGTCGAACGCGGCATCGACAAGGAGAGCGGAACACCACGGTAGGTGCTGCCGTATTCAAATGTAAGGGAGCCGGATTCGCCTTGAGATAGCGTTCCGGCGTGATCGCCCGCGATATAGACGTCCAGGTCCTTACTCGCCATGTTTGCCTCCCGTCAAGATACGCAGCGCCTCCAAAGCGCCCTCTTGGGGTCGGAACAACTCGTCCAGACCTGCGGGGATATCCGAGGTCCGCTTCGCGGCATCCTCTCGGTTCTTGTCAGCAGGACCCAGCGTCAATTCAAGCTCCAAGGCGGTCAGCACCGCAGTGAGCTTATCCAGCTGCACACCCGAGCTCTGGCCCAGCTCCATCGACCACAGGCAGCGCTTTGAAACCCCGGATCTTTCCGCCAGCTGCGCCTGCGTGAGCCCGAGCTCGGCACGTCGCTGCTTTATCGCATAACCGATCTCCAATGCGTCAACCATAGCTGCCAGCCTCCATTCGCGCGTTGTCGCAATATTTTACCACTAGCCTACTTCGCATAATTTCGCGATTCATGCAGTTCGCAGAATTATGCGAGTCGATTTAAGAGGATGGAGCCAGCTAGCCGATGCTGAGCGACAACGCGCCGAACAAATTATGCAGTAGCTATTGCACAATTGATCATGCCGAGGGCTTGAGCCACCAATCCACATCCACGCTGCATGCAACATCGATCGGTTCGGGGTGGAGGTCCGGCATAGAGCTTGCCGCGCCGGCCGGCGTCGCGCAGCCGTCGGCGCAGATGGCACCCCAGAAGCAGGAATCCCCGCCGCGGTTGTAGCGAATCTCCTTTACGCCGGCGAGCTCCGTCCCGGCCGCCGCCGCAAGCGCCTCGGCACCCAGCCGAGCCTTCGCGACCGCGGTATCTATCAGGCGCCGCTCCTCGGCATCTTCGTCGCCGAGCTCGAAATGCAGGTTCACCCGCGCCGTTGAGACACTGCCCGCGAGCGCGGCCCATATGGCGGCGATATCGTGACCCTCCCGCTCGACCTTGAGCGTCGCGGAGCAATAGTACTCATAACCCGTGACGACAGCGCGACGACCAGAGGTACACAGGTAGGACGAATACCCATCGAACCCCAGCGCATCGGCAATGCCGAAGGGCTCGAGCGCTCGAATCACGCGATCTTGCTCCGCAGCAAAATCATCGGCGCACTCCTGCTGGGTCTCGCACTTCTTACCAAAGCGCAGAGTGAAAACCGCGAGATCCGGATCGACCTTATCTTCTGCCGTCGCACTCACCTTGACGACTGCGAGATTCTCGGACATATAGACCAACCGTCCTTCCCTAGATGCGGCCCTTGGACTGCCAACCGAGCCTTCTGGATCGATAAGACAATTGAAGCACCTCGTGCGGACATAGTTCTGCAGCGGCGACCGGCTGTCCCCGAGCGCGCCCAGCTTTGCCGAATCATGCCCACGAGCAGGTGTTTTCGCAACGCCATTGTGGGCACACGGCGATGGGATCGAACTCAATGCAGATCTCATCGTGGAGCTTGGGGGTGTCGTCTTTTCGATTCCAGCTCTCGCATTCATAGGCTAAGAGCGCGACGCAGCCATCGCCGTCAATGAGAATCACCCGTAATCTGGACATAATCAGGACATGTCCTGATTATGTCCAGATTCTGTCCTATAACCCAGAACCGCTCTCACAGTCCCGCCTCGATATGCCCGATGACTTTGCCAGATGCGGTTATTGCGGCAAACCCGCCGCCTTCATAAAGCGCTCCGTGGCGAGCACGGCCCTTGCCGACTTTCGAGTAGCCTGCTCGTTACAGAGCCTCGATACGCGGTGTCTCCCGGTCGTCCACGACGAAGGAGCCGTCGTTCAGCTCCGCGATGCGGGCGTTGAGCCTGCCCAGAAGCTCGAGCAGGAGGGGCTTGTCGGCCTTCTCCTGCTCCTCGTTGAACCAGCAGGCTTGGTCATGCGAGTCGAACTCGTAGTAGGACGAGTACAGCTCGCAAATCTGGTCGTTGAGAGCCTGCAGAGCCGCGTCGTTGTCGATTACGGGGATGCCCGTTCGAGTCTCACCGTCGATGAACTCGTCCTTCCACAATGGACCGGCAAGGAAGTCGAGTGAGATCTTGAGAGTCCTCATTGCTTTGCCTTTCTGCTCCTCAACGGGTAAGCGCTGACCATGAAGCCGTTTAGGCCTATTCCCGTAAGAAGAATGCAATCGCCATCGTATTCGTAAATCCGCTCGTAGCCCTCTCTGCCATTGGTTTTCTCGATCTTGTTGGGTGGCCAAAGAAAGCCTGCAAATCAGCCATGTTGCCTATGGCGGAGTTATTCTGAAAACGCAAAGCCATGACAGGCGGCCTGCAAAGTGCAGGTTACTTGCTATAATTATGTACACAATTATGCAAGGAGGTCCCTATGCCAGTCTGCGTTCCCGTGAAAGACATGCGCGACACCTCTCGCTTCGCCGAGCTGGTTGAGTCTTCTGCCGGTCCGGTTACGGTCACTAAAAACGGATACAGTAAATTCGTCGTGATGCGCTCCGAGGATTACGATCGCATGGAGGCCGAGCTTGCCCGCGCGCGCCTGATGGGGCGCATCACCCTGGCGGAGCGAGAGCGTAACGATGGCCTTGCCAAAGATGCCTTCGAATCGCTCGCGGCAATCGAGGATAAATATGGCCTATGAGGTCAAAATCCTCCCGACGGCGGAGTTAGAGGTCGAAAGCATCGTCGAGTATCTCAGCGGATTTGGCATGCAGCCCGCCCGCCGTTTCGTCGAGGAGTATCGACATCAGCTCGAGCTGCTCTCAAGCAGTGTTATCGACTACGGGCTATGCAAATTGCCGGAGGTCGCGAAGCTGGGATACCAAGCCTGCCGCGTCAACTCCTACATCATGATGTACCACTTTGAGGGCGATGCGGTCGTCATCGCCCACGTGTTTCACCAGAGGCAGGACTACGCTCGATTGGTGTAGCAACGGATTTAGATATCACAAATCTTTGGAATCAAGAACGCTGTGGGGACTTTTTTGGCAGAAACGAACGTCTCTCGATGCCCGAAAAAGAATTAGCACCGCTCATGAGCATCTTCTCTGTTATGTGTCTGACATCAATCGGCTGAACGATTCTATCAATATGGTGGCGCCGCCAGAACCCTATCCGTATTGAGCACGCCACGCCGAAGCGGCTTCACCCCATCTATTTCTTCGACTTCGCGCAGGTGCAACCGAAGCTGACGTCGCCCACGCGCTCCACCGTCTGCCTGCCGCAGCTCATGCAGCGGACGACAAGGAGCTGCTCCCCGGGACGCGCCCCCTGGAGCAGTTCGACGAGCTCGTAGCCGCTCTTGCGGGCCAACGCGCGCGCCTCCGCCTCGCTCATGTCGACGGGGGCCTCCTCCAGGCCCGCCGCCACGAGGCGCCGCTTCGCCTCAACGAGGCTCATGCCGTTCGTGTAATGGATATCCTCCTCGCCGCGATACCATTCGCGCCAGTAGCACGCACGGCAGACCTTCTCGCCGATCGCGTTCTTGTCCAAGATGTAGGCGAGGCGGTAATCCGCCTGCGTGCCGCACGCCAGGCACGCGGTGCGCAGCCACTCGGTCTTGCGATAGCTGCAGCGCGGGCTGTACTCCTGGTCGAGGCGCAGGCCGGCTTTTGCCAGCAGGGCATCGAGCTCTTCATTCGTCAGCTTCATTTGACCTCCAAGCACATTGTGATGTCTCTGATTGTAGCGCGGCGCGGGGCGGACCAGGCGAGCGCTCCGGCCGGGAGCGCCCATCCGGCGCCGAGAGGAAAAACAGGTCAACAGCTTGGCCGACGCCCAGCTCAGCGAACGAAATCTAGAACTCGCACATTCCAATTTGCAAATTATGGCCAAGGCATCATGCTAAAGAAAAGTAAGTAGGGATACGCAAACGGGGCAGAACCGCTCTCGCGATCCCGCCCCGATAAGCCCGATGGCTTTGCTGGCTGCAGCTATTGTGGCAAACCCGTCGCCTTCATGAAGCGACCCGCGGCGAGTACGGCCCCTGGCGACGTGCGAGAAACCCGCTCGTTACAGAGCCTCGACGCGCGGTGTTTCCTGGTCGTCCACGACGAAGGAGCCGTCGTTCAGCTCCGCGATGCGGGCGTTGAGCTTGCCCAGGAGCTCGAGCATGAGGGGCTTGTCGGCCTTCTCCCGCTCCTCGTTGAACCAGCAGGCCTGGCCGTGCGAGTCGAACTCGTAGTAAGACGAGTACAGTTCGCAAATCTGGTCGTCGAGGGTCTGCAGAACCGCATCGCTATCGATCACGGAGATGCCGGTGCAGGTTTCACCGTCGATGAATTCGTCCTTCCACAAGGGGCCGGCTAGGAAGTCGAGCGAGATTTTGAGGGTATTCATTGTTGTGCTTTTCCGCCCCATGTCGCCCTCCCCTTGCGGCGTAGCGTGCACGCGGAATGGCTAGGCGCCCGCATGGGAGCGAGGGCCCAGCACCTCCAAGCGGCGCGCTCAATTCAAACAAGCGCTAACCGACCGGCAGCATGATATCGTCGAATTCTGCTGGATACTCCTTGCTGGATGGCGCCGAAGCCGTTGGGATTGTGATATCCCCACCATCCCCAATTCGCACATGGGCACCATCCGCGAGCTCGATACCGAGCGCCATGGGTTGCCTGCTGGAATCCGCCCTCCAATATAGCCGCTCGATTCGCTTTCCAAAATGGACGGCAAGAGGACCAAAGGCCCTGTACCCCATCCCTACACCCAAATCCGCATTCGCTGAAACAATCCCAATCGCCATGGAAATGCCCGAAACAGCAAGGACGATCAGCAGCTTCTCTCCGACGCGCAAAATAACAGGCGGGTCGAAATCCCACTCATCGTCATCGAAGGCAACGTAGATGGCGTCGAGCACATGCCCCTCAAACTCTTTCACGCACTTGCCCACAAGCTCGTTCAGCTCGTAGAGATCCTGGACGCGGGGCGACATGGGCAGGTTCCAGACATCTGCCTGAAAAGCGCTTATCTGATTCATGTCATACCCTCTCTCAAGGCCATTGTGCTTGGCGAAATCACCCGGCAGCACATCTGAGCGAGTTCGCTTTGCGGATCGAGCAACGTTCGAGAGAAGTATGACACATTGCCGGAAAGGGCCTGCCGCTTATAGGGATGCATGTCAAGCTGGTGATCAAGAACGGTTTGGGACCATCCGCTCTCGACGATCGCCTGTCGATACCACTCGCGCCGGGCTCCAGGCTCGGTTTTGTCGAGGAGCTTCATGATGTAGCCCCAGGGATTTTTGCAGTAGTCACTGCATAATTCAGAACTGGCCTCACGGGCGAATGTCGCCATATGGCGCACATTGCGCCCGCTCATTCCCTTAATGCCGGGAAATGCCGCACGAATAGATTTGGACCAAGAGCCTATGAAGCAAGCGCCGCATTCACGCTCTTCATTAAGCCAGCAGCCGATGCGCCAATGCATCGCAACCAAACCCGCATCAGCACGAGTGGTCGTAATCTCGTCTTGCACCTGGTCGAGCAAATCGAGATAATCGGAACCGCTAACAAGCATGAAGCCCCCATCGCCAATTGTGCAGCAGCCATTGCACAATTAAACGCTCCGTTCAGGCAAACATAGCACGCGAGCCAGACACGCTATAGCTCCCCCGTTTTGAGCCTTTCACCCATCCGTCATATCGCTGCAATAAAGGGACAACCGCCGCCTGGAATTCAAATCGGCCACAATATGGATTCACTAGAAAGGCAATGACCACAATTGGTGCTTTACAGCAACTTTCAGCCCATGGCGTCGAGCCCCTCAACACAAGAGACCAGCTTGCGCTCCCAGAGACCAAGGTGGACGAATCATAGACGCACAGGCCAACCCAGCCATGGCGCGGGACACCTTCGGTCGCATTGTTATCAGCGTTAGACCCGCTCCCAACCAGAGCGACGCCAAGGGCAAAAGAGGCAAGGACCTGCCGCAGGCGGACAACGCCTCCGCCGCTCTCGCCGCTGGCGCCTCCGGTGCCATGGCCCCTGGCAAATGGCACGCGCCGCCGCAAACAGAAGTAGCGGAAAAGCCGCGCAGCCGCGCCGTTCAAGTAGCGACACGACTGCGCGACTCTATGGGCTTATAGCTTCGAGAGAGGGCGGCAACAGCGCTATCATATCTTTGGCCTGCAACAACTTGCTAGTTACATCGAAACGTGCAAATTATAGAAAGAGGCACAGATGCCCGACTTAAAGATGATCACCCAAAGTCATAACATAGTTGAAAAAGTATTTTGCGGAGGCGTAGACAACACGCCTGTATCCAAGGAAGAGATCGAGAATTACGAGCTGATGCTCAATCTAATCGAGAGGACACATGACAAAGATGCACGCGAGAGCTTGTCCAAGGCCCTATGCATAAATGAGAAGCGGCTTGTGTGGCGCATCCAACACAGCCATGAGCTGAGCGTTGATCGATATAAGGTAAACGCCGCATCATTCGTATTCATTACTGCAACTGCCTTCATGTTGTCCGTAGGCCTAAACCTGTCGCCGTGCATTCAATTCCTTTTCCTTGCAATATGCATAGTCCTAGTTTTGACTGCGATTTGTATCCTGCGATCTCGACATAGGTTATGGGAAGACTATTACTCATTCCTTTAGAGAAGCCATCAAGTAGCCAGAGGATCGGACGGGACGGGCCGACCAAAAGGACATCAGAAATGGCTGGCATGTCATATACGACGATGACACCGACACGTTTACCACCACCCACAACGCAGACACCTCGGGATCATTCACCGGCACCGACATCGATGACAGATATCTCTATCCCATCGGCAATAACTCATGAGCGCAGTCAATTGTCGGGGAGCTCGCATCCTGTCCAACGTCGGACTGCCCCAGAAGCGATTCGTAGACCGCAGGGTCGAGCGCCTGTCCGCGTAGGTAGCAATCGAACACCTCGCGCGCTGGTAGCGCCCACATGTCGATATGATCGCTGAACTTCTTGCTCGCCCCCGTCGCTGCCGACATCACGCCCGGAAAAGACACGCTTCCCAACAGCCTAGGAACACTCTCCTCGGACGGCACGAGGAAGATGTTCATGACGCCGTCGAAGCCATGTTCCTCCACAAATCTCTGATAAGCCGACTGGTAAAGGAACTGCTTAGTTATCGACTCCACTCCGGGCTGCCCTTTGATCTTCCCATGTTCATTCGGTACATAGTACTTGGCGTCGTAGATGCAGAACAGCCTCTTGCCGCCAACTTCGGCAAACGTAATGGTGTCTGGTATGAGAGTGTCGACATCCCCGGCATTGCCCATGCCTTGCGCCCTCGTCCAGACAGGCCTTGGGATAACTTGCAGAAGGGTCTCGCATTTGCGATCAAGCCAACCATCGGCAAGTTCAAGCGGCAGCTCCCGAAGTCGATAATCAAGCAAATCCCCAAAGGCTACTTTGCATGCAACCTCCCATGCATGGTAGTAGCTCGTCGTACCAAGCCGCAAAACCCTGCCGCGCTCGGCGTCAGCGCCGCGTTCGGAAAGATAGGACCGCATCAGATCGAGCACATCCTGCTTCCATGTGACAAACTGATTAGCGCGCTCGCGATCGATAAGCCACTGGAGGTGCTCGGCTTCCCCAATACTTACTGGATTCTCATCCGTCAGCTCCACCACCCCGACAGAGAGCAGGGACGAAAGACCGGACTCTTCTAAGACCCGCGAGCATTCGCTGAGGACAGCCCTATGCAGCCGCATGATGAGGTCATATTCATCACGCCGGGTCTTGCGTGTCCATAGGTCGAGGTAGATAGGCACGCCATCCGATATGACGGGAATCTCATTATCGATGGTCCGCTGCCAGTCGATGATGCCTGGGCCATTTGGCACGCGGGCCTCTTCGAAGTTTGAGTAGATGCCGTACTCTTCGTAGAGCCAGAGCAGCCTGATCATTAAGGCGAGCCGGTCGCTGTGCATCCCGCCCTCTTGTGGGTCGAGCAACTTGCCCTTCTTACCCAGATTACGAATGACGTTGAGGGCTTGCTTCATCTGACCCTCAGGTCGGGTGGTGCTTTTGACGTACTTCGGATAGCAAACGATGGCGTGACCTCGCGCAATCACGACTCCGACGTAACGGAACCGGTAACGTTGCGCCGCGCACGCGCCATCGGCTTCGGGCAGCTCTTCCTCATCACGCTCGTCACCCGTACGGTATCTGACGATGCCGCAGCCCATGAGTGCGCTGATAACCGCACGAGTCTCATCGATGCCGACAGCGAGCTCGGCTCTGACCTCGTCTTCCGAGTAGGGCCGTAGTTCGCGAAAGTAGGCCACGCGCATTCGTTAGTCCTCGCCATCCTGGTCAACTGTGTCGGGCGCTTCAGTTGACGCAAATACATCGGCAAAGATGTCATGGTGCTTGTCCGTACCCTGCGTGAAAACATCCAGGCCATCACGCTCGAACGCGGTGCAGATACCGGCAAAGGTCGCATCCCCATTTCGGAAGATGTCCCTACGCCTCATCTTGCCTGCATCTTCATATAGATAAAGCAAGACCTTATCCTCAAACGCCGCCACGAAACGGCTCTTGTCTTCGTCACCATACGGCTCGTCGCTCATCGCATCGGGAGAAAGGAAGAAGGGGCCGAGAAGCTTGTCCTCGTTGACGCCGCAATCGAGCAGGAGAGTGTTGATGGCCCTGCGCACCTTATTCCAGATGACGCGTGTTCCGTTGAGGCCGACGTCATACTTGTCCAGTCTTTCACCACCCAGCGCAGGCGGAGTGGCGTTTTCCCCTTCGTCGATACCCATATAACGGAAGTCCCAGCGACGCTTGAATGCCGTATCCATCGGAAAGACGCCTTGGTCCGCACTGTTCATAGTCGCCCAGATATACATATTGGGCGGCAGCGACAAATCACAAAGCATCGACTCGCAAAAGTCATCGAAGCCCATGTCGGGATCGAAGTAGCTCTCGATGCTTCTCTTCTCGGAATCGTCAAGCTTGTCGAGCGACTCCTTGATGCACGCGGCCATCTCGATAGGCACGGAGACGCAGTACTCGCTCGCACCGGTTGCATCTCTGTCCAGCAGCTGGAATACGTCACCGAAAACAGCAGCAGGATTTGCTCGGTTAAGTTCCTCGATGATGAGCAGGTAGTTGTCGTAAGGATGCGTCGACGCTTCGATACAGGTCTTGAGAAAAGGCCCGGCAATATAGTGGTAGCCAATCTTGTCATCCTTGGTGAAGGGTCGGTAGCTGCCCACAAACTGCGAGTACGTGTAATCCGGATAGAACGTTACTCTCCTAACATGGTCTTCTAGAAAGAGGCCTTCAGGATTATCCTTTGTCTTCACGCCAAGCTTGTCGAGTTCGTACGATTTACCGGTACCTGGCGCACCAAAGAATACCCAGTTACGAGGCCTGTCAATGTAAGGTTTGTCCGAGAATGGCAAACGTGTCTGTGCAGCACGGAGCGGTGCTCCGATTGCTGATATTAAAGCAGGTAACGGATCTGAGCCATAACTGTAGTCCGGCGTTACATCCTTAAGGTATTGCATGACGATCTCGCGCATAAATGCGCCGATTGCATAATCGAACACCGCATTACCATCGTAAACGTCCGCAAAATACTTAAGGGCTGCAGGAACACCGCCAGCCGCAGCCTTTTCAAATGCCCTGCACACATCACGAATCTGAATGATACGCGACGTAAAATCAAAGAACATTGCGCCAGAAAACTGACCCGCATCGCTCTTGCTTCCCGTAGCCAGAACCATTCGCTCTGGACAGAGCACGAGCGTATCACCGGTCTTTTCAACCACTTTAGTTTGAACAGTATCAACCCAGTATGTCTTGTCGAAAAAACCCTGGGGCAGCAAAGGTGCGGAATCATTCACTTTACCAACGTCGGGCATAAGCAAGAGCACAGCGAACAGATTGCCAATATTTGGCCTGTTGCCTCCTCTGCCCTGGATAGAAATTCTTACCTTGCCCCCGACGATACTGACAGGATACTCTGTCGAGATGCTTATATGATTATGCATAGACGGCATGCGAAATTGAAACGCAATCTGTTTGCCATCGATATCACTAGGGGCAATCTGCGTACCATCAGGTAAATGTGACGAACCAGCCATCTCGAATTGACCGGCGCTGCCACCACCGGCAGTCCTACCACGCACAAGCAGAAATCCATCCCCAAGATCGTCGTTGATGAATGGGTAGCTAAGGTTCCAGTCCTCGTTGAATGACATTTCAATCACCACACTTTAGCCGCTAGCATAATCATTGATGCAACGAGCAACGTACTCGGCCAACTTAACCGGCACCGCGTTACCAATTGCCTGTTCTATATCGGTCTTCGATCCAACGAACTTGAATTCCTCAGGGAACGTCTGCAAGTAGCTCCGCTCCTTATAGGTCAAAGCGCGCACGCCTTCACTGATGTCAGCCTTGTCGGCATGATGTCTCTTGTAAGAAGGCGGAATCGGCCTGTTGGTGCCACGCACCGTGACAGCAGGCTCATCTATCGTGAACACGCCACGTCGTTGGAAATTGCGCGGATGCAGATAATAGTATTGCGTTCCGAGTGAATCCCCAAGATAGTCCCTCACGGTCATCTGCTTGTCAGCAAGCCTTGAATCGAGAAGCCCACCGAGGAAGTCATCTTCATCCCCCAGATGCCCCACGAGAATGAAACGCCTGCGAATTTGAGGGACTCCACACAGGCTAGCGTTCAACACGCGTCTGGTTAGGCCGTAACCGGTTTCTTGAAATATCTTCAGCGCCTCAGGAAGGACATCCATGCGCTCGATGTTGTAGACGTTTTCCATTACAAACCACTCAGGCTTGATTGAAGCAATGATCTTTGCGAAGCGGATGGTGAGATTCGCCCGTTCGCCTCGGTTGCGTGCGCCAGCAATTGAAAAGTCCTGGCACGGCGGCCCGCCAATGATGATATTCGGCTCGAATGACGCGATCTGCTCAACAACATCGTCCTGATACAAATCCGTTTCGTATACGGGGTGACCAAAGTTCTCACGATAAATGTTTACCGCCGCTGGCCAACGGTCGTAGGCAGCGACGATATCAAATCCGGCATTCTGGAAGCCAAGCGATAACCCGCCGCAGCCAGCAAACAAATCAACGCAGCGCATCTGTATCACCCTTCAGGTAGTCTGCTACAGCGCGAGCGACGAGCTCGGCCATCTTGACGGGAACAGCGTTACCAATCATCTGATTGACGTCGGTTTTGGTCCCGAAAAACTCAAATTCCACGGGGAATGTCTGGATGAGGCTCCTCTCTTTCGGAGTGAGGCAGCGAGCCTTCTCTAAGGGAGCCGCGTCGTTCGGATGCAGCTTGTAGTTTGGCGGAATCGGCCTGTCCACCCCCCGGACAGTCATAGCCGGTTCGTCGATGCTGAAGATGGCGCGACGGTCATAGCTGCGGGGAATACGGAAGTAGTAGTCAGTCCCGAGGCTGTCGCCGAGGTAGTCACGTATCGTCATCTGTCGATCAGATTGCCCCTCGAGGAGCATTCTATCGAGGAAGCCATCCTGAGCGCCAAGACACCCGACCATGAAGAACCGCCTACGCGCCTGCGGGACACCACATCGACTAGCGTCGAGCACCATCTCGGTGAGACCGTAACCCTTGGCCTTAAGCATCTCTCGAATATGTCCGAAAGCGACGCTGTTACGAACGCGCGGCACGTTCTCCATAACGACAACCTGCGGCATGCATTGTGCGATGATCTCGCCATAGCGTACGGTAAGAATGGCACGACCACCGTCTTCCGTCCGCTTTCCAGCTTGAGAGAAATCCTGACAAGGTGGCCCACCGATAATGGCAAAGGGCTTCAACAGGGCAATCTCTTCAACTATGCCTTCGTCTGCAAGGTCGCGCTGATGTACCGGAGAAGAGAAGTTGGCTGCATACACATCTACTGCGGGCTTCCAGTTGTCAAAAGCGCCAAGCAGATGGAACCCCGCATTCTGGAAGCCGAGCGACATTCCTCCGCATCCGGAGAAGAGGTCCACGGCAGAAAGTGTTACGTCTGTATCCTGCCGTTCGGTCACGACCACACCTAAACCTTTCCTCAATCGTTCAAATCACGCAAAAGACGGACTATAGCATTTGCACGTAAGTAAACAATTCTAACACGAAGCAATACCGCTGATCTGCTGGATAGCACCCCCCTACCAACTGCAAGCTCTTGAACCACGGAGAGATTAGCAGTCCGCTGGGACATGAATTCGAGTGCGAGTCATACGGGATACCGTGGTTCATTGCCACAAGTAAGGCCTTGAAATTGTTTTGCCGCACACCCTGGCAGCAAGTTGTTAAGTGCCAAGACGTTGCCTGCATCCCCAAAAAAGCCATTTGCTCCCGTTGTGACTCATGGAAAACTGAAGCGCGAGCAATATCCACAAGGTTTTCGAATGCGGTAGTATCGTTAGCATAAGCAACTGATACGTTAAGGTTGCCTTCGATGGCGACGACGATTACGGAGAGAATCTCTTGGACAGATTTCTGCATCCCGTATCGTTCTTCCAAAGTCTTCTACAGATTGGGCAGGCGAACATGAGCGGCGGACGAAACGGCTTCGACATCGACCATGTCATCATTTCGGGATTCAAGCGCATCAGAAAACCCCTTTGCGTGGACTTCGAACGCGATTTGAACATATTGGTCGGTGACAACGGCGCCGGTAAGAGCACTATCCTCGAAGCCATTCATCTAGCCCTCACTGGCCAGTATCGGGGCGAGTCCATCAGACGCGCGCTATCGCAAGCGATATTCAACAATGACGATACCGACGGCTTCATTAAGCGGGCTGCCGATGGAGACCTGTCAACGTTACCGATGGTTCTCATCGAAGTCTATTTGACCGGGGAGGACGAGAGCAAGCTCAACGAATTGTCGGGCGCGGTCAACTCCGAAAGGCACAAAGCCTGCGGTTTTACCTTCACCCTTGCTTTTGACGAAAAGTTCCGGGAAGAACTCGTGGGACTTCCCGTCAACACCCTCAAGAGCCTGCCCATCGAGTATTACGACGCGACGTGGATGACCTTCGCAGGCGCGGCAATTACGCCTAGGCACTTACCCATCCGCTCCGTCATGATCAACCCCGCCGGAGAGTGGCGCGGTGGGCGCTCCGACGAGCGTGCGGTCCGCGCCCTTCTGGACGGTCTGGACGAGAGAGCGCAGATGGCCCTCGCTCAAAGCGCCCGCACCATGTTTGACGCATGGAATGCCGAGGACTCCCTTCGCGCGGCGAACGGCACGCTCCCTTCTTCCAGCTTCGGCGGAATCGGCACCATAGATCTCGTTGCAGACAGGGGCACCAGCGAATCTTGGAAGCGAGATCTCGTTGTGCGCCTCGAAAGCGTCCCCTATGGGCACATAGGCGCTGGATCCCAAAGCATGATGCAGGCTGGCATCGCCCTCGATAAGAGACGCCCGGAAAAGACGACGCTGCTGCTCTTCGAGGAGCCCGAGAATCACCTCTCTCACGCCAATCTCAACGGACTGGTGCGTATGATCGCGGACGGAGCCGACGGTCGCAAGGTCGTCATGACGACACATTCGAGCTATGTCGCGAACGTCTTGGGGCTCGAGAACCTGCGCATTGTCAGTTCGACCGGCGACGGAACGGTTTGCTCACCGTTGTCAATCCTCAATCAAGATACCCTGGACTACTTCAAGAGACTGCCCGGGTACGACACCCTACGCCTCGTGCTTGCAAATGCAACGGTTCTTGTTGAGGGGCCCTCCGACGAGTTGGTTGTCCAACTCGCCTACCGAAAGACGCACGACGGCAGGCTCCCCATCGAAGATGGCGTTGATGTCATATCCGTCGGCAGCGGCTTCCTACGTTTTCTCGAGCTTGCCGATGCGGCCAATAAGCGCGTGCTGGTGCTTACCGACAACGACGGAAAGCCCGAAGCCCTTACCAAGAAGTACCAGCCATACGACGCGGATCCCTTAATCGAGATTCGCTATGTCGAGGAGGTTTGCCAACCAAACGATCCGAACGATGTTGATCCTAACAGTGAGCTCAACTGGAACACGCTTGAGGCCGAGATTCTACGGAGCAACGGGATGGCGAATATCAACGCCCTTCTCGACAAGAACTATCCGGACGAAGCAAGCCTTCTCAAGTACATGGAAAACCACAAAACCGAGGTTGCACTCAAGCTCTTCGCCGCCCACGAGAAGATAAGCGTCCCGGAGTACATCGCATCTGGCTTGGAGTGGCTTGATGGCGGACGGTAACGCATGCAAGACGATCTACGTCGCCGGCGCAGGAACCGGCAAGACGAGCCTGCTGCGTGATATCGCCATAGAACGCTGCGCTAACCAAAAAGTCCTTTATTTGACCTACACGGATGCGAATGCGGCGGAGTTTACCCGCTCGGTCGTCAAACAGGTTGGCCATGTGCCCGAGCAAATCAAGATCATGACATGGCTTTCCTTCTTGCTGACGCACGGAGTGAGGCCGTTTCCCGCCAAGGGATTTACCCATCGCATCGACTCGATGTTCTTCAATAGCAATGAACCTCACGGCATGAGCGGCGTTAGACGAGGGTCGGAGCGCTACTACTGCCCAAGCCCAGGAACCGCCTATAGAACCAGACTCGCCGATCTAACCGCACTGTGCGACGAACAGTGGGGCGGTGAGGTTATCCGCAGGGTATGTGCCATCTACGGGGTCATTCTAGTTGATGAGGCGCAAGATTTCGCCGGTTACGACTACGACCTTCTGCTATCGCTGATGAATGTCTCGCATGAGATGGTCATCGTTGGAGACCCCCGCCAACAGACGTACCGCACCGGCGCGAAGGCAAAGAATCGCAACTATCCCAATGTCTTCAGCTTCTTCGAAAGCAAAACTGATTATCTAATCGACAGCACCACGCTGTCCGTTTCCCATCGGTGCTCGAACGAGGTCATCTCGCTTGCAAATCGTCTTTACAGCGAGTATCCGGCCGTTACGGCGAGCGAGGTGCGTTCCAAAAATCCGAAAGGGCAAATCAGTGAGATTTCTCACCGCGATTTCGAGAGTTGGGATCCGACAGAGAGAGCAAGGCTCACCACACTCATTTGGGACAAGCGGACAAGAGTGCCCTCAGGATGCCGCGTCATGAATATGGGCGAGTCAAAAGGCCTGACTCTTGACGACGTTGTCATCTTCCCCACGAGGGATATGAAGAAATGGCTTAGCGATCCGACGACAGAACTTGAGAGCGGCACCAAAGCAAAATTCTATGTTGCTATAACCCGAGCTGCCGGAGATTTGTTTATCGTTCTCTAAACAGTGTTCCCTCGAATTGTTCGCTGGTAGCCATCTCGCCGCTTTATGACACCCGTCGATGATGCCCGTACCGATAAGGTGCGGGCTTTTTGCTGCCCGCCCGAGTGAGAGGGCGGGCGTACATGGACGTCGGGAACAATGGCAAGGATGAACCGGCACAGGTTGCGGACAAGCAGGCGGCATAGGGCGACCAAGCACCTGCGGCGGCGACCACGGGGCTCGGGGGTGCCAGGGCGGACTGCGGCAAAGGCGATGAGAGCGCCGACGCGCAAAGCGCTGGCGAGAAGGGATATCGACGCCGGCACGGACTACCAGACCCTGCTCGCCGAGCGTGACACGAAGATTGCGGCGCTCGAGGGCGAGACCGCCAACGCGGCAAAGACCGCCGACGCCGGCGAGAAGCTGTGCGCCGAGATGGACGAGATGCGCCGCCAGGGCGACGAGCAGCGCATAGGGTTCGAGCTGCAGCTCGCGGGCGTGCACAACGTCAAGGAGGCGCGCGCCCTTCTTCCCGATCACGACAACGACATCGAGAAGCTGAAGGCGGCGGAACCGTGGCTGTTCGGCGAGGGCGCCCCCGCGCCTGCCTAGGCGAGCACGATGGGGTTGCTGAACGCAAGCGCGGCCGCGGACGAGGGCGCGACGATGAAGCGCCGGCGCGAGATCACCGGACTGGACGAGAAGTAAGGAGCTGGACTTATGGCTAACAGCATCGCATTCGCGAAGAACTACACGGAGGTCATCGACGAGGTCTACAAGCGCGCCTCCGTCTCGGGCTGCTTGACCTCCAGCGCGCGCATCCGCTTGAGCCCATAGCAGCATCATGGAAATCAACTGAACTTTTCGGTACCAGGCATCGATGCTGGTGACTCATCCAACGATGACGAAACACTCACCGCCACGTATGGTAAAAGCACCGACTTCGTCTTGACCCAGGCGGCTGATTTCCTCTGCACTAAAGAACTCGTCGCTCGCAAATTCGACAACTCAGAAGCCTCAAAGACAACGGTGAAACTCTTTGACAGCGCCCATGGGGGCATTCGATCTATTATCACGAGGCTTATCACGCAAATAAAACACCCGCCAAAGTTTGCGTCATCTCGACAGGCACCGAAAGATAGGCATGGCGGGTCCACTGCCAACACTTTATCACAGGCAAAATCGCCACTGACTCAGGGCGTCGGTCATAATCGCCCGGACACAAAGCAATAGTGTGCGTCGGTGGCAAAATCAAAAGTAACGCCAAACTGGGCTGACCAAATCCTCGCCAACCCTAAAGTATCTTCGCCAAATCAACTATACTTGTCGAAGATACTACGGAGATGGCGAGGATACTATGACCCAGTTCGACTACAACCGAGCACTCGACAGCCTCATGACCCCCGAGGCCGTCTCCGCGCTTGGAAACATCCGCGAGCACAAGGGCAAAACATCTCTGCTCTCCAGCACTCACCCCGACCACTTCGCCGCTTTGGTGGAAGTGGCCAAGATCCAGAGCACGAGCGCATCGAACAGAATCGAGAACATCTCGACCTCCGACAAGCGCCTGCGCGAGCTTATGCTCGAAAAGGCCGAGCCAAGAAACCGTGACGAGCGCGAGATCGCCGGCTATCGTTATGTTCTGGACCTCATCCACGAGAGCCACGATGACATCCCGATCACGCCCGGCGTGATTCTGCAGCTCCATCGCGACCTGTACCGCTATTCGGGAGATTCCCATGCTGGCGCCTGGAAGGATTCGGACAATGTGATCGCGGAGCGCACCGCGCAAGGCGAGCTCGTCGCACGCTTTGTCCCCACGTCAGCCGCCATGACACCCGCCGCTGTCGAAGCCATCTGCGAGGAATACCGCAATCAGATGGATGCCGGGACGTACGACCCCCTGCTGGTGTCCCTTGTGTTCGCATTCGACTTTGTGAGCATCCACCCGTTCAACGACGGCAACGGGCGCATGAGCAGGCTGCTCACGCTGCTGCTCATGTATCGATCTGGCTACGACGTGGGAAAGTACGTCTCCATCGAAAAGGAGATCGAGCGCACAAAAGAAACCTACTACGAAACCCTTGCCGCAAGTTCCCGAGGCTGGCGGGAAGGAAAGAGCGACTACGCCCCCTTCGTCACCTACATGCTCGGCATCATCGACGCCTGCTACCAGGAGCTCGCTAACAGGTTCTCGCTTGTGGGAGCGCCTTCAGGCAACGAAGAGGCCGTTCGCGCGTTCTTCGACCGGTTAATCGGCTCGGCCACAAAGCGAGAGATCATGGATGCCAACCCGGGGATGAGCCAGCGCACGCTGGAGCGCGTCCTCTCGAAGCTCCAGCAGGAAGGCGTGATCGAGAAGATCGGCGCCGCACGTTCGACCGCATACCGACGGTGCTGAGGCCTTCAAGACGAGGCGGCGTCAACCTGACAGCGCCCCGTCCCCAGCAAGTTTTGCCACGAGCTTGGACGGCTCGGGTATATCTCGAATTCCCACTCCTGCCCCAACCAGCCTGCTACCCCCTCGGTAAACGGAACTTCCCCACCTCTGCGATAATGCAGCCAGATAGACCCTAGCAACAGGAAGGTCATCGCCATCGCGGGTGCGGAGCATTGGGGGCCCTCCCCGCCTGCCGCTGCCTGCATGCCAACAACGTCTTGGCACTTAACAGCTAGCCTCGTCGCAGATGCTCATGGTCGACGGCAGCGTCGCCTCTCCCTATCACCTCGCGGTCCTCATCGGTCCGGCGAACGTCGATGGGAACGATATCGCGGTAGATGAGCCTATGGCGATCGTCGCGCCACTCGTCGTCATGGTAATGACCGAAGAACCAGGTGCGGTAAGAGAGCTTGCCGTCGACCTCCTGGAGAAACGCCTGGTGCGCATCCCCGCCGTCGAAGGGGCGGTTGCATTCCCAACAGAGGTCGTCCGCGATGTCGAGCGGCGCCTCGTGCGTGATCACGTAGTCAACATTCCAGCCGCGGCTGTCGAGGCTGGCGCGGGCCTCCTCGCGCTCAGCATCCGAGGGCAGTTCCTCCGGCCACCAGCTCTCGCCCTCGGTCCGCCACGCGCGATCGTGCGACGAGGCGCCGCCCATAGTGAACACGCTGATGCCATCGATATCGAACACCTGCCCGCGCATGAGATGCAGCACGTGCGGGCGCACCTCGTGCACGCGCCCACCGCACCACTCTCGCTCGGGCATCGCGGCGAGCAGCCCGTGGTTCTCGTGGTTGCCGTCAACGAAGCACGTGGTCCAAGGCCGATCCTCGAGCCATTTGAGCCAGTAGGCGTCCGTGTTGCCGCCGTCCCATACGTAGCCGAAGTCACCGGCGACGATCACGACGTCGTCGCGCGTGAGCTCGCGACCCAACGGCCAGCTGTGAAAGGAGAGGCGGTTGCGACCGTACTCGGCCGCTCCATGCATGTCACCGGTGATGTATATCAAATCAGCCAACCCCTTTTATATCCAGCCGCGATCGGCCGTCCACGCCCGCGCCGATCGGGACGATGCGCTCGAACAGCAGCGTATGCCGCTCGTCGATGTCCCTGTCCCCGTGGAAGTGCCCATAATACCAATGTTTGAAGTCCAGGCGCGCATCCACCTCGTCCAAAAACTTTTGGGCATTGGTATAATTTTCGGTAATGATTGCCTCTGAATGTCCGGTATTGTAGCGGTTAATATGGCGGATAGCTTCCTCCACAGAACCAACCACTTTAATAGAAAGAATATAA
>OGYY01001191.1_pt1 | contig 23285 bp, 21 predicted proteins | sample 1576671 | NCBI WGS metagenome assembly OGYY01 (sample SAMEA3541593, study PRJEB24748) | human gut metagenome | biome: human gut; feature: human-associated habitat; material: faeces | place: China | collected 2012 | reverse complement strand
CAGAAGAAGGCTATCGAACGACAGATGGGAAAAACTGCCACGCATATTTAATGGTAGGATCGGCCTGCAATGGCATTCCCTCTGGATATTCGGCATTGCGAAGCATCAGACGGTTATAATACATGCCGGCTATCATCGGTTTCTCGCCGTTGTTGGCTGTTTCTTCGTCCACGATGCTGGCAAGGGTGATGATTTCAACCGGTGTCAGCTTCATAGCCTTTGCCTTTTCGGTACGCTCAAAGTTCCAGAACTTGTCGCTTTCTTTCTTCATGCGCTCCAGAAATTTATCTACCGAGATGTTCCAGTAGAGATCGTAGGTGTTAGGTACGAACATGCAGGCGATGGTGGCAGTATCGTAACCGTATTTCTGACAGACGCTCTCGTCGCGCAGGGCATGGTAGAGGTCGTTGCTGCCAAACATCATCTTCTTGCCAATCTCATCAGAGAGTTTGTCGAGCGTGCGTACCGAAGGGATGGTAAGGCTAACCGGTTCCTGCAAACCGTTCTTCATGTGGCGCCATGTCTTGAGGGCACCGTCGCCTGGAGCAATGGCGTATCTACCTGTGCGGATATGATCGGCATAGCCGGAATGGAGGGTCAGGGTCTTGAATGCCTGGAACGGAATGCTCTTGGCAAATGGGCGGAGCTTGTTGTATACAGAGTCGATGTTATCATCGCTGTCGATGTAAACATACTCGGTGTTGCTGCTCTTCGAGAAGGAAGAGAAACAATAGATGTAACCCACGATGGCGATGACTGCGATGCAGCCTATAGCACCATACAGATAGAGCTTAGAAAATGATTTTTTCTTTTTCATATTCTTCTTGTTTGTTATTTTTCGGGTGCAAAAGTACAGTAAAAATGGGAAATAGCAAAGTATAGGAATTTAAAATAGGTTAATTGTCATCTTTCTTTATCCGTTGTGTCTGCTTTTTTGTTACCTTTGCACTTGACTTTAAGAATCAACATGTGTATGGGTGCTTTCGGGCACATTATTATAAAAGGATTATGAAAATGAAGTTTTCGATAGCGTATGCTGCCAAGTGGGGCCATGCCCTGCATGTAGAATTAACTTTTGCCGCCGCTGACGGCTATCAAGATACGATGGACTTGCCGATGACCACCTCGTCGTGTCCGGCGTCGAAGGCAACGTTGCCCAGCTGCTCCGACATTCCGTAGGTGCCCACCATCTTCCGGGCCAGCTGCGTGGCACGGCTGATGTCGTTGGAGGCCCCGGTGGAGATATCCCCCAGCACCAGCTGCTCCGCCGCCCGGCCGCCCAGCAGCCCGGCGATGCGGTCCAGCATATAACTGCGGGAGAGGTACGACCGATCCTCGTCCGGCAGATAGATGGTCATGCCTCCGGCCTCGCCTCTGGGAACGATGGTGATCTGATGCACCGGATCCAGATCCGGCAGTGCGTGCATCACCACGGCGTGTCCCGCCTCGTGATAGGCTGTCAGCCGCCGCTCCTTCTCCGGGATGACCCGGCTGTGCTTCTCCGGCCCGGCGATGACCTTGATGATGGACTCCTGCAGATCCTTCATGGTGATGAAGGACTCGTTGCGCCGTCCCGCCAGCAGGGCCGCCTCGTTGAGGAGGTTCTCCAGATCGGCACCGGTAAAGCCTGCGGTGCCACGGGCGATCTGTCTCAGATCCACGTCCTCCGCCAGCGGCTTGTTCTTGGCGTGTACCTGCAAGATCTCCTCCCGGCCCTTGATGTCCGGCAACCCCACATAGACCTGCCGGTCGAACCGTCCCGGACGCAGCAGCGCCGGGTCCAGAATATCCACACGGTTGGTGGCGGCCAGCACCACCACGCCCTCGTTGGAGCCGAAGCCGTCCATCTCCACCAGCAGCTGGTTCAGGGTCTGCTCCCGCTCGTCGTGTCCGCCACCCAGACCGCTGCCACGCTGACGGCCCACGGCGTCGATCTCGTCGATGAAAATGATGGCCGGGGCGCTCTTCTTGGCCTGCTGGAACAGATCCCGCACACGGGAGGCGCCTACGCCCACATACATCTCCACAAAATCCGAGCCGGAGATGGACAGAAACTGTACTCCCGCCTCACCGGCCACCGCCTTGGCCAGCAGCGTCTTACCGGTACCCGGAGGGCCTACCAGCAGCACGCCCTTGGGGATATGCGCCCCCAGATCCAGATACTTCTGAGGCTCCCGGAGAAACTCCACGATCTCCCGCAGCTCCTCCTTCTCCTCGTCGGCCCCGGCCACATCCTGAAACGTGACCTTTTTTTCTCCCGGCGTACTGACCTTGGCCTCTCCGAACCGGGACAGCTTGTCCTGCGCCCCGGCTCCGCCGGCCATGCGGTTCATGAGATTCATCAGCAAAATGAAGCCCAAAAACGCCAGCACATACGGCAGCAGCAGCTGCAGCCAGTTGGTGGAGTGGTCTGCGTGATAGTTATAGGCGGTGATAATACCACTGTCATACTGCTTCTGCACCAGCTCATTGAGATCCTGATAGAACAGGTCGAAGTCGTACAGGTCGGAGGTAACGGTGCTGCCCCCCTTCAGCTTGGCCGTGATCCGGGTGTCGCTGATGGAGAACTCCTGCACCTTCTCCTCTAAAAAGTATTGCCGCAGCTCAGAGTAGGGGATGTCCCCGGCGGTCCGCATGGCGGACACCACATAGGCCACCACGCATACCGCCAAAATCACCATCAAAATGGTGCCGAAACCGATCTTTCTTCGTTCTGCCAAATGCTTTCCTCCTCTCAGCCGATGGCCCGCACGCCCTGCCAGCTGCTGCCCCCGGTCAGGGAAATAGCCAGCAGCACATGGGCCTTCACATTGCCCACCGGGATATAGCTCTCCTCCCAGTACCGGGCATCATTCGAGCCGGAGCGATTATCACCTAAGAAGAACAGGCACCCCTCCGGCACGGTGAAGGAGGACTGGTTGGGACTGATGGTACCGCCCTGCTGATCCAGATACTCCTCCTCCAGCCGCTGGCCGTTGATGTAGACATAGCCTCCGGAGAAGGACACCGTGTCTCCCGGCAGGCCGATGACCCGCTTCACCAGCAGCTTATCCAGCTCGTCGCTCCAGAAAGTGACGATGTTCCCCCGCTCCGGCACCGGGTCGCCCATCACATAGGGCAGCTGCCACGAGATCAGCAGCGTCTTTTTGGGGATGGTGGTCTCCATGGAGCCGGAGGGTACCCAACTCAGCTGTAAAAGTACCCGGAACACCAGCACCACCACCACCGCCGTGACGATGAGATAGCCGAAATCCGACCAAAAGGCGGCAAAGCCGCTCTTTTTCTTCTTGACCGCCCTGCCGGAGCTGCTTCCCCCATCGGGTCCGGCTGCATCATCGGAACCCGCCGCACCGGCTGCAGAGTCGGCGCTCGTCCCATCGGCAAAACCAATCCCGTTGTCAGGGTTCTTCGTTGGGGCCGCTTTGTCGGTGGCCGCCGAAGCGGCTCTCCGGCCGGCCGAGACGGACTCGCCGTCTCCCGGCGTTATCGGAGCAGTCTCCTCCGGGGTCATCTCCCACGGGTCCCGCTCCCGGCGGGCCTTATCCTCCGCCTGCCGGACAGACTGCTCCTGCGGCTCTGCCTGAGCCTCCTCTACCGACGTGGCCTCTACCGGAGATACCTTCTCCTCCGGGGTCATCTCCCACGGGTCCCGCTCCCGGCGGGCCTTATCCTCCACCTGCCGGGTACGGCTGCCCCGGCGCTCCCGCTCCTGCTTAGGGGTCGCACCGGCCAACCTCCGGCCCTGATAACCCCGCTTACGTTCCTCCACAGGTTTTCCTCCTTCCCACTGTCGGCGGGCGCTGTCCGCCGATGCGGCACCCGATACGCCGCTTACTTACTGTATACCTCCGGCTTCAGCACGCCGATGTAGGGCATATTGCGATACTGCTGGCAGTAGTCCAGCCCGAAGCCCACCACGAACTCGTCCGGCACCTCAAAGCCCGCCAGATCGGGGTAAATGGGCTTTTCCCGGCGGGAGGGCTTGTCCAGCAGGGTGACGATGGTGATGCTATTGGCTCCCTTGGCCAGCATATAGTCCTTCAAAAAGTACAGGGTGTTGCCGGAGTCCAGAATATCCTCCACCACGATGATGTCCCGGCCGGAGATATCCCGCTGCAGATCACGGGTGATCTGCACCACGCCGGAGGACTTGGTGGCGTTCTGATAGGAGGACAGGCCGATGAACTCCACCTCGCTCTTGCACTGGGTGGCCCGCACCAGATCCGCCATAAACAGGAAGCACCCGTTCAGAACCCCCACAAACAGCGGATTCCTGTCGTGGAACTTATCGTAGAGCTGATTGCCCATCTCCTGAATGCGGTCATGGATCTCCTGCTCACTGAACAGGACCTTCAGGATGTCCTGATCCATATTGCTCTTAGCCATTACTTTCTTCCTCCTGATCTTTCTCGATCATCAAAATATTTATATTGCTGCCGTCTTTTCCCGGCAAAAATCTCTGATCTGTACCCACGCCGTATACGGCGGCGGGTTCTCCGTTTATACACACCACCGGGGTGGTTCGCCGTCGTCGGGGCGATACCCCCCGCTCCGTCAGAAGACGTTTGACGCTGCGGCGGCCTCTGGCCCCCGGCAGGGTCAGACCGTCTCCCCTTTGCGGACAGCGGAGTGTCCATTCGGACATTTTCCCACCGTCCGAAAGCGTCAGGATATGGTCCGAAAACCGACCCGTTTTGGACAGCCCGTCTCCGTCAGGGGGCGGGGTATTTTTTTCGCTTCTCCACACCCGGACGAGATAGTCTCCCCAGACCTGCTCCCCCTCCGACAGAGTCAGGGGTAGGGGCAGGGGCGGCGTCATCTCCAGATGCAGCACATTCTTCTCCCGCCATGCCGTGACACCCTCCGGCAGATCCAGCATCCCGCCCTCCCGAAGGGTCAGCAGGGCCTCTATGTGGGCGGCGGATACATCCTTCTTCCCGACGGGGAGCCGCTCCAGCAGCAGCCGGAGCATCCGGGGCCGCAGCTCCTCCGGTGCCGATCGCAGCACGGCTTCGGACACCGATACGGCGGTGGGTGCCGATGTGAAATCAGGCGAAATATCACCCGCACGTGTACATTCTGAGGGCTTATCCGACTTTGACGACTCCTCCGGCAACGTGCCGGGAGGCGGTGCAGGGCTGGGTGCAGCGGGGTCCCGGCGGCCAAAGATCTCCGGGGCATTGGGCTCACCGGCTGACGGACAATCGGATACGGCTGTCTCCAGATAGGAGCGGGCCAGCCGATCCATGAAATCGTTTTCCCGCCGCAGGATGGCGGCAGCCCGCGCGATGCTCCGCTCCGGGGCAGGGTGGAGCTGTGCCAGCAGAGGCCACACCTCCTGTCGCAGGCGGTTGCGGGTGAAGTCCATGCTGTCGTTGGTCTCGTCCTCCACATGGCCCAGGCCGTGGGCCTTGAGATATGCCTCGATCTCCTGCCGAGGGGTCTGGAGCAGGGGGCGGATCAGCCGTCCCCGCACCGGGGGAATGCCCGCCAGCCCCTCCGGGCCGGTGCCACGCAGCAGGTTCAGCACCACCGTCTCCGCCTGATCCGACAGGTGGTGGGCGGTGGCGATGCGGGAGGCTCCGATGGCGTCGGCCGTGCGCTCCAGAAAGTCGTAGCGCAGGCGGCGGCCTGCCTCCTCCACGCCCCAGCCCTCCTGCCGGGCGATGGCCCGGACGTCGCCCCGCTCCACATAGAGCGGCACGCTCAGCTCCCGGCAGAGCCCGGCCACGAAAGCCTCGTCCCGTCCCGCCGTGTGGCGCATCAGATGGTTATAGTGGGCGGCGGCCACGGCAAAGCCCCGGCGGCGACCCAGCGACGCCAGATAGTGCAGCAGGCACACGGAGTCCCGGCCCCCGGACACGGCGCACAGCACCGTCTCCCCGGCGGCGGGCAGCATCCCCTGCTGCTGCATCCACGGCATCAGATCCATGACTCGTTACTCCTCGTCGTAGCGGTTTTCCAAGGTGCCGAAGGTGGTATACTCCGGCATCCAGCGCAGCTCCACCTTGCCGGTCTCGCCGTGGCGGTTCTTGGCCACGATGCACTCGGCGATGTTGCGCTTTTCCGAATCCTCTTTATAGTAATCGTCACGATACAGGAACATGACGATGTCGGCATCCTGCTCAATGGCGCCGGACTCACGCAGGTCCGACAGCATGGGGCGCTTGTCCTCACGCTTTTCGTTGGCACGGGACAGCTGGGACAGGCACAGCACTGGCACCTGCAGCTCCTTGGCCATGATCTTCAGCATACGGCTGATATCCGACACCGCCTGTTGGCGGTTCTCGCCGCTATACCCCTTTCCGCCGGCGGAGGTCATCAGCTGGAGGTAGTCAATGACCACCAGACCCAGATTCTCGATGCGGCGGCACTTGGCGTTCATGTCCGCCACCGTCAGCAGGGGATTATCGTCGATGCGGATATCCAGACGACTCAAGGAGGAGGCCCCCTCGGCGATCTTCACCCAGTCGCTCTCCCGGAGGTCGCCGCTGATGAGGCGGGTATTCTCGATAAGGCCCTCGCTGGCCAGCAGGCGGGTCACCAGCTGGTCACGGGACATCTCCAGCGAGAAGACGGCCACCGTCTGGCCGGACTCCTTGGCGGCGTTCAGGGCTACGTTCAGAGCCATACTGGTCTTGCCCATGCCGGGACGGGCGGCCAGCAACAGCAGATCCGACTTGTTCAAGCCGTTGATCTTACCGTCCACCGCCGAAAAGCCGGTGGACAGACCCGGCAGGGTCTTGCCCCCCTGAGCGCTGAGCTCCGCCAGATGCTCCATGACCTCCTGCAGCACCACCTGGATGGTGGCCATGCTCTGGGCGCTGCGGCCCCGGCGGATGGCGTAGATCTTCTGCTCCGCCGCCTCCAGCACGTCGCCGGGGGCGCCGGTCCCCTCCTGCACCATGGCGGTGATCTCCGCCGCCGCTGCGGCCACCGACCGCAGCAGGGCCTTCTCACGCACCAGACGTACATACTCCAGCACGTTGGCAGAGGTGGGTGTCACCTCCATCAGCTGAGCCAGATACGCCCGTGTGCCATCGTTGGCGAGGCCCGCCTTCTCCAGCTCCCCGGCCACGGTGAGGCCGTCGATGGGGCGGGAGTAGACGAACATGGTGTAGATGGTTTCGAAGATCTCCCGGTTCTGGCGGAGGTAGAAATCGTCCGGTTGAAGCTGGTCCATCACGTCCTTGACGCAGGCGGCGTCAATGAGCATGGAGCCCAGCACGGCCTGCTCTGCCTCTGTGGAGTGCGGCATTTGCCGCAGAAGCAATTCATCCATGGGGGAACTCCTTTCGGGGATTTTTCTGAAGGGGGTGGGGTGTGCTTTTCTTTTTGCCTCCGGCGGTTCACTTTTCCCAGCAGCTGGAAAAGTGGGCAAAAGCACACACCGTCGTGTCAGCCGGTTTCCAGCCACATTGTGGCGTGGAAACCGGGGCACTTCCTCGAAACCGCCTCGCTGCATCCGCCACCGCAGCACTTCGGCGGTTTTTCCGGAATGGCAGGTCTTACTATTGATAAATGTTCTTGCAATCCGTTCTCCACGGTAGAACAGCAATCCCCTTCAACTGTCCAATGCAGCGGCAGCGATAGTAGACGAAAGTCAATTCCCTGCTTCGGCGGGGTCTATGCCGCAACTCTTGCACGCCAAAAGAGGAAGTCTTGAAACCTTAGGTTTCAAGTGGCATTCTTTGGTAACTTTCTGCTGCTATTGGCAGAAAGTTACCCGCCGGAGGCATAAAAAAGGAGTTACTACTGGAAACAGTGGGCCGTCAGAGGCATGGAAGAGCTGCTGCCGGGAAAAGTTACCTGCCGGGGGCAAAAGGAAACTCGTCTTAGTCTCTGCTTCGTACTCGCAAGGCTCCAAGAAGCCCTACTTCTCCTCGCAGACCAGCACATAGACGGTTCCGGTGATCTCAAAGCCCAGCTTGGCCTTGACCTCGAAGCTGCCGAAGGTCTTGATGGGCTCCGCCAGCACCAGCTTCTTGCTGTCCAGCTCCATATCGTGCTGGGCCTTCAGCTGCTCGGAGATCTCCTTGGCGGTGACGGCGCCGAAGAGCTTGCCGCCGGCGCCGCCCTTGGCGGCGATCTTCACCTGGCAGCCCTTCAGCTTCCCGGCAAGCTCCTGTGCGGCGGCCTTGGCCTCCGCATCGGCCTTGGCCTTGGCCTTGGCCTGCATCTTCATGGTGTTCATGGCATCGGCGGTAGCCAAAACCGCCAGATTTTTGGGGAGCAGAAAGTTGCGGGCGTAGCCCTCGGCTACCTCGATCATCTGGCCCTTCTTGCCCTTACCCCGGACATCCTGCTGCAAAATCACTTTCATGGAATTATTCCTCCTTATTCTTCAAAATACTTATCAATGGCACGCAGCAGCGTGGTCTTCGCCTCCGCCACCGTCATGCCGGAGCACTGGCCGCCGGCGGTGGTGGAGTTGCCTCCGCCCCCCAGCGTCTCTACCAGCACCTGTACGTTGATCTCGCCCAGAGAGCGGGCGGAGATGTAAATGCCGTCGTCCTTACGGTACAGCACGAAGGAAGCACGGACCCCCTGCAGGGTCAGCATCTCGTCGGCGGCCTTGGCGGCAATGACCCGGTCGCACTCCTGATCCAGCGCCGCAATGGCGATGTCGCCGTGGTAGAGCTCCGCCCGGCGGATGATATCGTAGCGGGAGATCATGGACTGGAGATCGCTCTGGAACATCCGCTGTACGTCCGCCGTATCCGCCCCGGCCCGGCGCAGGTACGCTGCCGCCTCGAAGGTGCGGCCGCCGGTGCGGTTGGTGAAATTCTTGGTGTCCAGCACGATGCCGGCCAGCAGCGCCTCGGACTCTGCTTTCAGCAGGTCGCCCGGCTCAATGAGATACTGGAGCAGCTCCGTCACCAGCTCCGACGCTGAGGAGGCGTAGGGTTCGTGGTAGTTCAGGGCCATCTTGTCGATGTAGCTGCTGCCCCGGCGGTGGTGGTCGATGACCGCCACCCGGTTGCAGGCATCCAGCAGGGGTTCGGACTCCACGCTGCCGGGGCGGTTGGTATCCACCACCACCAGCAGCGTCTCCGGCTGGACCCGCAGGAAGGCATCATCGCCGCTGAGGAAGGCCCCCTGATACTCCGGCAGGGCCTGCAGGCGGCGCAGCATCGGATGGGCGGCGTTATTCTCCGTATCGATGACGATGCGGCATTTCTTGCCACGTTTGCGGGCGATGGCGCACACGCCTGCGGCGGCGCCCAGTGCGTCCATATCCGCATAGCTGTGGCCCATGACGTAGACCTGCTTGGCCTCGTCGATGAGTTCCGCCAGCGCATTGGCCATGACCCGTGACTTCACCTTGGTGCGCTTCTCCGTAGCCTTGGAGCGGCCGCCGTAGAACTCGAAATTCAGCTTGTCCTTCACCACTGCCTGATCGCCGCCACGGCTCAGGGCCATTTCCAGCGCCACGGAGGCGTTTTTGAACAGGGCCTCGAAGCTGTCGGCATCCCGGCCCACGCCGATGGACAGGGTGGCGGCCACACCCTCCCCGGCCACCACCTCACGGACGGCATCCAGCACGTCGAAGCGCTTGGCGGCAAAGTCGGAGAAGCTCTTCTCCTCGAACACAAAGAGGTAGCGGTCCCGGTCATATTTCAGCATCATGCCCTCGGCGCCGACAGACCACTGGCTCAGCTTTTCCTCCAGCATGGCCCGCACCGCAGAGCGCTTGCCCTCCGGGGTGGCCTTCATCAGGTCCTCGTAGTTATCCACCATGAGGATGGCCACCACCGGCCGGGTCAGCTCCAGCGTCCGGCGCATCTCCTCGGTGTCGGTGACGTCCATCCAGTAGGTGGTGGCCAGTGCGCTCTGGCCGCCCTCCGGGTGGCTGACGCCGCCGAACACTCGATAGGTGCGGTGGTTCCACACCACGGTCTCCGGGGCCTCGGTCTTGCCCTCCAGCAGCCAGTGGAAGGAGATATTGGGGAACACCGTCTCCAGATGGGCATCGAAGATGCCCTCCCGCTGCTCCGTCAGCTGGAGGAAGCTCTCGCTGCTCCAGAGGATATCCTCCGTGGCCAGATCAAAGACCATCATGGGCAGGGGGGTGAAGAGCATATTGCTGGAGCGGGCGGAGTCCATGCCGCCGTAAAACCGCTGGATATACTGGCGCAGACTCTGCTGGGTAGCCTTGCTGCGGCGGCGGCCCAGCAGGAAAAAGGCCACGGCGGCCACGCCCTCGCCAATGGCGAGGCGCACGTCAAAGGGGATCGCTGCCAGGGCAAACAGCACCAGGCACAGCGAGAAGATCGTGATATTCGTCCGGAGGAGTCGGGCGATCCGTTTATTCAAGGCGCATCCCTCCCTGTTTTGGCGGACTGCGCTGTTCCGCCATTTTGAATTATATTATTATAGCATAGTTTTTCCTCTGCTACAACGTCTTTCTTATCGGTTTGAAAAAGTCTTTTCCGGGGTATTTTTCGGCGGAGGGATCGGGGAAATGCGGGCTTTGCGAGGGGCGGCGAAAAAAGGGGGAAAGAAAGGCTGTACAAATGCGGAGAAATATGATATACTTTGTGTAAATCGTTGAAAAGCGATGGCCTTTTTTGTATTTTTTGCGGAGGCGGCGGGCCTTCGTGATCAAATAAATGAGGGGATTCCCCTCACCACTTTTGCACAGGACAGTCGGGCGGGCCGCCGGACTTCTCCGGCGATACAGCGCCGCAGAGAAACGTCGGGAGCCGCCTCTATTTTGCCGTGTCCGTTTGCGGAGCAGCTGCGTCCGCCGACGGGCAGTCTGTCTGTGCGCTACTTATCTTGTAAAGGAGAATATACAACACATATGGCAGAAAAATTGAAGATCATTCCTCTGGGCGGTCTCAATGAGATCGGCAAGAACATGACCGCCTATGAGTACGGCGGGGAGATCATTGTGGTGGACTGCGGCATGGCATTCCCCGGCGATGATATGTACGGCATCGACTGCGTCATCCCCGACGTCACCTATCTCATCAAGAACAGATCCCGGCTGCGGGGCCTGTTCATCACCCATGGCCATGAGGATCATATCGGGGCCATCCCCTACGTCCTCAAGCAGGTAAATATGCCCATCTACTGCACCCGCTTTACCGCCGGACTCATCAAGCTGAAGCTGCAGGAGCACCGGCTGCTGGACAGCACCAAGCTGGTGACGGTGGAGGCAGGGCAGACGGTGAAGGCGGGGAAGTTTCAGGTGGAATTCATCCATGTGAACCACTCCATTGCCGACTCCGTGGCCTTCGCCATCCACACCCGCATGGGCGTGGTAGTCCACACCGGCGACTTCAAGATCGACTCCACCCCCATTGACGGGGAGGTCATCGATCTGGCCCGGTTCGGCGCTCTGGGCAAGGAGGGGGTGCTGGCGCTGCTGGCGGACTCCACCAACGTGGAGCGCCCCGGCTACACCATGAGTGAATCGATGGTGGGCAAGACCTTCCAGCGGCAGTTCACCGGCTGCAAGCAGCGCATCATCGTCACCACCTTCGCCAGCAACGTCCACCGCATCCAGCAGATCATTGACGCTGCCGCCGCCTGCGGGCGGAAGGTGGCCGTTACCGGCCGCAGCATGGAGAACATCATGAAGGTCTCCACGGAGCTGGGGTATATGAAGATCCCCAAGGGGGTGCTGATGGACATCAACCGCATCAAGGGCCTGCCGCCCCAGCAGCAGGTCATCATCACCACCGGCTCTCAGGGCGAAGAGATGAGCGCCCTGTACCGGATGGCGTTTTCCACCCACAAGCAGATCGATATCGGGCCGCAGGACAAGGTCATCATCTCCGCCTCCGCCATCCCCGGCAACGAGGTGACGGTGGGTCGGGTCATCAATGAGCTGTTCCGCAAGGGCGCCGACGTGGTGTACGACAAGGCGGATATGCTGCACGTGTCGGGCCACGCCTGCCAGGAGGAGCTGAAGATCATCCATGCCCTGACCAAGCCCAAGTTCTTCATTCCCCTGCACGGTGAGCAGCGGATGCTGCAGATCCACAAGCGGGTGGCGGAGGCCATGGGCATGGACCCCCGGAACATCTGCGTGGCCGAAAACGGCTCCGTCATCGAGCTGACCACCAAGCACATGAAGTGCGAGGCCTCCGTACCCGCCGGAGAGGTCTTTGTGGACGGCTCCGGCGTGGGTGAGGTGGGTGCTGTGGTGCTCAATGACCGGAAGCTGCTGGCCGAGGACGGCATGGTGGTGGTGGTACTGAGTATGTCCTCCCACGACCACCGGCTGCTGTGTGAGCCGGAGATCGTCACCCGCGGCTTCGTGTATGTGAAGGAATCCGAGGAGCTTTTGCAGGAGCTGCGGGAGCTGGCCATGTCCACAGTGGACGGAATGGCTGCCCGGCGGCGCAAGGACGACAACGAGGTGTGCCGTGCCGTGCGCTCGGCGGTGAGCAGCTACCTCTATAAGCACACCAAGCGCAGCCCCATGATCATCCCCATGGTCACAAAGCTGTAAGAAGGATATAGGAAAACCGCTGGCCGTTACGGCCAGCGGTTTTTTAATGTCAGCGGCGGTCCCGATAAACCGGACATCTCTGATACTCTTCGCCGTAATCGGGGTTGCAGGTGTACTTCACCTGCGGGTCATTGGTGGCAAAGTGCTTGCCGCAGAGCTTGCAGACATACTCGTCATTGTCGTAGCTACTGAGGCAGCCCTTGCTGATGTAGTCCAGATAATAACAGCGAGCCATGATGTGTTCCTCCTTGTTAAAATTAAAAGTGTTTGGTTGGCTTCAGCCGCATGACGACGATTCGACCGTCATCCTTATATTCAATAGAATAATCCTCTCCCAGAATTTCCCTGATGGCTTCCGCCAGTGCGGCTTGTTGACGAACAAACACACAATCGGTAACGCCAAGATTCTGAATCGGATGATATTCATAGGAAAACGCTTTACTGTCGGTGAGTTCAGGGACACGATGCGCTAAAAAATCATAGCTGCGCACCATCCCGTCTGTACGTCCGGAGGCACCGCTTTTGTCGATGACGATCTCCTCCGGATTGCGCTCCGTCCCGTCGCAAATGGTCTTTAGGATTTCCCTTGTCAACGGGCTATTTTTATACCGCTTTACCAGAGACGTTCGGTATCGCTCCGCTTCTTCTTCCGCCCGCTGTTTTCGCTTGCGATCCTGCATTTGCACGGCCTGCCACTGTTGTTCCTTTTCCGTCTTTTTTGTAAAATCCCACAGAGCCGAAAGTAGGAAACACAGCACTGCCACACCAACGATTCCAATCAGCGCTTCCACTCTTCATCACCATCTACTTTCCACAGTATTTTTTCTCATTATATCTATTTAAAATAGTTATGTCAAGAAAATATCCTAAATAACCGGATAAGATTCAGCAGACTATATAGTACAATTATCAAAAAGCGTGGAGGTGGGTCATGGAGAAGAAGCAGTTTGCCCGACGGATGTCACAGCTGCGGCAGGCCAAGGGCGTATCGGCTCGTGATATGAGTCTTTCGCTGGGGCAGAGCGCCGGGTACATCAACAACATCGAAAACGGCGTGAATCTGCCGTCCATGTCCACGTTCTTCTACATCTGTGAGTATCTGGGCGTGACGCCGGAGGAATTTTTTGCAGCAGAACTTGCAGACCCGGTACGTCTGTTGTCGCTGAGCAAATCCCTGCGGCGGCTCAGCAGCCGCCAGTTGGAATTGTTGGAGCAGCTGGTACAGGAAATGAAATAAATCGCTCTCCTCAAGGGGGAGGGCGATTTATTCTGTCTCGGATATTGCTGTAAGCGGACAGAAATCGCCCCGGAGGGCTTTGTGGAGCGCTCCGGGGCGATAATGTTTTGTATTATTATCGTAATAGATTACAGTTCGTATATCTCCGTGAACTTCTTTTCCAGATAGGCCACGTACTCCTCCGGACGGAAGGGTCCGCAGACGGACTCGAAGAGGGCCACGGGGTCCTTCATGCAGCCGTACTTCCAGATCTTCTCCTCCAGCCAGCGGTTGATGGCGGTGAGCTTGCCGGAGCGGACGGCGGCCTCCACATCCAGATCCTTCTGCATCTCCAGCAGGTACTGGGCGCCGTAGGCGGAACCGATGGCGTAGGAGGGGAAATAGCCGATGTTGCCGTTGGCCCAGTGGGAGTCCTGTAGGACGCCCTCCCGATCAGAGGGGACATCCACGCCCAGATACTCCTTATATAACCGGTTCCATGCGGCGGGCAGGTCGTGGGCGGTGATGGTGCCGGCGAACATCTGCTTTTCCAGCTCATAGCGAACCATGATGTGCAGGCAATAGGTGAGCTCGTCGGCCTCGGTGCGGATCAGGGAGGGCTGGGAGCGGTTCACCATGCGGTAGAACTGCTCCTCCGTCACGTCCACCAGCTGCTCCGGGAAGTGCTCCTTCAGCCACGGCAGCAGGACGGAGCAGAAGGCCCGGCTGCGGCCGATGATGTTCTCATAGAACCGGGACTGACTCTCGTGGATGCCCATGGAGACGCCGTTTCCAAGGCAGGTGCGAGCCAACTCCCGGCCGGTGTGGAGCTCATAGAGGGCGTGGCCGCCCTCGTGGACCACGGAGTACAGGGAAGAGGCCACCTGATCGGCGAAGTAGTGGGTGGTGATGCGGACGTCGTCACGGGAGAAGTTGGTGGTGAAGGGGTGCTCCGTCTCGCCGATGATGCAGTGGTCCCGATCGATGTCCATGACGTCCATGATGAAGTCGGAGAACTGGCGCTGGATGGCCACGGGGTAGTCCCGGTGCAGAGGGGCATCGTCCACCCGGTCGGCGTGGGCGGTGACCTGTTGGATCAGCGGCACCAGCTTCTCCCGCAGGGAGGAGAAGAAGGCATCGCACTGGGCCACCGTCAGGCCACGCTCAAAGGTGGAGAGCATGGTCTCGTAGGGGTCCTTCTCCGGCTCCCAGTAGCCGGCCATGCGGCGGCTGGCATCAAACATCTGCTGGAGATAGGGTTCGAAGAGGGCGAAGTCGTTCTTCTCCTTGGCCTCGTGCCACACGGCGTCGGACTTGGCGGACAGCTCCTGATAGGCTACGTACTCCTCCACCGGAACACGGTGGGTGCGGTCGTAGTCACGCCACAGCTCCTCCGCCTTTCGGCGGGTGACGGGGTCCAGCTCCTCACGGTTTTCCATGAGGGTGCGGAGCATCTCCACCGTCTCCGGAGCGGTGGTGAGCTCATAGCCCATGCGGGAGAGCTCTCCCAGAGTGCTGCCCCGCAGCTCCGCCGTCCCCTTGGGGGCAATGGTGGCGCCATCGTAGTACATAAGGCCCGTTGCGTGGTTCAGGGCAAAGGTGGCTTTCTCATAGCCTTGCAGCTTTTCCAGTGCTTCTTGGATGGTCATTGCGGTTCCTCCTTTTTCGTTGTGGATTCATCGGCGGGCATCCGAGCCTCCGCCCAGTCAGACAGCTGCTCCAGAATGGGCAGCAGGCGGCGGCAGTCCTCGGTGGGGGCGTACTCCACCCGCACCGGCACCTCCAGATACTCCCGGCGCAGGATCAATCCGTCCCGCTCCAACTCCCGCAGGGACGAGGCCAGCACGGTGTTGCTGATACCGTCCAGCTTGCCCCGCAGGGCATTGTAGCGGATGGTCCCGGCGTTGGTGACGGAGCACAGGATCTGCACCTTCCACTTGCCGCCGATGAGGGACATGGCGTAGTGCAGGGGACATTTCTCCATACAGGGGCAGTCATAATGGGACACGGTCAGTTCCTCCTTACCTGCTCAGCTTTATCTGCGCTCTTGCGCTTTGGGGAGAATGTGTTATCATTATAGCAGGTAGCAAAACCGGAGTAAATAACCAAAAAGGAGAAAATCACCACTATGAACATTTATTTGCAGGGACTGACCATGGGATTGGCGTATGTGGCCCCCATTGGCTTGCAGAATCTGTTTGTCATCAATAGCGCCCTGACTCAGAAGCGCAGCCGGGTCTATCTGACGGCGCTGATCGTGATTCTGTGGGACGTCTCGCTGGGCGTCTCCTGCTTTTTAGGGGCAGGCGCCTTAATGCAGGCTTTGCCGTGGTTGCAGAAGGTCATTCTGGGGCTGGGCAGTCTCATCGTCATCTGGATCGGTATCGGGCTGCTGCGGTCCAAGGCATCGCTGGAGGGCGGCAAGGATGTAAACGTGCCGGTATGGAAGCTGTTCACCACCGCCTTCGTGGTGACGTGGTTCAATCCGCAGGCCATCATCGACGGCACCATGATGCTGGGGGCCTTCCGGGCCAGCCTGCCCGCCGGGGGCGATCTGCCCTTTATCTGCGGCTTCGGCAGTGCGTCGGTGATCTGGTTTCTGACGCTCTCCACCATTGTGTCGCTGCTGGGCAGCAAATTCAACGAGAAGGCGCTGAACATCATCAATAAGGTGTGCGGCGGTGTGATCATTTTCTATGGCTGCAAGCTCATCTGGAACTTTGTGCAGCTGATGGGCTGGGTGAAGTAAAATCGAAACAGCAAAAGAGGCTGGGTGAATACCCAGCCTCTTTTGCTTTGAGGAGTATGGAAAAGATAGGAAGATATCAGAATAGAAGGCCCCAGGCCAAGAAGCCCAGACAGGCTACCAGACCCACGAACAGCAGGACCACCACCAGATAGCCCATGATGTCACGGGCGGACAGCTTGGCGATACCCAGCGCAGGCAAGGCCCAGAAGGGCTGGATCATGTTGGTCCACTGGTCGCCCCAAGCGATGGCCATAGCGGTACGGCCGGCGCCGATGCCCAGTTCTGCGCCGGCAGGCATCATGATGGGACCCTGCACGGCCCACTGGCCGCCGCCGGAGGGAACGAAGAAGTTCACGATACCGGCTGCCAGGAAGGACAGCATGGGGAAGGTGACGTTGTTGGAGATGTTCACGAAGAACTGGGAGATGACGCCTGCCAGAGACACACCGGCCTCATTCTGCACCACCATCATACCCATGATACCGGCATAGAAGGGGAACTGCAGCAGCACACCGGAGGCGCTGCCGGCGGCTTCCGCCACAGCGTCCACATAGCGGCGCAGGTCGCCGTGGAGCAGGATACCGAGGAACATGAAGATCATGTTGACGATGTTCAGGCCCAGCGTAAAGCCGTTGGTGACGAAGTAGTAGATGATATACACCAGAAAGGCCAGGCACAGGATGCCCCACAGGATCTTGGAATGCTCCAGCTTCTCAGCGGGGGTGTTGATCTCGTAGGTCTTATCCTCGTCCTCCACCAGCAGGGTGGGATCGATGGTGACGGCACGCTCCCGGTCAGGGTGCATGGCGTAGTTGATGAAGGGCATGGCCAGCAGCACCACGGCGCACATGATGATATTCATGGGGTGGAAGATGGTCTCGGTGATGGCGGCCTGATAGGTGACCTCACCGAACTTGGCGCCGGTGACCAGCGTCAGGGGGATGGATCCGGAGAGACCGGCGTGCCAGATGACGAAGCCGGAATAGGCGGAGGCGATCAGCAAGGGATAGTCCACGGTGGGGACCCGCTTGGCCACCTCCTTGGCCAGCAGCGCACCGGCCACCAGGCCGAAGCCCCAGTTGAGCCAGCAGCACACGGTGGAGACCATGGTGGTGATGACGATGGCCTGCATATTATTGTGGCACAGGCCAGCAGCCTTCCGCAGCAGCTTCTTGCAGGGCTTGGCGGAAGCCATGGCGGAACCCAGCACCAGCACCAGAGCCATCTGCATGGAAAAGGCCAGCAGACCCCAGAAGCCGTCGGAATTGCCCCATGCAGCCAGCACCTTGATGGGACCCATGCCGGTGGCGAACATGGCTGCCACATAGACCACAAAGGTCAGGATGACGGCAAACAGGAATGCATCCGGCAGCCAGCGGTTCACAACACGCACGCAAGCGTTGGTGAATCTCTTGAACATACTTTTTCTCCTTACATCTTGAATGCCGCCCGTGGCGGAACAACACACACATCGTATGTTGATATTATTCTATCTCCGTAATAAAAAAATTGCAACCGTAAAGTTGACTAAAGTTTAACAATCAAAAAACTTATCTCGTCGTATATATTAACTATTATTTAACAAAGTTCGTCCGTTTATGCTGCTTGTAGTCCTGTATTGTAGAATGGTTCTGTGGATTTTTTCGTGGAAACTGCGCAGAGCAGTGGAGTGTCGGTCAGGTCACGTGGGCAAATGGTACAATTTGGCAGTTTTTTCGGGTGTGATACAAAATCCTCACGGAGCGGAGGTACTTCGGCAGGCAGGGTGCGAAAATTTTCTCACGATGGGTTTTTCCAGCCCTTCGGGGATAAAAAGGGCGCCGGGTGATCTGAACTGCACCCCATTTGTTGGACAGTATACAATTACATTTTATATAATTATTCTAACCATCACACATCCAGCGAACACGGCATAGAGACAAAGGCTTTGCGCAGCTTCGATTGCAGTCACATAACTTGGGCGGGCCGCTTTACCGATGTATACGGTGTGACGCTGGATTATCTCATGTGCAGGACGGATTTTTAAGCATCCGGATATGCAAAAACAGGCGGCCCAATATATCAGGGCCGCCTGTTTTTTTGCGGTGAGCGATCTACAATTTTTGTAACTTTTCAGGTGATTTGGGAGATTCTTCCAAACACCAAGTTCGTCAAAATAACGAAAGCCCCGGAACCGTAGTGATTCCGGGACTTTGACGGGTGGTGCACGGTACAGGACTCGAACCTGTGACCCCATGCACGTCAAGCATGTGCTCTACCAGCTGAGCTAACCGTGCGAACAAAGGTATTTTACCGGAAAGTCCCCCGTTTGTCAACACTTTTCTTGCCAATCTGAAAAGTTTTTGTTATACTGCTGTCAAAGAACATCGCAGGCGCACAAGGAGGAACACTTCATGGAGAAAATCGCACTGGTCACGGGCTCCTCCCGTGGCATCGGCCGGGCCGTGGCCACGGAACTGGCCCGGCAGGGCTGGGCCGTATGTATCAACTATCGGGAGCGGGAGGACTGCGCCCGGTCACTGGTGGAACAGCTCACCGGGGAGGGCTGCCGGGTGATGGCGGTGCAGGCGGATGTGGCCTGCCGGGAACAGGTGAATACCATGGTCCGGCAGGTGGAGGATGCCTTCGGCCCGGTAGCGCTGCTGGTGAACAACGCCGGTGTGGCGGGACAGGCCCTGTTTCAGGACATCACCGATGAGCTGTGGCACCGCTACTTCTCCGTCAACGTAGACGGCGCCTACCACGCCATTCAGGCGGTGCTTCCCGCCATGCTGCACCACCACGAGGGATGCATCATCAACACCTCCTCCATCTGGGGACTGCGGGGCGCCAGCTGCGAGGTCACCTACTCCTGCACCAAGGCGGCCCTCATCGGCCTGACCCGGTCTCTGGCGGCAGAGCTGGCCCCCACCCACATCCGGGTGAACTGCGTGGCGCCGGGCGTCATCCGCACGGATATGCTGGATGCCCTGCCCGCTGAGATACTGCCCCAGCTGGCGCAGGAGACTCCCATGGGCCGCTTGGGAACGCCAGAGGACATCGCCCACGCCGTGGCGTTTCTGGCCTCGGACAAGGCGGGCTTCATCACCGGGCAGGTGCTGACCTGCGACGGCGGCTTTATTTTGTGAGAGCGGGAAAAAAGTACCCGTCGGAAAGCCATTGGTTTTCCGACGGGTCTTTTTTATTCCGGTATAGGCAGGCCGTGGAGCATCACCCGGCCGAAGCAGGTGAGGCTGCGGCCGCTGCTGGGGGGCAGGATCACGTCCGCATCCGCCCGGTGGCGGTTGAGACTGAACAGGTACACCACCCCCAGAGGATCCCGGTAGTACTGCTTACAGAGCATATCGCCGTCCACGCAGAAGATGCCCACGTCTCCCGCCCGCAGGGGGTCATGGTTCACGTACACCACCGAGCCGTCGTGGATATATGGCTCCATGGAGTCGCCCTGGATCCGCACCGCCAACTCCGCCCCTGTGGGGACCTCACCGGTGACGGGCAAGGGCTCATAATCCTCCCCGAATACCGGGGCGGCATAGCCCGCTGCAGCCGGGGAGCAATACAGCGGGATGACACGGGGCGCAGGCTCCGGGGCGGCGGCCTGCAGCTCCTGCTGCATGGTCCCCAGCGCATCCGCCACGGTGTGGAGGGTCTGACGCCCGGAGAGGCCCAACCGTCGGTACTTCTCCAGCAGGCTCCGCTCCTCGTCGCTGACCCCCTCTCCCCCGCCCCGGTAGGCATCCCGATACAGATAGTTGGGCTCCACATGAAGGGCATCGAACAGCCGCAGCAGCACCTCCTCCTTGGGAGCGCTGACGCCGGTCTCATAATTGCCCACCGCCGACCGGGATACCCCCAGCCGGTCCGCCAGCTCCGAGCGGGACAGGCCCAGCTCTTCCCGGCGCTTCTTCAGCTGATCGCCAAAGCTCATGGTCACGCCCTCCTTCGACTTCTTTCGACGGTTTCACTGTGATGCTACCATATTTCTTGTTTTCTGTCAAGGCACTTTAACAAGAAACTTGTTAATTCCCTCTTGACATAACAAGATTCTTGTGATAGTCTTAGTTTACTCACAAGAATACTGGCATCACAAGGGTATCATATCCAAAACTACTGGTATTTAGAACCGCTGGGCCGGAGGATCGTTCCTGCGCCCCGTCGGAAGACGGCATCAGCTTCCGGGCAAAAGGAAAGCCGACGGGTCTTTTGCAAGACTCGTCGGCTTGGTGGGGGATGGTGGATTCGAACCACCGAAGGCGTTGCCAGCAGATTTACAGTCTGTCCCCTTTGGCCACTCGGGAAATCGCCCATGTCATTTTGACTAAATAGAATTATAGCATAGTTTGCGAAAATTGCAAGTATTTTTTTGCATACATAATTGCTTGAGATATAATAAAGGGAGTTATCACATGAAAATGACAGCTCCCTTTACCTATATATACTTTCTGATTGTTATTTATGCAGCTTGCTTATCCTTTGGAATTGCAATGTTTAAAATCATAGCGATAATTGCAGCAGGAACAATTCCTGAACCGCCAAAAATCAGCTCTACGAATTGCGGTAAATTAGAAAGCACTTCTGTATTTGCTCCCAGACCATATCCCAGACCTAAAGCCACAGATACGATTGTTACCGTACGGTTGCTTACACCGTCTTTTGTTACAAGCTGAATTCCACTGACAACAATAGAGGCAAACATCATCACAGCAGCGCCGCCCAGTACACTTTGAGGCATCATTTGTATAATTGCCGCCAGCTTCGGGAATAATCCGCAAAGCACCAGAAAAATAGCTCCGGTTGAAATGGCAAAGAGGTTGACAATCTTCGTCATGGCAATCAAGCCGACATTCTGGCTGAAGGATGTATTAGGAAGTACGCCAAAGAATGCAGCGATAGAAGAGCCAAGACCGTCACAGATTACAGAACCTGACAGCTCCTTGTCAGTTGCTTCTCTTGCAAGACCGCCTTCTGTAATAGCGGAAGTGTCTCCAACTGTCTCCACAGCTGTTACAATAAACATAATCACAATCGGAATGATAGCACGAAGGTCAATCATATCCTTGCTGAACCCGAAAGGCATAAATGCAGGAACTGCAAACCAGCTTGCATCGCTTACCTTTGAAAAATCAAGAACCCAAGAGCAGGTTTTTGTGACGGTTTCCTGTGTATTTGGGTCAATATACTGATAGGTTGTGGGCAAAATCATTCCCATAATTCCGCACACAATATATCCTACAACAATTCCGATTAAAATAGATGCCGTACTGGTAACACCTTTGGTAAAATGCTTTAACAGAATAATGGTTACGAGAACCACAGTTCCTACAAAAAGGTTAGGAAGAGAACCGAAATCTCCATTATTATTTCCGCCCCCAAAGGAGTTAATTCCAACAGAAATCAAAGAAAGTCCGATTGCCATTACTACGGTTCCCGTTACCAGTGAAGGGAAGAAACGGCGAAGAGGTTTGAGGAAAAATCCTAATACAGTCTCAAACAATCCACCTATAAAACTGGCGAAAATAATAGCGCCATAGGTGACAATTCCCTGTCCCATGGTAGATGCTACGCCGCTGCACACTCCGATAAAACCGGAACTTGTTCCCATTACAATAGGAAGTTTTGCGCCAACCGGTCCGATTGTAAAAATCTGTAACAGTGTGATAAGCCCTGCCATCAGCATCGCATTTTGAATGATTTGAAGCTGAAGTCCCCCGTCCAGAGCACATGCACCGGTAATCAACAGAACAGGCGTTAAATTCCCCACAAACATGGCCATAACATGCTGCAAACCATATAAAATTGCCTGTCCTAAGGGAATTCTTCCTTCCAGCTGGTATGGGCTGGAATAATTTTGTTTCTTTTGCATTTTCTTTTCTCCTTAGAAATTTATATTCTCTTAATTTTTCCATCTAACACTCTATCACTGTTGGGAAAAAGAAGTCAATCATTTTGTGGGCTTTTCTTCTTTTTTGTGAATTTCGCAAAAACGATGATTTTTAATATGGTTATAAATGAGCGAAGCGATGACCTCTGCGTCTTCTTTCATATCTTCCTGTAACCAGTGCATAAAGATATTATACAGTGCGCCGGAATAATAGTAGAGCTCGTATCGCTCCAATGAAGAGGTGTTTTGTGTCTGGGTTACTTCTAACATATACAAATCCAGCCCGTATAGAAGAATTTGGGAGCGATTTGCCTGCGTGATGCAAAGAACGTAATCCTTGTATTTCTGGAGATATTTCATACTGCTTAAAATATGTTCATAGGTCTGAAAATTAGAAGAAAAAGCAGGGTCTTTTAAATCTTCCACATATTCCTTTAAAATTCGATACATATAATCCAGCAGAATATCGTCTTTTGACTTATAGTTGCGATAATAAGACATGCGGGATACGCCGGCACGCTTTGTAATATCGGTGATGGTAATGTCGTTGTAATCTTTTGTGTGCATAAGCTGTATCAGTGCATCCATAATACAGTTTTTGGTAAACTCTTTCGTTTCCATGAAACAAAAACCTCCTTTTTGTCACAGTTGGGTTTTCAGATATTGTCTTAAAGAATACATAATGTTACAATTGTAACATTTAATGGAATAATATCAGAATAAAATAGGAAAAGCAGCCTGTCTGGCAGGAAGTATGCTGAATATTAAGCCAATTCTTCGCTTTTGTGATGCAGAGCTTGGCTCTACGGAGCTTTGCAGAGGAAGAAAAAAATCTTTGCATAAGATTATAGAAAAATTTTTAGATTATATAGAAAAAGAAAAAATAGATTTGAATGAATATACACTTGTTACAGGAGTGGGGCTAATGGTGCCGGAATTTGAAACCTTTCAGGAAGATTTAAGAAAAAGCCTG
>OGYY01001190.1_pt1 | contig 23287 bp, 19 predicted proteins | sample 1576671 | NCBI WGS metagenome assembly OGYY01 (sample SAMEA3541593, study PRJEB24748) | human gut metagenome | biome: human gut; feature: human-associated habitat; material: faeces | place: China | collected 2012 | reverse complement strand
CTACCAAATTCCCTCCGCAGTAGCGGCATATGCGTCCCATTTCATTTGGATCGGTATATCTTGTCAACTGCCCGCATTTATGGCACTCGCTGTAATAATAGGTAAATCCCATTTTTATCTTCCCTTTCTAATGCTAACTTGTGGGGATTCCCATCAATCTATTTAGCACGATCGCTTGAGCGCGGCGGCCTGCTTAAATTTACTGTATAATTATCTTCTCCATTTAAAGCCACAGTTATAGCAAAGATAATAGTTTTCATATATCCAGACATCTCCCGCAGGCAACGGATCGCTGGTTTCTCTCAAATTCGTCGACCCGCAACGCGGGCAGTGGGGGCGGTTGGCGTATTGCTGCTGCACCTGACTTATCATACGCGCGAGTTCCCGTTGCTGCACTTCCAACCGATAGGCGTATTCCTTTTCCCGTTCCTCATTTCCTTTTATGTATTCGTTGTATATTTCCTCTTCCCTGGCTTTTCTCCAAGTCTTTTCTTCTGCTATGCGTTCTTCCTCCGTCAATACCTTGCCGCTGTCTACCAAATTCCCTCCGCAGTAGCGGCATATGCGTCCCATTTCATTTGGATCGGTGTATCTTGTCAATTGCCCGCATTTATGGCACTCGCTGTAATAATAGGTAAATCCCATTTTTATCCCCCTTTCTAATTAAGCCAACAGCACCCGACCAGTGCTTTGAGCTTCGATTGATATCAAATCCGTCTACCAGTATAAATAATCCTATTGATGCCAGCGACATTAGCTCCATTCAAGCCTATAACGCAGCTATTGACGGCGGCGTCGAAATTGGGCAGGAATTCATTCAATCTGTCAGCGGACAGCGGCAAGCTTTAGCAACCTATCTCATGTCCCTGCAGGGGGGGAAGGCTACGGTGGAAGGCTACAGCACTTCTCTTTATGCCGTACAAGGCGCCGGGACTGCGGCAGCTGTTGGTATAAACGTCATGGGAACCGCCTTGCGTGCCCTGTCCAGCATAGGTATTATGCTGGTAATTAACCTGCTTATTGAAGGACTCAGCTATCTAGCCTCAGCCGATGACCGCGCCCGTGAAAGTGCCGAAGATGCCCTGAATACGTATAACGATTTGCAGGGCCAACTGCGGGAAAATCAAAAAGCAATAGGTGATGTGGCATCCGACTATGAGCGCCTTTCCAGCGGCGTGAACGATTTTGGAGAAAACATTGGGCTGAGCGCCGAGGAATTTGAGCGTTACAATAAAATTTCCAACGAGATCGCCGACATGTTTCCTGAATTGGTGCAAGGCTGGACGGATGAAGGCAACGCCATTTTAAGCTGCAAAGACAATGTGGAAGCGCTCAATAAAGCCTACAAAGATAAAAAACTGACCGCAGCCTATGAATTGCTGGCCAACGGTTCGGATATTATGAAAACCTATGAAAACGATTTGGACGAAGATGGTCTTTCCGACTGGAAAAATTCTCAAGAAGATTCGTTTTTAAAAAAGTTGGTTTCCGTTAAAGACGATCCCAAGGCATTAAGCGAATACGTAACCAGATATAGCAAGTCTAATGCTTCCATTATTCGTGATGCTTTGAAAGGGGCAAAGGTTGCGCCAACCGAATATGGCAATGGGAAGGATTTAACACAGGCTGTTAAAAATCATTTAGATGATTTGGTAAACTACTACCAAGTAACTACATCTAAAATTGATGGCATTACGGCCAAAGTAAAACCATTGGCCGAAGCCTACCTCCAATCCGATACCAATTACATTCATGCTTCTGATCAGCATAAACAAGTAATTGATCAAATCATTGGCAGTTTGGACAGTTCTTTCTTCGCCAAATACCAGGATGACGAAGTCGGCTTATACACCGCTCTTTCTCAAATTGTTTCTGATGTTACCGTCAACGGCGCCGACAGAATAATTCAACAGGCTCTGGATGCAAAAGCCCGTTACAATAACAATGAAATTACTACAGGGGAATACCATAAAGAGATCAGCGAGATGCGTAAATGGCTCAGTGGATTAGCGCCGGATACACGCAAACGGATTTCCGTGATATTTGATCTTCAAACGGATACAACCGGAAAGCAACTTACCGAAGGCCAATTGGCCATGAAAAAACTTGCTGAAAGCGGTATTTCTCATAAAATGGCGCAGAATTTTGTAAACGCGCAAAATTCTGCGGACCTTGACATCTTTTTTAATGAAGAGTTTTTAAGTGGACTTAAAAGCTGGATGAGTACGCACCAAAAAGACGGCGAAGAAGCTATATTTAACTTTTTGAATCAAAGCTTTATTGGAGCAAAAATGCGGCTAAATCCTATAACACTGCAATCGTTGCCCCAAATTTATGACGGCATAAAATCCAACGCTTCTTTAGCTGCCCAGGCCCAGCAGGAAATGGCTGACTCCGGCAGGGTATCCCTAGATACCATGATGTCATTGATTAATGCCGGACTTTTGACAGAAAACCAGTTCACCAAAACGGCGGACGGTTTTACAATCGCCGGTGATTCAGTGGAGCTGCTCAATTCGGCTTTGCTGAAAAACTACGAAATCTCCCTTCAGAAAGCTATGAATGCCGCCGCAGCCGTTTTGAATACTCAGGATGCGGAAAAAGCCGCTCACGATAAAAATACCAAGTCTATTCTTGAGCAGCTGAAAGCAAAAAAGGCGTTGATGGAAGCGAGTTTATCAAAGGAAGAACTTAAAAAGGATGAATCGTATAAGGCTGTTAACAGCGCTATAACGGACATTAACAACTCTCAAACCAATTACAACAATGCCCAGACGCTGTTAAATTCTATTACAGCCAACCAGCGGGAGGCGGCCGCCCAGCGTGCGCAGGAGGCGGCCAAGCGTGAACAGGAGGCGGCCGAAGCCGCGTATAAAGAGAGGATTGCCAAACAATTCAGCAACCTCGAACACCGGCACAACATGGGCAAGCTATCCGAGAAGCAATACCTGGACGAGCTGGAGCGGCTGAACAACCGCTACTACAGAAACAGCGCCGACTTTGCAAGCGAATACCAGAGCAATCTGGAACGCATCCGCAGCGGTCGGCTGCAGCTTACCCGCGACAATTTTGCGAAAGAGCAAAAGGAGCTGCAGCGCCAGCGCGACCTCGGTAAGCTCAGCGAATTTAATTACCTGCAAAAGCTGGAGAACCTCAATAATCGCTACTACAAAAACAAAAAGGATTTTGCGGAGGATTACCAGCAGACCCTGGACGAAATTATGCAGGGCCGGATGTCGCTTTACCAGGAGGCGTACGACCAATTAAATGCGCTGGTGGATAAGCAGGTCGAGAAAATCAAGTCCGAAAAGGAAGCTGAGAAAAAAGTCCTACAGGACAAGCTGAACAATTTAAAAGAATTTTATGACAAACAGAAGCAGATGTTACGCGACCAGGCCGATGAGGACCAGTACGAGAAGGAACAGGCCGAAAAGCGCAAGACTGTCACCGAGCTGGAGCTGGAAATCCAGGCGTTGAGCCGCAGCACCAGCGCGCGGGACCGCAAGCTGCTGGCGGAAAAGCAGCAGGAGCTTGCCGACGCCCGCGAAGAGCTGCGCGATTTTGAAAATGAGCGCGCGCTGGACGAGGCGGAAAAAGCGATTGATCTGCAATATGAAAAGGACGAAGAGCGGATCAACAAGGATATTGAGAAAATCGACCAATATCTCGAGAATCAGTATAAAATCCAGCAGGATGCGCTGAACGAACTGAAGCAGATCAAAAATTTCAGCAAACAATCGGCGCTCTACAAGGAAATGCGGGACTGGAACCGCCAAAACGGCACCGGCAAAGACGCCGATATCGACGAGCTGTTCAGCAACGTCGCCGCCATCAACAAAGCCTTTGGCAACGGAACCTTCGGCGGCGCGATGTCCTATTTGCAGGGGCAGATTAAAAACACCAAACGCAGTTTTGCGGGCGGTACTGCCGGGGCGCCCAGCGGGCTGGCGCTGGTGGACGAACAGGGCTATGAGGTCAAACTGAGCAACCCGTCCGCGGGCAAGTACCAGTTTTTGAACGACGGCGATATCGTATTCACCCGCGCCGAAAGCCGGTTTCTGAAACGGCTGACCGGCAGCGGAGGCGCGTCGCTGATCGGGGAACGGCTGGCCGGTCTGCTGCGGCGGGGCGCAAACGCGCTCTCTCCCCTGACGGCGGCCGCCATGGCCGGTCAGGCTCCGGTCGCCATCCACACTGGAGACATTGTCATCAATGGCGACGCTAACAAACGCACGATCGCCCAAATCAAGGCGGCGCAAAAAGACATGACCTATCAAATTTTGCGGCAATTCCAAAAGCTAAAGTAAATTGTAAGATTATGGTACCACACCCGGTACCATATTGTCAACGACGGGCGGGCGGTTTTCCGCTGCGCCGCCCGTTTTCATTCTCACAGGAGGTGAACCCTATGAATTTAAGCGGAAACCGGTTTGAATATGGCGGTCATCCTTCCTCCCGCTATGGGGACCTGATTATCGCCGAGATGGAGACCGAAGCCATCCGAGCCATGGCGGCCGACGTATCCTACGCCACCATTCGGGATGCGGACGGACGGCGGCGCCACATGGGCGGCCTGTCCGTTTCGGATGAACCGCTGACCTTTGACCTGGAATTTATCCGGGAGGAACCCCTGTCCCGCCGGGAGGCGCGGGACATCGCCCGCTGGCTGTTCCACCAATCCGATTACCAGAAGCTGTATGTGGCCCGCGACGCGGACGACAGCATGGAACGCATCGACGGCAAAATCAAGCGCACCTATCTCGAGTGTGTTTTCAGCAATCCCCAGCGGATCGAATACGCCGACGGCCTGCACGGCTGGCGCTGTACCTGCGAATGCGCCACCCCCATGGCGGTGCAGGAAGAAATCACAAAAGAATTTACAGATTTTAAGGACGATAAGCAGACTAACTTGCAAAACGAACCCATAGAACCCATAACCTTGCAGATCGATACGGATGCGCCCGCGTATGTGTATCCTACCATTACCATCAAGATCAAAGAAGTAGCCGCCATGGGGACGTCCAAACAAAGTGCTTATTGTCTGGGGGATATCAACCGCGACGGCTCCGTTGACATATGGGACGCTTTAATGGCCCTGCAGGCGTCCACCAAAAAAATTATTCTGGACGAAGAACAGCTGGCGTTGGCCACTATATATAAGAAAGATGAAGTAACAGCAGCCGACGCTCTGCTGCTGATGCAATATGTAACGGGGAAAGTGAAACCCACGGTCACGGTGAACGGTCAGACTGTCACCCTTGGGCAAACCAAACCCTTTTACCGCAGCTATGGTAAAGATGTGTATTTGGAAAATACGACAACCGGCGAGGTGACCAAGATTTCCAATGTGTTTTCCGAGGACTCCCTGACCATAGACTGCAAAGCCGGAACCATTTTAAACGAGCATAACAATCAAATTATGAACTACTATGGAAAAGTGGCGGACCAGGCCTTTCCACGCCTGATACCGGGGGAGAATAAATTCGATATTTATATAGTGGACAATAATCAATCTCCGCTGGTAAAGCAGCGACCTTTTCAATCCGTATCCTTTTCATGGAACAATGAGAGGTGGATACTGTGATTGTTCAGTACGACAAATTTGATCGGCTGGAGACTCCCGCCCTGACGCTCTGTAATCCGGGCAGCAAAGCGGTATTCAATGACGAAGGGCAATCTCTGCTCAGTTCCAGCATTGGACGCATTCCCTATGTACAGGATCTCAGCGTTACCTTTAATTTCAACGCTCCCTCGGAACTGACGTTTTCCACCAGCAGACCCGCCGGAAATGGACGGCCTCCCTATGATATTTCCAAACAGCTGGCGCCCAAACGATATATCTATGCCAGCGGTTTTGGATTTTTCCAGATTCAGTCCGTAACCCGTGCCCGCGAGGACAATGTATGGACGTATACCGTACAGGCAACGTCCTGCGAAGTCGAACTGCAGCAGACGCCGCTGCCGTTTATCACAGACGGCGTTATGCGTCTGTTTGTCCCGGAAAAGGATGCCACCGAGAGCGCTAGCTCCGCCTATGAAGGGGTGCTGAACTTGCTGCTGCCCGGATTAAAGAATTGGGAGATTGGCACGATTGATTCCCAACTTCTCTATGAAAGCGGCAATAAACAACAGCCTGTAATACGCAACCTGGAGATTGGCGAGGATATGTCGATTTATGACTTTTTAACCGATACCATTCAAAATGCCTTTAACTGCCTGGTACTGTTTGACCCCGACAGACGTCTGATTCATTTTCGGGACCCCGCGCTGTATCGGGAAACCAACCGCACCGATATCCATCTTGGTGCGGAATGCCTGGAAAACACCATTTCAGTAGAGGCAACCGCCGACAACCTGTATACTGCGGTCTATGTGACCGGCGGGGACGATTGGGGCATCCGCGCGGTCAATCCCACAGGGGAAAATGTTATCTACAATTTTGAACCGTATTATTCCTGGATGTCTCCTGAGCTTTGCGTTGCTGTCCACCGCTGGCGAAAGAAGTTTAATACACTTATGGAAGACCAGGAAACGATACAGAAAGCGTACAACGAAGAAATGGTCGCCTACTACAAAGCGCAACATGAAAAAGAAAAGTGGACGATTGTCAAAGATATATATGACCGCTTGTATGAGCAGCTTGAAACCCTGGTTGGAATGAATATTGACGACGATGGCGTAACATTGAACGCCATGATAAAGGCAGCGAATGACAAGCTGCAACAGCAAGGCGAGGGTCCTTTGGACGGGATCAGTATTAACGAGTATATCAACACTGTAACAGCTAAAATTGAAAATTGCAAAAAAAATATAGTTAAAAACAATCGCCCCTTGCCCCCCAACACACTGATTGATAGACAAAAAAGCGTGTCCTTATCAACAGAGGCAGAAGATGAGGCCGGGACCATATTTACCCGCGACTTATTGGACGAGCTGAGTCACTTTATTTATGTCGGCGAGTATCAGGACGAGTATATCGCTCTTACCGACGAAATGGAGTATGAGGAGAGGCTTCCGCAGTACCGGGCGATGATGCAGCGGGCCAAACAGTATTTGGACACCGCCTGCAAGCCATCGGTAAAATTTGACGTGGACGTGGCGAGCTTTCTGTTTTCAAAGCATTTTGAGCGGTATGCGACACAGCTCCTGACCGGCTGCTCCATTTCGGTGGAGACCGACGACCGTGTGTTTGAAACCCTTTATTTGACCGCGTTCGACGTGAATTATGCCGACAAGTCCCTGCATTTGACGTTTGGCAATGCTTATGAGAAATTTGACATGCAAAGCGTATTCAACAACGTGTTTCCCAAAAAGATGTTTTCGGCCACATAATTGTTTTTACGAGCCATTTCTATTATCCAATTTGTTGCATTATGCAAAAGGAGTGTATGGATTGATTCAGATCAGTCGTGAGGAAGCCGCCCTGTTACATCAGCACGCGCCCAGCGCATGGATTTCCGTAACGGGCCGGCAGGGACCCGCCCGCAAAAAAACATACTATGCGGAGGCGAGCCGCGAGGTGCTGAAGCTCATTGATGAGCATCGCCGCACGGCCACCCCTTTTAAATGACAAGGAGGCAGCATTGAACAAAACCGAATTGATTGCCGGCGTGGCCCGGTCACAGGAAGTTTCACTGGCCAAGGCCGCCCCCTGGGTAAACACGGTATTACAGGAGTTAGCCAAGGGGATGGCCGAATCTTCTCGCGTAACCCTTCACGAACTTGGCGTTTTCCGGCAGCAGCGCCGCCGTTCCAAAGCCTATCGGCATCCGCTCACAGGCCGGATGGGAACCATGCCGGAAACTTTGACCATTGCATTTACTCCATCCCAGCCGCTGCGGCGGCGGATGGAAGCCACTGACTTAAAAGGAGGTGATGTTACATGACAAATTGTCCCCTGCTCCCTCTCATCGATTATACCGGCCTGGCAGTCTCCATACTCGCCAACTCACAGGAGATGGCCGGCCTGCTGCTTGACAATCCGTCGCTGTCCATGGACAGCAGCGATGCACGGGCTTTGGCGGGCACCCGTATCTGGGGATATAATCCCCTGGCTGGGGGAGAAATGCCGGCGGTGGACGCGATGGTTACCGTTGAAGCGGAGCTGGTATCCCACGAAAACGCGACCATGGACGAATGGCAGCTGAAGATCGGCGCCTATGTCCTAAAAGAGGCGATGGCGCTTGATCCCGATCGATTTCCCGGATATAACGGGAACCGCCGGGACGCCCTTTCGACAGCGGCCGACCGGCTGCTGTCGGGCAGCCGTCTGTTCGGGACCGGCCCGCTCGAGACGATCGCCTGCGTCGTCCCGGAAACTCCGGCGGGGGTTTTGGGCCGCGAAACCGTATACCGCGCCTATCACCGCAACCGGCCGGCCAAACGGCTCTAAAACGGCCGGCGTTCGTACACACAACCATTGGACGGCTATTAAAAAACCGTCCGACAAATAAAACAGGTGGTGAATATATTGATTCGAACAGTATTTTTTGATTTTTCTAAGGAACAACAGGCGCCGCCTTACCAATTCGGCGGCTATGAACACGAACACAATGCGACAGAACTAGAGGTTAAGCTGCCAGCGGCCTTTACCTCGTCCGACATTTCCTATATCACTTTTGACTTCCAAACCAGTCATGGGGAAACCGTTATTGCTAAAGGCAATTGGAGTAAGGATACGGTTTCCATTGAGTTGATCCAGCAGCTCACCTGCGCGGGAACGCTGCTGTTTCAGGTGGTAGGGCGCACGGACAATGACACACTCGTAGCCAAAACGGCAGTAGGACGGCTTACGATTGAGAAAAGCCCCTACGGCGACCAGGCCGAACTTAATGAAGACCATTACCGGGTAGACGATGAGATTAAGGCCAGCGTAGAAGAGGCGCAGGCACAAGCGGACAGGGCAAAATCCGCAGCAGATCAGGCGGCTTCCCATTTTCCCGTTAAAACCACAGACATAGAGGATTATGCCATTACTCCAGATAAAACCAGTTTTGTGCAGAGAGCCATATGGCATGTATCCGGCTCTGTTGGCAACTTTTATTTTACAATGGGTTCTTCTTCATCAATCTCCGTTTTGGGAGGCTGTGATTATTTGCTCTTTGAGAACCAAAAAATAAGTGATAAATCTTTGGTACAATTGATTATTTTAGATAACCAGGGCAGTATACTTCAGACTTTATCTGTGGCAAAGCTAACCCAGGTTACCACTGATGATATTACGTATAACGAGGGATTGCTTTTTCATGTACCTCAAAATGGCGCAAAGATATACATGAACCTGCTGCCCGGCGAAAACAACCCCGATACATCTATGACAATTGACTGCTCTGTCGGAAAACTATACGGAGATTTAACCATTCCGGATTTACGAATTGGCGACACACAAATTATCAATAGCTCGGTAACTTCCGATAAGCTGGGGGACGGATCGATAACGGCAGAAAAGCTGGCCGACGGCGCGGTAACGATGCCCAAGCTGGGCAACGATGTAACCACACAAATCCATAAAGCATTATCTACCAAAGTCATAAATTCATTGCCGGCTGATGCATGGGCAATTCTGGGGGACTGGAAAACCGTGTCCTTTGGTGTTCCCGGAGCGGAAATGGAATGGTCGGAATGGAAGTACGCACAACAAGGTCCTCTAACCTTAAGCGGCACACGGTTTGACGATCTCGTGCTGCTGTTTGATTTGGATTACGATGATAACGACGGTTATAACAGTATTGATAAGATACACGGTGAAGTAGAGATAGAATGCTTTTCATCACTTGATAATGGATCTCAAAAAACTCACACGCTTTCTGGACGCTTTTACGTGGAAAACGGTAGAGCTTCAAATATCAGATTGGATTTATCTAAACTAGAACGTGAGGGTAACCCTGACATCGGTGAAATTGGATGCTTGCGTTTTATGGTGACCGATTATCTTTTAACTGGTATGAATTCTAACTTGTATTTTAAAAACGTTCGCATTACCGAATCGCTTGAAAACCGACTGCTGATTATGCCATCCAGAGACAGCGGTGGAGATGGCTGCCAGGAATATATTTGGGCACAAAATAAGTGGGAACTGTTGGGATACCTTTCTAACGAATCCGTTACGACGGAAAAAATCGTGGACGGTGCTGTAACGATGCCTAAGCTGGGAACGGATGTCAAGGAAGCGCTGTCCGCCGCGATCAAACGGGAGATCGTCGATTTCCTGCCGCCGATCAACGGCACGGTCATCGGCGGACGGACGGAACCATTTACGAGCCGCAGTATCGCTGGTCAAGACCTCGTGTCTACCAACTGGTTCAAACTGAAGTCCATGGTGGATCTGACCCCTGTAACCAGTTCCAAACAAATACAAATGACCGTGACGCTGAATCGCTTGGATGGGCAGCCCGGGTCCTATCGCAATGGGGAAATTCGTTTAAGAAATGAAAACGACGACGGCAACAAGGTATCGTATTCTCTGAACAATCAGAAATGGCATGATGGAGAAAATCTAATTACCGCAAAACTTTCATCCTTTGCCAGCCAGTCATCGCCAGCGTGGGGCCGTATTAATGAAGTTACTGTCTTTACCTACGCCAACGACAGTTCCGCCTCTTACACGATCACCGTGTCGGATTTGCGTATCGTGGACTCCTCCATCCAGACGGATATTGAGCCAAACACCATTTATATGGTGAAATCTTCCCTGCCGCAGGAGGATAATGTATACGATGAGTATATGTTTATCAATGAGGCCTGGGAGCAGATCGGCAGTACCGCTATGGATTTAAGCGGGTATTATACCAAAATGGAAGCGGACGCCGCTATTGCCGATATAGCCGGTGTCACCGTACATGACGGAAAATTTACTATAGACAGGTATAATGGCGTAGAAAGACAATACATCGAAGCGTCATCCGGACGATATTTCATGTTAGAGGACGGAACTTTGTCCCTTGGTGCCCCAGATGGTTTCGGCGGGACAGGATACACAATGGGTGGACAAACCGTGCCGGAATATGTCAAATGCGATGGTAAACTATACAAGGTAACCGCCGTTGCGCCGGATGCTTTTGCCCCGAGTATAGATGGTGACGCCATGAGCGGTGTTCAGTCCGTCTATATTCTGCCGCGTACAGTGACGGGGAATTGCTCATCGGCATTTAATATCCATATGTCCACGAGCTATATTCATCCCGATTTTCACGTCACGGTGATCGTCCGATCACCTACAATGCGATTGAACAGCCTGGAAAACGATCCGTATTTTACCGTATTGTATCAGGATGACAAACGGATACAGCAAACATACGCTCACAAGGACGATTACTACACCAAATCCGAAATTGATGCGAAAGTACCGCGCATGGTGAGCCTGACGGCGGCGGAGTATGAGGCGCTGGACGTCAAAGACCCGGATACCCTGTATCTGGTCGGATAAGGGGGAACGCTTATGGCTATTTACAAAGGCGACACCCCTACTGTGCTGTATAAAGGCGATCATCATCCCGCCGCGCTGTATAAAGGCGAAACCATGCTGGCCGGATGGAATGAAACAGCGGTGAGCGGAGACGCGGAGATCACCGGCACCTACAACGATACGGCAATGTTATGGTTGACAGGCATGTCCAGACAGGAGGGCGTTCCCTCACCGGAAAAGCCCTCACCGGTACTGCCGGCGGGCGGCGTGATTCGCAGCGAAGGGCAGCGGGAAGGACAGGCTGGGGCGGTCGAACCGCCTGCCCTCTACGCCATCGAAGTGGATGCATCTTATCCTTATAATCACACAACCACCGACGAGGATGGGATGGCGCACTATTGGGTGGCAGACACGCTGAAAGAGGATACGCTTACCCGGCGGGTGGGCGTAAAGGTGTTCGACGGAACGGAAAACCTTACGCGTTCCGATAATACCTCGGCTTCATCCTTTTGTGTTCTAGTTTCCATGCCAGATGCTAAGACAGAATCAAAATACGGATATTTTTCACACGGAAAGGTCGGTTCCCTTGAGAGTATTGCCCAATGGGATAATGCCTTTATTTACAACATCAATATGTACCAGTTTTTGCGGTTATCCATATCCTGCTTTCCTGATTGGTCGGACAGTGATACCGACACGGTAAAGTTGCAAAAATTCAAGGCATATCTCGCTGCACAGTACGCCGCTGGGACTCCGGTAACAGTGTATTACCTGCTGGATCAGCCTATCGTGGAAACCATAGTACTCCCTGCGCTTCCTACCTTTGCGAAATATAGCCGCCTCTGGAGGGATACGCCGGTTGAGAAGTTGCCGTATACCATAACCGCCACGGTTAAGGTGGTGGGAGAAGGGGTGGTAAGACGGGATGAGTGAGACAGAGATTGACGTGCTGCTTGAGCGGCATGACCAATACCTGAAATCCCTCCAGCACCAGGTGAACGACCTGCGGGAAATGCAGGGAGAAATCCGCACCATGAGCGAAACGCTGGTAACCCTGACCACCGAAATTAAGCACACAAACGCCAACGTGACGGAGCTTAAACAGAAGGTGGAAACCATTGAGGATCAGCCCAAGGCGAGGCTGAACCAAATTATAACGGCGATCATCGCCGCCTTGGCCGGAGGAATGATATCGGCCGGGGTGGCGGCCGTGCTGACCTTAATGTAAAGGAGGACAAACATATGGATTTTCAGGAATACATCAAACCCGAGCTGCTGGTGCTGATTCCGGTGCTCTACCTGATCGGCATGGGACTGAAAAAGAGCGCTATGCCGGACAAATGGATTCCCGCCGTGCTGGGAATCGTGTCGGTGGTGCTATGCAGTCTGTATCTGCTGGCGACCGGCGTGTTTGCGGGCTGGCAGGATATCGCGGTGGCCCTGTTTACGGCGATTACCCAGGGGGTATTGATTACAGGAGCCGGCGTGTATGTGAATCAGATTGTAAAACAGGGCCGAAAGGAGGAGTAAACCTTGTCAAAGACGGTGAAAGCCAGGGGTATCGACGTATCGTATTCACAAGGATGCGTCGACTGGGATAAGGTGAAAGCCTCCGGGGTGGATTACGCCATCCTGCGCTGCGGGTTCGGCAACGATACAGCGGAGCAGGACGACGCGCAATATGCCCGCAACGCGGACGAATGCGAGCGGCTGGGCATCCCCTACGGCGTCTACCTGTACAGCTACGCACAGACGGTGGCCGAGGCTAAGAGTGAAGCCGCCCACGTCATCCGGCTGCTGAAAGGCCGTAAACTGACCTACCCGGTGTATTACGACCTGGAGGATGAGGCAACGACCGGGAAACAATCTGCCAACCGGATCGGGGACATCGCCGAAGCGTTTTGCGAATCGGTTATCGCGGCGGGCTATGCGGTCGGCATCTACGCCAGCAAGCACTGGTTCACGAACAAGCTGAGCGACGCGCGGTTCTCGCGGTGGCCGAAATGGGTGGCGCAGTATAACGATACCTGTACCTACGCCGGGGAGTATGAGATGTGGCAATACACGTCCGCCGGCAAGGTGGCCGGTATCGCCGGGAACGTGGACTGCAACGTCTGTTACGTGGACTACATGGCGAACAAGCCCGATTGTTCGCCTGAGGACAAGCCCGTATCCAAGCCAGAGAGCAAACCGAAGCCGTCCCCGCAATCTGCTAAAGATAAGGCCCCGGACGTGGTCTACCGGGTGCGCTGTGGGGGCAAGTGGCTGCCGGAGGTGAAGAATCTCACCGACTTTGCGGGGATCGCAGGCGTACCGGTCACGGATGTGGCGGTGAAGGTAACCGACGGGACGGTGAAATACCGGGTGCATGTGAAAGGCTCCGGCTGGCTGCCGTATGTGACCGGCTGCAATATCAAGGACGCGGTGAACGGGTATGCCGGCAATGGCAAAGAGATCGACGCCGTGGAGATATACTATTTTACGCCGAAGGGCAAGACCATCCGTAAAGCGAAATACCGGGTATCGCCGCTCAAGGGCGGCTACTGGCCATGGCAGTATGACGACGAAAAAACCGGCGGCCAGGACGGCTACGCCGGTGCGTTCGGAAAAACGATGGATCGTTTGCAGATTGTGATTGAATAACAGAAATGGAGGGGCTGCCGATATTGTGTCGGCGGCCCCTTTTTTGTTTGTACAAACATATAGTTTGCACCGAATAGATTACCAAACGTGCCGTTAAGCGTTATAATATTATATCTTTTTACAGTATAGTCCGCCATACTGACTGATGATAATCTGTGCATATTTCGGATTGCAGTTTTTAATATTGACGGGGTACTCGAGTTTTTTATCATATTGCCACATAAGTTAAGCCTCCTTCTTATAATCCCACGGCCAGGGATTGTCAACCCAGCACCAGCAGCTGCAATTTCCCTTGACGTCGTTCTGGGTGACGATCAGGGGGCCAAAACACGCTTCATACTCTTTTCGCAGGTCTTCCGCTTCCTTCTGAACCTGCGAGCGCATTTTGAGGGCGCTGGCATCGTTGGGATGGGTATCCAGATACAGGCCTAACTCAACTAAAGTGAACTCTTTAGCATCGATCATACGGCGCATACGGCATTGATTATCCACGGCAGCTACCTCCTCCTACCAGCCAGGGCTTATCCAGTTCTGGAAAAATGGTGCCTCGCGCAAAGCCTTTTTCCGCCTCATAAACGGTATTTAGATGCTGCCACGGCACATACGCCATGCCGACTACCTGCGGCTGATCCTGAAAGCACGGCGACACCGGCGTACCACACGGTTTGCTGCATTTACAATTATCCAAAGCAATATCTCCTTTCCATAAAGTTGATGGGCCGGACCGATAAACGGCAAGTTTAACCGGACTTGCATCATTCCAGTATATGAGACGGTAATCCGGCAGTGACAAGCATTTGAACATACGGCGCCGCGATATCCATAGGCAGGACACCTGAAAAACCATATAAAAAGTATAACAGGCCCCCACCTGTTCCGTTTTATGAAAAAGGGAGGGCAAAAAAGTACGGTCACATATTCCCGGCGGATCATATGCTGGATTAGGCTGCGTTTCCTAAGACGGCGGAAACGCGCAAGTATGAGCTGGGAGCGTGGAACTATGAAAAACCGCACCTACCGCGGTACACGATACGCCTGTTACATCGGATATTTTGCCCAGGCCATTGTTAACAATTTGGCGCCGCTGCTGTTCATTGTTTTTCAAAGCGAATTCCATATTACATATTCTATGATCAGCACTCTGGTATTGGTAAACTTCATAACGCAGCTGATCATCGACGTGGTTTCAGTCAAACTGGTGGATCGGATCGGACACCGAGTGTCCCTGTGTGCCGCTCACGTACTGTGCGGCGTTGGGTTTATTCTGCTGGGATTTCTGCCGGGGCGGATGGCCTCTCCCTTTGCCGGACTGCTGATTGCCACCGTCGTATACGCCATTGGCGGCGGGCTGATCGAGGTATTGGTCAGCCCAACAGTGGAAAGCCTGCCGGGAGACGAAAAGGCGTCGGCTATGAGCCTACTACATTCTTTCTACTGTTGGGGCCAGGTTGCGGTCGTCCTTATTTCCACACTGGCCCTGAAAGCGGTAGGCACCGTCCACTGGAACCTGCTTCCCTTTATCTGGGCGGTAATACCCTTACTGAATGCCGTCAATTTTTTAACGGTGCCGCTGATACCGCCTTTGCCGGAGGAAAAAGGGCTGTCCGTAAAAAGCCTGTTTTCTTCAAAAGTGTTTCTCATCGCGTTGATACTGATGGCCTGTGCCGGGGCCAGCGAATTGACTATGAGCCAGTGGGCGTCGTTGTTTGCGGAAAAAAGCCTGGGGGTATCCAAAGTAATGGGCGATTTGCTGGGCCCCTGCCTGTTCGCTGTCCTGATGGGGCTGGGACGGGTTATATATGGGCTGTACGGCAGCCGGTTACATATACAGTCGGCGCTGTCGGTATGCGCCGTACTCTGCATTTTCGCCTACCTGCTGACAGCCCTGGCGCCGGTGCCGCTGCTGTCACTGATCGGATGCGGTCTGTGCGGACTGTCGGTGAGCCTGATGTGGCCGGGCGTATACAGCCTGTCTTCCTCACATTTTAAGCGGGGGGGCACCGCCATGTTCGCCCTGCTGGCAACCTCTGGCGACCTGGGCTGTTCGTTTGGACCCTGGATGGCCGGAATGATGTCCGACGCGGCGGAGAAGCAGGCGGTCGCCGGTCTCAGCGGACTCAAATTCGGGGTGCTGCTGGGAACGGTTTTTCCGCTGATCATGGTCATATTTCTTCTCATGCTTCGCAAAAAGAAAGGCGCGGCATTGGATAATGATGAAATCTCTTAAACCATAGGCGCAGGCAAACCAGTACTGAATCAATGGGGCCGATGGCAGGCATAGGACAAACCGGAGGAGCTGTCATATACTGGACAGAGTGAGGTCCGTTATCTCTTGATTTAACGGGAGGTTTGTTCATGAGTTATTTTGATGACGAACGCGGTCCGGTATATGACCGGTCCTGCCGCTGTTCGTGTAATTGCCCGTCGCGTCCGTGCTGCTGCACCGGCCCGACGGGACCTGCGGGGCCAACCGGCCCCACCGGTCCCACCGGAATCCCCGGCCCGTCCGGCCCGACAGGGCCGACGGGTCCCACTGGCCCTGCCGGATCCGATGGTGGTCCGACCGGTCCCACCGGCCCCACTGGTCCAACCGGAGCCACAGGAGCCACCGGTCCCACCGGTCCTACTGGTCCAATCGGAGCCACGGGCCCAACCGGTCCCGGCGGTAACGGTGTGGATTGTGCCTGTGTCCAGCAAATGATCAACGTATTGCAGCAGTTAATTACGTTGTATCCCACGGATAATGTCATTGTGGCTATGGAAAGCGGCAACAATGCCAGCGGCCGTTTGGGCTCCCTGATCCCGGCGCCGGATTATGGCCTGCTGCAGCTCACCAATAACCAGGGAGTACCGCAGGAAGCGCTTTCCATCTGCCGCATTGTCGCTGTAAGGATCGTCAGCGCCATGTACAACAATGCCATCACCTATCTGCCCGCACCGGTGCCGGCGCCGGAAGGCTGCGGAGCGGACTGCGAAGCCGCGGTGCGCTCGTATCTGCCGGTCGGTACAACCGGGGTGGATATCAATGCCGGAGGGCAGACGGTGGCCCAGGGCACCGTTCTGCGCAATGAATTTGGGATGCTGGTATTGGTTGGCAACAACAACAGTGATCCGACGTTTGTGTCGGCCTGCAAAGCGGAAGTATTAACCAAATAGCCTTTACGATTTACGTGGCTGTTCGGCTTTGATCGTATGGTTATAACGGCCCCACTTTTCATTCTGTGCAAAAGCCTGTCGTATGAACACGGCAGGCTTTTTTATTGGATGGTTTTTTTAAGTTTATATGGCCGCACGAATCAAAAAGGGGGAGATACCTGGACCGTCTTGTTAAAGCATAAACGGTCCGGTTTCAATTACGGGTACCTTTTTTACGGCATGTCCATATACTGTTGATTGAGGATCCTCAATGTTCAACGTTCTTCCATGCTTCTCAACTTTTTAGGAGTTGATTTTATGAATTGTTATGATAATGACCGGTGCTGCCCATCAAGGCCATGCGGTTGTTGTGTGGGGCCGCAGGGACCCCAGGGTATTCCCGGCCCTACCGGCCCCACAGGTCCTGCGGGAGGTCCCACGGGCCCTACGGGAGCGACCGGTCCAACCGGCCCTACCGGCCCGACTGGACCTACCGGTGCGGCGGGTACGACCGGAGCCATGGGCGCTACCGGGCCTACGGGAGCCACCGGCCCGTCCGGAGTAACGCCGGTTATCACGGTGGCCGGGACGGTAACGGGTGATCCCGGTACCCAGGCAAACGTTGACGAAACGTTTACCCCCGTCGGAGCTCAGCTGTTATTCACCATTCCAGCCGGCCCCACCGGACCCACCGGTGCAACGGGAACCACTGGTACAACAGGTGCTACGGGTCCTACAGGTCCCACAGGTGCAGCGGGAGCTGCCGGCATGGCAGGAGCTACGGGGCCTACCGGCCCTACCGGCGCGGCGGGCACCGCCGGAGCCACAGGAGCCACCGGCCCGACTGGACCTACTGGTCCGGCGGTAACGGCCACCAGTATGAACGCTACCAATACGAACGGCAGCACTATTGCGGTTATTCTGGGCGGCACCGCCGTACCACTGCCGAACAACCAGGTCTTGGACGGCTTCACGGTGGACGGTAATAGCACCGTTTTTACGGTACCGGCAACCGGCACCTACTCGGTGTCTTATCGGGTATCGACGACAGCCGCTTTACTGATGTCGTCCCGTGTGCTGCGCAATGGGACCGCGTTGGCAGGCTCAACGTTTGCCCCTGTCGCATCGGTCGGTTCGTTTGCCGCGACCACCTTTGCTACTCTAACCGCAGGGGATACCCTTACCCTCCAGCTTTTTGGCTTGGCGGGAGCAGCGGTGCTGCAGGGCGGCAACGGCGCCACGCTTACGGTAATAAGACTGTCCTGAAGATTGCAGCCGGAGGGATAAAATTTCTGTAACCGGCCGTCTAAAAATGGCGATCGCACCCGCCGTTTCCACCCGGAAACGGCGGGTGCGTTTCAATATCGGGTGTTGCATTGAATGAAAAAAAGATGTATAGTGAATAAAGATTGGAATTATTTTACAAAAGGAGGATGGAATTATGTGCCTGAAAAAATGGATATCCGCGTTTTCTGTAGCGACTATGGTAATCGCCTGTATTGGCGTATCCCCGTTTGCGGCGGCTGAAGAAAAACCGACGGATACTTATGCTGTAATCGGACGGTTTCAGGATCCGGACGAAAGGGCGGAAAAGGATATTCCCGGACAGGGCTTGGCAGAGATAACGATTAACGCTCCGATACCAGTCAAGATGGAGGGCTACGCCGCGGAGAATTTGGCGATTCAATTTGAAATGAAGATCACCCGTACCGATGGTGTAACCGGAGCTGGTTCCCTGCAATGGGTACGCAACGGCTGGGTCAAGCTGGCCGATTCCTCCGGTAACGAACGGCTGAAAACCGCATCGCCTACTCAGGCAATGCCGGAATCCGTTCGTGCGGCGGGCGAATGGGCGACGATTCTCCTGCCGCTCCGGGAAATGACAGCACAGGGGAGCACCCGGTTGTCCAGCCTGATTGTGGCGGATTATAACGATATTCCCCTGAACGGGGCGGACAGCGGCATTCGTATGGAAATACGCTCCGCCTGTCTGGTAGATCTCACACGCGACGTTTACGGTCGCCCGATCCCGGACACCGTTGCAGCGGCCCGGGAGCTTTTAAAGGCGGAGATCGACGACAAGCCGCAAGCGGCAATGAGCGCGGCGGCAGACGCGGCTTACCGGAAGGCATTGACCGCCGCCCAGGCGGCTTACGACAATGCCTCCGCCACGCTCACACAGCTGCGGGAGACGGCCTTGAATCTGTATCTCAGCAATGTGGCGGAGGAGGCATTTAAAACGGAGCTGAAAACATGGGTGGATACCGCAGCCGATGAAAGCCTGACCTATACCGATGAAACCTGGGGAGCCTATCAGGAAGCCATGGACAACGCAGAGGCTGTCCTGGCGGCCGAAGGCGCATCCCGCAGCGAGGTTGGTATGGCGCTAACCGCCCTGCAGCGGGCTTCCGACGGGTTGATCATCACCGACGTAGCGGTAATATACGGCGATGTGGACGGAAAGGACGGCGTTACCGCATCCGACGCCTTGCTGGCCCTGCAGGCGGCCACCAGAAAAATCACCTTAACCAGCAGGGCGGCCGTGGCGGCTGACGTGGACGCAAAGGATGGCGTCACCGCGAACGATGCGCTGCTGATCCTACAGTATGCGACGAGAAAAATCAGTCGTTTGGGACCGGAGATCGGCAATACGGAGGTCGTCATCAATAGCAATCCACTGACCTTCTGCAATCCGCTGGATCTGAATTACCAATACAATTACGCTCCAAACGTTGTGCGGGAAGCCGCTGATCCGGCGGTGGTGGTATTTAAGGGGATCTATTATCTGTTTGCCTCTCATAATACCGGTTATTGGTACTCGTCGAATCTAGCCGACTGGACCTATGTACAGGTGGACCTTACACTACAGCCCCAGTTCGTCAAGTTTGCCCCAGCTACCTGCGTGGTAGGGGATACTTTGTACCTTACCCATTCCGAGGGCGGCCATATGCTCAAATCCACCAATCCCATGGATCCGTCATCCTGGGTGGACATCGGCCAGCCCGCCAACTGGGGCGATCCTTCCATGCTGCTGGATGACGATGGCTATGTGTATCTGTATCAGGGCTTGAGCAGCGACAGCCCGATTACGGTCTATAAGCTAGACCCGAACGACAATATGAAAGTGATGAAAGGGCCGATCGTGTGCTTCAGTTCCCATCCGGACGTGTACGGCTTTGAGGTGCCGGGCGACACCAACACCAAATATGGCAACGGCTGTTTCCTTGAAGGTGCTTGGATGGTTAAGCATGAGGACAAATACTACCTGACCTATGCGGTGCCGGGCACCGAATACGCCGCCTACGCGGATGGTTGCTATGTGGCGGACGATCCCATGGGTCCGTTTACCTTTTGTGAAAACAGCCCGGTAATTTGGAAGGCCAGCGGCTTTATGGTGGGGGCGGGACATGGCTGCCTGTTTGAGGACTTGGACGGCCGTTGGTGGAAGGCGGATACGGTATCCATCAGCGTGGGGCACGCATTTGAGCGGCGGCTCGCCCTCTATCCGGCCGTGTTTGAAAAAGCCAGGGAAACCGATGCCTATGCCAGCCTGTATACCAACACGGTCATGAGCGATTATCCCATGTACATTCCCACCAAAGCGGAGGATTCCTTTCGGAACCCCGGCCCCGGTTGGAACCTGCTCTCCAACGGCAAAAAAGCCACCGCCTCCTCTGCGCTTTCGGGCGGTTACGGCGCGGCCAAGGCTTTTGATGAAAGTATGCGTACTTGGTGGAGCGCCGCGACGGCAGACGAGGGCGAATGGCTTCAGGTGGACCTCGGCAAGCGGTACAACGTATGGTCTGTACAGACAAACTTCGCCGATCAGAATACCAAAAACGATGCCGCGATCCGGGCAGAGGATACGTATTATCAATATTTGCTGGAATTTTCTCAGGACGGCAAGCATTGGATGACGTTGGTAGACCGTTCGGAAAATACCGCAGACAAACCGCACGATTACGTTGAATTTTCCAAGGCGGTCAACATGCGCTATCTGCGGATTACCAATAAAGGCGCGGTCCCGAACGGCGGAAAATTTGCGCTAAGCGGCCTGCGGATATTTGGGGAAGGCGGCGGTCAGGCTCCGGCACGGGCAGATGGTCTGAAACTGGACCGCTTTGAGGAGAACGAACGGACCGTGGCTCTGTCTTGGGACAAAGCGCCTGGCGCACAGGGCTATATCATCCGCTTCGGCACCACGCCCGATCATTTATATAACCATTTCCAGGTCATCGGCAAAACCAGCACCGTACTCAATTGCCTGAACAAAGGCGTGGATTATTATTTCACGATCGATTCCTATAACGAAAGCGGCGTGACCCGGGGGACCGAGGTGTTCAAAGCCCGGTGGACAGAAAAGGTGGTCATTATCGACCAGGTTATCTCCGAACTGATGGATGTCCATCAGGATGCGGGATATACCGTCCATGAGGCGGAGGATTCCGACTTTGGCAACACACAGGAGCTGGGCACGCAGATAGGGGTCAATGTGGCGAACGACGCTGGCTCGTCCGGGGGCAGGACTCTGCACAATCTGGAGAGCCCGGGCGCGTACTTTGAATTTACGAATGTGGACGGGGGAGTTGGCGGCGACGCCATCCTGCGGTTTGGTTTTGCGAACGGCAACGCCAGCGCACCGATGCGGCTGATTATCAACGGTACCGATTATGGGAAATATACCCTGTTGGGCAGCGGAAGCTGGAGTACCTTCAAAATGGTGGAAATCAAGCTGTTTGATCTCAAGCCGGGCGAGGCCAATACGATCCGCTTTGAAGCGAGCGGTACCGGCTACAACCCCGACTGGATACAGGTGATTTATACCAAATAGCATCGTCTGGAAAAACGTCCCTGTTCTAGGTAGCCGGCCAAAAAATGGCACTGGAAGAGGCAAAAACCAGCTAATATATGGAGGCGTGAAGCCCATGATTAACGAAGAAAAGACTATTGACGTCGGGAAAAAGCCGATCTATAAAAAGTGGTGGTTCTGGGTAATAATTGTAATTGTGCTTTCTGCCGTCATCGGAGTAAGCGTAAGTCACATTGGGAATACCGACGATATATCCGGGAAAACGCACGTCGATGCTGAAATGAAAAACGAGAATTCCGACAATACCTCCCGGCAGCCGGTAACACATCTTTACGACAAGGCTGATGCGGTAGAAATTTTGAGCGATGCCGAACCCCCGGATGAGGATATCTGTGACTGGGACAACGTCATCGGTGAATATTCGGTCATACGAACAAATTCCGATGAGGTAACGGATGAGCGCCTTGCCGATTGGTATTTTAATTATGTTATCAACGAAGATAACGAATTCGAGTGGTATATGATACTCTTTACCGATAAAAGTGACCATTCCGGCATATATGCGACGGATGGCCTGATCAAGAAAAATGTGATTTTTGAACAAGACGAGCACGGGGACTATATTCGTAATCGGGATCTGTTTGGGGAGGATACCCTTGGTAAACCGACAAATAGCACCGTATATTATGTATCTACAAACGAGGGAACACTCATTTCCTCCGACATGTTTGTGGAACAAGCCAGGGTTGCCGTTCAGGACGCCATCAGCCGTAAAGATGAATCTATTATCGACGTAGTGTATCGAGATGGAGACTTGTGTGTATATGTCGATTTTACCAAAAAAAATCTTTCTCCATCGGCATTGAAAGATTTAGCATTTTCCAGGACTTATTCCATTACAGAGACTGTACTGGAACTAAAACAGTATTCTATTTTTTGGGAAACGATCACCGTGGATTTCGGAGAAACTGGGCATATTACAAATCCCAAAGAAAATGTGGCAATGGATGAAAACGGACGCGGCTTTTTAATTGTAATGTCTGATTTAGAGTGACACAATTCTTTGAAAATAAACAAGCCCTGACCGTTCAGGTCAGGGCTTGTTTATTTTCATGTATGGTTTACAGCGGCTGGTCGTAATGGTGGGCCTGGGCGAGCATCATATCCTTGACCTTCATCAGCCGAATCTGGGTGCTGCGCTCGTTTTCATCCAGCTTCATGGTAATATACTGGATGTTTTTTTGCGTTTCCGGAATCATGACATGCTCAAGGGCATTGACCCGCCGGCGGGGTTT
>OGYY01001188.1_pt1 | contig 23291 bp, 10 predicted proteins | sample 1576671 | NCBI WGS metagenome assembly OGYY01 (sample SAMEA3541593, study PRJEB24748) | human gut metagenome | biome: human gut; feature: human-associated habitat; material: faeces | place: China | collected 2012 | reverse complement strand
CACCAATAAAAACTGTACGATTGTCTGTCCGAAGGGAAGTAAGATGGAAGCCTATGCGAAATCGTACGAGGTAAATGTAGAATATCTGTAAAACAGATGTTTTCGGCAATTCAAAGGAAAGAGATTGACAAATTTTTGTCTATGCTATATGATTTAGCTATAAAAGAATATGGGATTATGGCATAATTGGAAATGGTTTGTCCATTTCAGGAAGTCCGGTCAGATTCCGGTACGGCTTATCCCCGCTGTAATGAGGACGAAAGCTGTCATACCACTGGGAAACCGGGAAGGGACAGCAAGTAGGAGAGAACTCAGAGTCAGAATACAGACAGTTATGCACCATAGTAACGGAGTCCGGAGGCATAAACGGAGGTTTTATTTTTTTGTCTCGATTTGAGGATTTCAGATAACAACAGAATATAGATACAGTCGCATCTTTGCGTGGAAAGAGGAAACCGGTCAGATCCCGGTGCCATACAGGACATAGAACCTGATTTGATCGGACAGCCCGATATACTCGCTGGTACAGGGTATAGTCTCTGGAGGGATACTATACCCTGAAGCAGGAGAAGCGATTGTGAATATGAAAAAAGTTTCTCTTAGGAGAAACTTTTTTTGATTTACAGGAAAGTAATTTCCTGTAAATCAAAAAAACGCTCCGCGGGGATACGCACTGAGGCGTAGAAGGTAGATGTCGCAAGCGACCGCCACAGGCGCGAGAATGTGCCAAGGCACATTCTTTGTTATCTGAAAATAAGTAACCATCCTTAAACGGATGCGAGGTCCATGTTTTTTAAATATCACAAAAAGGGAGGAGAGAGGAAAAGGAAAAGTAGGAAAAAGATGTTGAAAGTATGCAAAAAGGAGGTCAATAACGCATGAAAAGAAAATGGCTTGCACTTTTACTGAGCTGTACCATGGTTGTCAATACCGGTGTATTACCTGTAGCAGCGACAACTCTGGATAATGAAAGCGCAGTTGTGCAGCAGATGAATGAAGAAACATCTGATACACAGGAAGAGGCTGAAGAGGGAACTCTGAAAGCAGAGAGTAACTTTGAAGAGATCGCAGAGGACGGAGATGTCCTTACGGCAGATCTGGAATCCGACACCTACTGGACGACAGAAGGTGAGAAGGCAAGAACCTTCCAGCTGGGTGAGGAAAACAATGTCAACGATGTATTTGATTATGCTGCAATCGCAGAAAAAACAGATACATCCAAATATCAGATCAGTGAGATTGATGTAACTATTGGTGAAAACACACTGAAACATAAAGTGGATGCGGACAACAAAGAGGATAAGACAACAGCGGAAGAGATCAGCGAATGTTTCGGAGATGATTTTGTCATCGGTGAAGATGCTGACGAAGAGAACTTTATCGGGGAAGGTAAAGTATCACTGGCAGGTACAGCAAATGAAGACGTGACAATCGAAGTTATCTTTGAAAAGGTGGAACAGATCGCAGATTCTGAGCCAGCAAAAGATCCGGCGCAGGATGATGCAGATGTGATCGAAGACGAACAGCCGGCCGAAGATACAACGGAGCAGGCAGAAGAGAGAACACTGTTAAGTTACTTCAGAGTATCCGGTACTTCCGGAGACTTTACATTTGACAAAACAACAGGTGAGGCACCAGCAGTATATGTAGCAACTGACACTACTTATATCAGCGCCCGTGTGTATCCGACATCCGGTGATAAAGACACCAGCATGAACCTTACCTATTCTTATACCGGTACAGACGGAAAAGAATATGAGAAGGAACTTACCTGTCGTGGATATTATGAGCGTTTTGAGGCTCCGTTCCTGGCAAAGAGCGGAAAAGGAAATGTTCTGCATATCAAAGCCAGCAAAGGCGATGTAACAGAAGAATATAATATCACGGTAAAAAGAACTGCCAGCCTGCAGGGGCTGACAGTAGAAGATCAGAACGGCAATCCGATTGCGATTGATCCGAGCTTCAATAAAACAAAAACAGCATATACCGTAAATGTCCTGGACAATAACAAAACCGTAACGGTAAAAGCAGTGGATCCTGTAGAAACAGAATATCCGGACGAATCACAGATTCTGTTCAACGGAGAAGCATCCGAAGATGGAAGCTATAAAGTAGATGTAGCGGATATTCCGGAAGACGGAACCACCCTTGTGATGAAACCGGACAACGGTGCAGAACAGGCAACGGAATATACCCTGACCATTAAAAAAGTAACTGCCATTCCTATGGAAGTAAAACTGGATCCGGAAAATGCACAGTTCTGTCTGTATAATGCAAAAAATGAAAGAGTTTATCCGGATGGTGGAAAATACTATCTGCTTCCGGAAACAGACTATACTTATACAGCGGCATGTGACGGATATGTAGGAAAGAGCGGTACCATTAATTATAAAGCAGATGATACAGCTGTTCTGGATATCAGCCTGGAGAAAGCAGCCGACGGTCAGGATCTGCCACAGCTGGATGCAGAGTACGGTGGATTCCGTGCGGATTCCAATAACCAGTCCGTTATCTCTTCCAAGACTCCGATCACAAAAGAAAGTATCGAAGTAAAATGGGAAAGACAGATGGGAACATCTGTAACACCTTCCAGTGGAAGTACCCCGGTTATCGTAGATAACAAAGTATATACACAGTCTGGTGGAAAACTGTATATGCTGGACAAAGAGACCGGTGAGATCTTAAAGAGCAGCGACTGCTTCATGAATGCCGGATTCAACCTGATCCCGGTAACCTACGGCGACGGTATGATCTTCGTTCCGTTAGGAGGAGGTATCCAGTGTTTCAATGCATCTACACTGGAATCTCTGTGGTGCTACAAAGGAAGAACAGGTTCCTGTAACAGCCCAATCCGTTATGAAAACGGAAGAATCTATGTAGGTTTCCAGATGGGCGATTTTGTCTGCCTGACAACGACGGATGAAGATCCGTCCAGCCAGGATGAAATGAAAACACCATTATGGACAAGCCCGAGCAGCGGCAACAATGGTTACTGGTGGGCAGGTGCCTGGACCAATGATAATTATGTATTTGCTGTAAATCAGGGAGGCGCCCTGATGGTTATGGATAAAAATACAGGCGCAACGGTACAGAAAATCCAGACAAAGGCAGATAAAGTAAGAAGTGATGTATCTTTCTATAATGGAAGAATCTATTTCTCTACACAGAGTGGCTATCTGTACTCTTATAATCTGACTGCGGATGGAAAAGTAGATCTGGATAACCTGATCGAGCCGCTGTATTATGGTGGACAAAGTACCTGTACACCGGCAGTTTATAACAACCGTCTGTATATTGGTATCTCCAGTGGAAGTACGTTCGGTGAAGACGGTGCAGCGATCCTGGTAGCGGATATCAATCCGGAGAACGGTGCGATGACAAAAGCATATCTGGTACCTACCAAATCTGATTTTGCATACTGCCAGACTTCCGGTCTGATCATCAACGGTTACGAAGATGAGGACGGCTATGTATATGTATACTTCCTGGTCAACAGTGCAAAAGGTTCTCTGTACATGGTAAAAGATAAACCGGGCATGACAGCACCGGATCCGGAAAGTGGTCTGTTCTATACACCAAGCCATGAACAGTACTGTATCGCCAGTGCGGTTGCAGACAGCGATGGTACGATCTATCTGAAGAATGACTCCGCATGGCAGTGTGCGATCCGCCGTGCAGAATCTTATCTGAAGAGCGTAGAAGTAACCGGAGGAAACGCAGTGATCGACGGCGGCAAAGATTTTGCAGGAAGTGTGAAAGAACACAGTGTTACCGTAGATATGGATACCGAAAGCGTAACCATGAACCTGACAGCCAACGAAGGAACAGAGATCCGTATGAACGGCGTGCCGGGAGAAAAACAGGAGATCGCTCTGACAGGAGATGCAACAACCGTTGAAGTAGAACTTCTGAAAGGGGAATCCACACGAATCTACAACTTTACCATTTATCGCGGACCGGTACTGGATTCTATGGAAGTGACCAACAACCCGAACTCAGGAATGGGAACAAAATTCACTATGGATCAGACTTTTGATCCGGCGAACACAGAATACACAGCAGGTATCAGTACAGCAACGAAACAGGTTACTGACGGATATATCTGGGTAAGCTGGGCAGATGCAACAGATAAGCTGACAGCAGAAGCAGTCAGCGGTGTAAGAGGTACGCCGACTATTCGAACCAATTACAAAGGTGATACATATGTCGATGTAAGCTTTTCAGAGAGAGGTGTTGGAGTGACAACATCTGCAACTGTAAAACTGACACTGACATCTGAAGACGGTTCCAGAAGCAGAACCTATACGGTAACTCTGTATACCAACAATGCATTACCAAAAGTAACACTGGCAGACGATGCCGTAGCAGAACGTACCGATTCTACAGCAACTGTAAATGTAACTACAAATAAAGAAGGTACTCTGTATTACCTGGTACAGAAAGCAGATGCAGCAGCACCGGATGCAGGGACGATCGAGAAAGATGGAAAGAGCATCGATGCAGCAGAAGGTGAAAATACTCTGAACATCGCTGATCTGACAAAAGACGGATACAAAGTATATGTAATGCTGAAAGACGCCAACGGAGCAGTATCTGCTGTTCAGAGCGCAGAACTGAAAGAACTGTGGATCAAAGGTGATCTGAACGATGATGGTGTTGTAGATCTTACCGATGTATCCCAGTTACTGGATAAGATCACAGCAGATGAGGATGTTTTACTGGCAGTCGGAGATATCAACGGAGATGGAAAGATCGATCTTACCGATGTATCTCAGTTACTTGACAGTGTAACAGCAGATTAAGAAAAAGGAGACTGAAATGGCGGGAGGACAAAAGAAAAAAAATAAGGGGCTGGCATGGCTGCTTACCTGTATTCTTGCTGTTTCAGCTGTTTTTCCACAGATGGTTTACGCGGATGTCATGCAGGAGCCGGAGACGGAGGCGGCAGGCATTGAAGCTTCTGATACAGCATCGGAAGAGGAAACGGTTTTGCTGGAAGGGATCCGGCTGAATACTACAAGCCTGATTATGAAAACAGGAGAGCAGAAAACCCTGATGGCTACGCTGCTTCCTGAAAATACAACAGAACAGCCGGAGATTCTCTGGTCTTCCACAGATCCTGATGTGGTACAGGTTGCCGGAGATGGAACAACAGCGGTGGTCACCGCTCCGGAAGGAGAAGGAGGAACCGCAGTAATTACAGTAACGGCAGGGGACTATACAGCCTCCTGCCGAGTGCTGGTTACAGTGCAGGAACCCATGCTGGAGAGCATGATCTTCATGCAGAACAGTTCCGGAAGCAACCGTTATGAGCTGACGGAAGCAGAGGAAGGGGTTCGGGAGTATACCTTAAGGGTGCCGGAAAGTACAAATGTAGTTTATGTAAGACCACAGCTTCGGGATGATGTGCAGGATGCGCAGATTACAGCAAAATTCACAGATATCACTTCCGGAGAAGAGGTTTCGGTGGATCTGCCGACGGATGAAGTAACTTCACTGACCAGCAGTGCAGGACGACTTCTGAAAGCATATAACATTCAGCCTGTGGAACTGACACTGGAGGTTACCGAAGGCAGCTATACAGAAGTTCATAAGATCCATGTGGTAAGAGGTACCTATCTTGGCAGTCTTCAGATCACCGATGATGAAGGCGGGGAAGTTGCCTATACACCGACTTTCAAAAAAACAGTGTATGAATATTCGGTGCATGTGCCGTCCAGCAGGAAATATTTACAGATGCAGCTCAAAGGTGCAGAAAAAACCAGCACGGTTCTTACCGTAAACGGAGAACCGGCAGAGCAGGGCAGTTATACCTTACCTCTGACAGAGGGAACCATGAAGGTGGTTATGCAGGCGGGTGACGGAGAAGTTGCTTCTCCGTACAGTTATATACTGACGGTGTATGTGGATACGATCTGTTATGTGTCCATAGCAACAGATCCGGAAGACGCGGTGGTTGCTGTCTATGATGCGGACAAAGTACAGGTGGATCCGAAGAACGGCAGGTATGAGCTGATCAAAGGGCAGACCTATTCTTACACCGTATCGGCTCCGGGTTATCAGACGGAATCCGGTCAGTTTAAAGTGTCGGCGGATGAAGAGAAAAAAATCACCCTGAAACAGAGTTCCGGTGATCAGCAGGAAGATGTGGATGCGGAATGGGGCGGCTACTGGAAGACCGACGATAATCTGAATATCGTGGATGCTCCGATGCCGGGATCCCTTTCCAGTGCAGAAGTCTTATGGAAACAGCAGTATGGTACATTCGGTAATTATACCAACAGTATCAGCGACGGAATCCTTGTGGATGGAAAGATCTGCTGTTTTCAGGGAAATGAGTTGTTATATCTGGATCCTGTTACCGGCGAGACACTTACCAAAGTGAAGATGCGGGACAAGGGAAACAGTGCATTTACCAAGCCGCTGTATGCGGCAGGAATGATTTTCGTTCCGCTGACAAACGGAAGAATCCAGGCGTTTAATGCGAAGACACTGAAATCGTTATGGCTCTACACGGACATTATCGGCGGCAATACCGCAACCGCACTGCGATATGATTCCGGTTATCTGTATGCGGGATTTGCAGACGGTAATCTGGTCTGCCTGTTTGCCGGAGATGAAGATCCGGAGCAGACAGAGGAAGATAAAACAGCTGTCTGGAGAAAATACGACAGCGGCGGATATTACCGGACCGGTGTTTATACCGGAGAAACGTATCTGTATGCCTGCGGTCGTTCCGGCAATCTGTATTGCCTGAACAAAAAGACCGGGCAGACGGTACAGACCGTAAAACTTCCGGATGAGACGGGCATTGCATCGACTGCGATCTGCCAGGATCAGGGAAGACTTTATTTTGCAACGGAGAATGGATATCTGTGTTCCTATCCGCTGGAGGAAGATGGAACCATCGATACGGAACATGCACAGGTTCTTTCTGTTGATGGAATGATCTTCGGTACGCCGGTGATCTACGAAGGAAGAATCTATGTGGGAAGTGCCGGAAAAGACCGGTATGGAACGGTACATAATCCGTATCATCTGAATGTGATTCAGATGGATATGGATGGAAACATGGCGCTGGCTTATCAGATGACGATTGACGGATGCCCGAAAGGAACGCCGACACTGACGACGGCCTATGCAAAAGAAGACGGTTATGTTTATGTGTATTTTACTACGGACAGTTCCAACGGAGGCATCTATCTGCTGAAAGATAAAGCAGGACTGACGCAGCCGGGAGAGGGAAGCGGATTGTTCTATCAGCAAAGTGAGGTAAACGGAAGCGGAAGCGGTACGATCCTGACGGACAGCAAAGGAAATCTGTATGTGCGTTATGAATCGGGCTGGATGTACGCGATCAAATCCTCTGCGTTATACCTGGAAGATGTGAAAATCTCCGAGGGCAATCCGGTGATCGACAATGGCGGTGCTTTTGACGGTCAGGCGCAGAACCATACGGTTGTGCTGGAAGCCGGAACATCGGAAATCACGATGAATTTTCAGGTGGCAGACGGTGTGACGGTGACAGTAAACGGACAGGAAGGCGCCAGCCGGAAAGTGATGTTGCAGGATGGCACGGCTGAGGTGGAAGTCGTGCTCAGCAAAGACGGTCAGACAAGGCAGTACAGTTTTCAGATCCGTACCAAAAGCTCGGATGCAACACTGGAAACTTTACAGGTGAGCTTTTCCTCTATCGTCTATGTCATGGAGATGGAACTGGAACCGGCATTTCAAAAAGATGTGCTGGAATACAATTCTTCTCTGTACGGTGACGGCGAGGACAGAGAACCGTACTATGTATGGCCGATTGCCAGTGACAGCAAAGCAACCGTAAAAGTTACAGTGGTTTCCGGAGTGGACGGCTGTGCCGCCGGTGATGAGATCGAAGCGGCTACGGCAGTTTTTGATGATCAGGTCAGAGCCAGATATAAGGTTCGACCGAGTTCAGAGAATAAACCGGCGCTGATCAATATAGAAGTGACAGCAGAAGACGGAAAGACCACAAAAGATTACACGCTGAAGCTTTTCCGGGACAATGAGGCACCAAAGATCACGGCAGGAACAAATGCAGTGGTGACACGAACAGAGAAAAGTGCCAGAATCCGGATCAATGCAAACATGGACGGCTATCTGTATTATCTGTTTGCGGATAAAGGGGATTACAGTAAGATTCCACCTGCAAACGAGATGAAGACGAATGGAAAACGGATTGCGATCAAAAAAGGAGAGCAGACGGTAGAACTGGACGGACTTCACTCCGGAGAGGGTGTTATGTATCTTTACGAGATGGGATATTCCCAGCGGTTCAGCAATGGAATCCAGGTGGATATACCGGAGTACAAAGGTGGAGATACACCGGTAGACCCGGATCCGTCCGGAAAAGGGGATATCAATCAGGATGGCATCGTGGATCTCACGGATGTGGCGGTTCTTTTGGACGCTGTGACAGAAGGAACGGATGTCAGTCTGGAGATCGCAGATATGAATGAAGATGGCGTTGCAGATCTTACCGATGTGGCAATTCTTATGGATCAGGTCACAAAAGACGGATAAAGGAAAGGAGAAAGAAAATGAAAATAGGAAAAAAACTTTTTTCATTGTTAGGAACAGCACTTCTTGCAACAGCTGTTGCATGGAATTTTGGAGGTGCGACGGAAGTACAGGCAGCAAGTTACACAGTAAACAGTTCCGTCAGTGATGTTCAGGGCAATGTGGGAGATGTTATCAATCTTCCGATTCACATCGAAAGTACACAGAAATTAAGAGGACTTTCCGGAAAATTAAGAGGAAATTATGATACTACGGTACTGGAATTTCAGGGTATGGAAGGAAAAGATATTCCGGAAGCGGTTCTGACATCGACAGCCGGTGGAAATTTTTCCTACCTGACATCCAGCAGTAACACATTTTCAAGTGGAACACTGAACCTGAAATTTAAGGTGCTGAAATGCTCAGCAGATCCGGTCAGCGTAACGATCAGAGATCTGTATTATACCGATGGAAATGAAAGCAGTGACAAAGTAACACTTACAGCGAACGTTACGGTTAATCATCCACAGGATCAGAGAGAAGAAAAAGTGACAAAAGAAGCAACCTGTACGGAAAAGGGAAGTAAATCCATCATCTGTAAAGTATGTGGAGCAACACTGGAGACACAGGAAATTCCGGCGCTTGGTCATAAGGCAGGTGACTGGAAAGTGACAAAAGAAGCAACCTGTACCGAAAAAGGAAGCAGAGAACAGCGCTGTACCGTATGCGATGAAGTTGTGAAAACAGAAGAGATCGCAGCACTTGGTCACAAGGACGGAAAATGGAAAATCACCAAAGAATCTACCTTTACAGAAAAAGGTTCGAAAGAATTACACTGTGCAGTATGTGATGAAGTGATCAAAACCGCAGTGATTCCTTTCAAAGGTGATATCAATGGAAATGGCAAAATTGATCTGACCGATGTTTCCAATATGGTAGACAGCATCACAGATGGAAGCGCAGTAGAAGCGGAAATCGGAGATCTGAACAACGATGGTGTTGTTGATCTGACCGATGTTTCTAAATTACTGGATCTGATTACAGAAGGTACGGTATAAAGATGTGGATAATATGATGGAAATCATCATATTCCAGATAGAAAAAGAAAGGAAGTAAGAAGAAATGAGCATCAGAAAAAAATTAGTATCACTGCTCGGTACAACAATGATTGCAGCAGCAATTATGTTTGTAGCAGGAGGAGCAACCGAAGTACAGGCTGCAAGCTATACGGTCACCAGTACAACCGGTGATGTGACCGGAGAAGTGGGAAGTACTGTAAAAGTGCCGATCCATATCAGCAGCGCACAGGATCTGAGAGGACTTTCCGGAAAGTTGAACGGAAACTACGACAGCAGTGTATTACAGTTTGAAGGAATGTCACCGGAAGGTATCCCGGAAGCAGTTCTGACATCAACAGCCGGTGGAAACTTCTCTTATCTGACAAGCAAAAATAATACATTTAAGAGCGGTACACTGAACCTGGAATTTAAAGTGTTAAAATGCACAGCAGATCCGGTTTCTGTTACGATTAAAAATCTGTACTATACCGATGGTAATGAAAGCAGCGATATGGTAGATCTTACTGCAAAAGTTACAATCAATCATCCAACCGATAAACGAGTTGAGACTGTAGCCAAAGAGCCAACCTGTACCGAAAAAGGAACCAAATCCGTAAAATGCGGCGAGTGTGGCGCTGATCTGGGAACAGAAGAGATCCCGGCACTGGGACACACAGCAGGTGACTGGAAAGTAACAAAAGAAGCAACCTGTACAGAAAAAGGAAGCAAAGAACAGCGTTGTACCGTATGCGGTGAAGTTGTGAAGACAGAAGAAATCGCAAAACTGGCACATACCTGGAAAACAGACAAAGATACAGATAAAGACGGATGGAAAGTAGTAACCGCAGCAACCAAAGATAAAGAAGGAAGCAAAGAGAGAGTCTGCAGCGTTTGTGGAACAAAAGAAACAGCTACAATCGCAAAACTGACAGCTACTACAACACCTACTCCAACCGCAACACCAGGAGCAACAAGTGGAAATAAAAACAACACAACAACCGGAACAACTTCTACAGGAAGCAAGACAACCAGCGGAACTTCCACAGGTTCTACAGCAGTAAAAACCGGTGATTCCACCAATGTAGCAGGAATGGTTGCAGCAGTTGCAGCTTCTGCAGGTATTCTTGTGATCTGCGGCGTAATGGTTATGAGACGTCGTAAAGTAAACCGTTAAGGTAACAGTAACTTATAAAAAGAGAGTATCAGAAAACAGAGAAGGTTTGCTCCGAAGGTATCTTCGGGGCAAACCTCATCTTGTAAAAAGAGGCAGGGTAAAATTTCATGAAAAAACCGGATAGAAGAAAAGAAAACAGAAAGAAAGCAGCGGGTGCACTGGCAGGTCTGGGACTGGCAGTCTTCTTTTTTATACTGCTGTTTGGATTCGGAAAGGCAGATCCGGAAAATCCGATGGAAAATACCACCGCCGATGCTTCTCATATGTATTTGACATCGTCCACACTTGCCATGGATAAGGAAAAACTGGCAAGTGTGGAGAATGCCAACATCAGCTCCGGCGGTTCGGAAAACCAGGCACAACAGGAAGAGGAACAGCAGGAAGAAGAGGAGCAGGAACAGGAAGAAACACAGGAAGATCAGAAACAGAGCGAGGAAGAACAGCAGCAGGATGTGCAGCAACAGGAAAATGAGCAGCAGACCGCGCAGGATACAACCAGTACATCTGCAAACACAGATTCCCAGCTGAATGTATCGGACAGCCTTCTGAATCTGATCCAGAAAAACCCGGGAAGCGGAAACAATGGCTCCGGTTCGGATGAAAACGGCGGTCAGGGATCCGATGGTGACAAGAATAACGAAAATGGAAATCCGGACAACAACGGCGGCAACAAAATTCCTTCGGACGGTGGACAGCAGACCACACTGAATCCGTCCCAGTCCGAGGCATTATTTACCACCAGCCTGAAAGATGGCGATGAAGTGACGGATCCGGAGTATCCGTTTACGATCACTTTGACAGAAAAAGGAAAACAGCTGACACTGGTAAGTATGACGGTCACACAGAATGGCAGCAGCCGGATCTGTAAAAGCCATGACAGCCTGACCTTAAAAGAGGGAGCGAATACGGTGTCTGTCACCGTGCGTTTCCGTGACGGAAAATACAATCAGATCGATGCATCCACAAAAGTTTACACGATCTATTATTTCCCGGATCATGATGTACAGCTGGAAGTAAAAAATGCGAGATCCGGTGCATACATCTACGACCAGGATCAGCTGACGGTCATGCAGGACAGTCTGTGGATCCAGGTGAGAGCGAGAAAGGCTTCCGGCGGAACCATCAGCGATGTGAGTGTCCGGGTGCGTCTGAACAACAAGACACAGAAAGCAGATTCCGACGGAATTTACCGGATGAAACTTACCCTGGGAAACAACCAGGTGAAGGTGACCGCGGGAGAAGGAGGAAACAGTCAGAGGACCGTCTCCTTTACCGTGAATTATAAAGTCGATCAGTTTATGGTCAGTTTTGAAAGTTCTGCAAAGACAGAAAAGATATCCAACAATCCGGGAATCGGGGATAAGGTGTTCAAAGGGGTTACAACGTTTAAATATGCGTCAACATCGGCGGATTTTTCTTTCCGGATCCGTTGTTCCACGGTGACCGGAGATGAGCGTATTGATAAGATCCAGGTGACGAACCGTTACGGAACACTGGATGTGACGGATCAGGCAGGTGCGGACGGATATATCAATATTACACTGGATGCCTCCCAGTCCAATAATATCCGGGTGTACTGTACGGATTCTGACGGTGAATCCCAGTGGTATACCTGGTCGGTGAACTACGAGCGTGTTCTGGATCCGGAGGAAAATCAGAAGAAAGCGCCGGTGATCCGTGCAAATATTACGAATGAGACGGTCCATGCAGCACTGTTTATCGTTCCGGTCAAAGTGTTTGACTATAACGGCAACGAACTGAAAGCCAATCAGAATTTCCAGCTGTATCTGAACGGAGAATATCTGGACTATCACAGCCGGGAACAGGATGGCACTTACGAATACAACCTGTATCTGACCGAGGGAGAGAATACGGTTGTTATCCGGGCGGTGGATAATGAAGGATATACGGCGGAAAAGACATACACCGTAACACTGAACCCGGTAAAAGAAGAGGCGAGAGTCCGTGTGATCGTATCGGCGGAAGTTATCGGACTGGGAACCATGATCGACGAGACGGTCACTACGACCGCAGACCAGACGGTGGCACAGATCGTGGAAGACCGGCTGGCAGCTTACGGATATACGACCATTCATGACGGAGTGGCAGATTCGGACAGTTATTTCCTGCGTCATATACAGAAACCGGGAATTAACAACGGATGGAATATAGCAGATGATGAGCGGTCGCTGCTGGATATGCTGGGATATGATCTGGCGGAAGGACCGAAGAGCAATGACAGTCTCGGAGAAAAAGATTTTACGGCTGGTTCCGGATGGATGGTCACACTGAACCATTATTACATCGCACAGACTATGGGAACCAGAGCGATCCGTGACGGAGATGAGATTCATCTGATTTATACACTGAGTGTGGGAAAAGATATCGGCGTGGATCCGAGTACAAGTATTTATGGATAAAGGAAATACAGGAGGAAAAAGATGAACAACAGAACAGATGCAGTCATCAATGAAATTGAAAAGGTTATTATCGGAAAAAGAGAAGTCGTGGAACGTGTGCTGATGGCGATTTTATCAGAGGGACACATTCTGCTGGATGATGTACCGGGTGTCGGAAAAACCACACTGGCGGTTACCTGCTCGGTGGTTATGGGCGTGCAGTATCAGCGTATGCAGTTTACGCCGGATGTTGTGCCGTCGGATATCGTTGGATTCTCGGTGTACAACAAGGCGACCGGTGGATTTGACTATAAGCCGGGTGTGGTTATGACGAATCTGCTGCTGGCAGATGAGATCAACCGTACTTCGAGTAAAACCCAGTCGGCACTTCTGGAGGTCATGGAGGAAGGTCAGGTGACCGTAGATGGTGTCACCCATCCGCTTCCGAAGCCTTTTGTGGTTATCGCCACACAGAACCCGGTGGGATCGGCAGGTACGCAGCTGCTTCCACAGGCGCAGTTAGACCGTTTTATGATTCGTTTGCAGATGGGATATCCGGACTTTAAGAGCCAGGTAGATATTCTGCGTGACCGTCAGAAAGTGAATCCGCTGGATCAGATTCAGAAAGTGATCGGCGGGGAAGATATTATTGCCATGCAGCAGGAGGTAAAGGATATCCATGTGGAAGATGCGATTCTGGAATATGTCACCTCTCTGGCGATGGCGACAAGAGAAGATGAGATGATCCGTCTGGGTGTCAGCCCGCGAGGTGCGCTGGCGATCGTGCGGATGGCGAAAGCACATGCCTATCTGGATGGAAGAAATTATGTGACACCGGAAGATGTACAGAAGGTATTTATCGATGTGTGTGCACATCGAATCATCCTGAATCCGAAGGCGAGAGTGGCGGAACTGTCCGCGGAGGATATTCTGAAAAATGTAATGAAACGCACGAAATCTCCGGACAGTGGACGGTAACAGGAGGAGCCTATGAAAAAGTCCAGAGTAATATGGGGTTTGTGGCTGGTTCTGGCGGTGATCTTCTGCTTCGTGACAGATGGAGTGACAGGATATCTGTTGCTGGCAGTTTCAATCGTATTGCCGCTGCTGTCGGGAATCACGCTTTTTGCTGTCCGGGGAAAGATGGATGTGCAGCTGACACTGGCAGCTTACGGGGAGAAAGGAAAGGCAGTGACAGGAAAGCTGCTGGTAAAGAACCGCAGTTTTCTTCCGGCGGATCGTCTGCGGTGCAGGGTCTGCTGTGAGAATCTGCTGACCGGTGAGAAAGAGTATACCAATATTCCTGTGGCAGCTCCGGCAAGATCCGGGGTGGATACGGAATTTCAGTTAAAAAGCAGACATACGGGTAAGGTGAGAATCTCACTGAAATCCATGGTATGGTACGATCTGTTCGGTCTGTTCCGTTCCCGGCTTTCTTTCCGGGGAGAGGCGATGGCAGTCGGTATGATCGCACCCAATATATTTCCGATGGAAACACAGATTGCCTACGGGGAAAGTACCAATATGGACAGCGATGAGTATTCCATGAAAAAGGCGGGATATGATCCGTCGGAAACCTTTGCGATCCGGGAATACCAGCCGGGTGACCGGATCCGTCAGATCCACTGGAAACTGACGGAGAAGTTTGACAATCTGATGGTAAGGGACTACGGTCTTCCGATCCAGAACACGATCCTGCTGTTGCTGGAAACCGGATACGCACAGGACAAACCGGATCCGGACTGTATGGATGCGCTGGCGGAGGCACTGCTCTCGGTATCACAGGAACTTGCCAGCCAGCAGGTGGTACACAGTATCGGATGGCAGAACCATGAAGAAAATACGTTCTCCTGTGTGGAAGTAGAGACGGAGGAAGATCTGAATCTGGTGCTTCCGGAACTTCTGGGAGCAGTTCCCGGAGAAGACCGGATGACGGTGGCAGAGCATTATATGGAAAATCGGGAACAGCTGGAATTTGCCCATATGGTAGTGTTCACTCCGGGGCATGAAGACAGCCTTGGCGGACTGGCAAGCCAGTGTATCGTTACCGAAGTGATCTGTGGTTCGGAAATTGCCGGATATGATCAGCAGGACGGTGTTGCGATGGTCGGAGGAGGACCGGACAACCTGTCGGAAGCGATCGCTTATCTTGAGATCTAAGTTAGGGGCATGAAAAACATGAAAAATAATGAGAAAACACAGGCATTTGTGTTGCAGCCTTATCCGGCAGCGCAGGGGAAAAAGAATCAGGTGACGGCATTTGTCGTGGATCTGTGCTTTATCTGGATGTACCTGGCGGGGCTGACGATCTGGCTGGTTTCCGCGCTGAACCTGTCGGTGAATACAGGAATCGTTCTGTTACTGGCGGCTGGGATCACGGTTTTGTGGAAATTGGCAGCAGAGGTTGGAAAAAGTAAAAAATGGATCCTTTTTCTGGTATGGGGTGTGCTCCTTGTACTGACAGCAGCGATCGGACAGAAATTGTGGCTGGGAGGCATGCATCAGATCTGCAACAGTGCGATCGATGCACTGGGAAGACGGTTTCCGTATCTGCTTCCCTCTTATGGAGTTGCCGTAACGGACAGTATGAAAGTACCGGCTCTTTACGGGGCGATCGGCTGGCTCCTGTTTCTGGTGGTGCCGGGAGCCGGTTATCTGGTAGAAAAAGGAAACCGGATGTTTCTGGGGATTCAGATGGCGGGATTGGTTCTGCTTCAGATGATCACAGGAGTCGGTCCCGGTCTTACCGGATTCCTCTGTTCCTTTTTCTGTTTTCTGGCAGTCTGGATCCGGGGACATGCGGAGAGGGTAACGGCTGGAACACAGAGACTGGCAACGGTGGAAATGATCGTTGGAGTCGCTGTTCTTGGCGGCATCCTGCTGACCGGCGGTTATGTACTGGCAGAAAACGTGCTTCCACAGGACGGAACGGTTCTTTCACAGTGGAAAGAAGCGCTCGTACAGAAAGTGGAAGATTACCGATATAAAGGAAGCAGTAAGATCCTTCCGGATGGACAGTTTCAGAATCTTTCTTCGTTTGAACCGGAAAAGAAAGAAGTGCTGAAAATCACGATGAGTCAGCCGCAGTCCTACTACCTTCGCGGATTTACCGGAAGTGTCTACACGGATGACGGCTGGGAAGGAGAGGACAGCGCAAAACTCTGGGAGAGCAGAGATCTGTTCTACTGGCTGCATCAGGATGATTTTTACGGACAGGAGATCCTCGGAAAAGCCGCTACAGCCCTGGATGCTGAGGTGGCAGCAGCGGATAAAAATACAATTACTGTTGAAAATGTGGCGGGAAATTCCCACTACTGTTATACACCATACGAACTGGCTGATCCGACCGGTGATGCAGTACAGAATCTTCTGGATACACAGAAGATCGGGGACTGCGGGATCCTGAACGGAGAAATCCGGGGAGAAAGAACGTATACCTATCAGGCGTATCCGGCACTGATCACAAAATATCCGTCCTATACGGCAGCGCTTCTGGACACGGAGCATCTGGGTGCTGCGGGGAAGGATTATCAGAAGCTGGAAGAGTATTATAATGCATTTGCCTATGACAATTATCTGGATATGCCGGATCAGATGCAGAGAGAATGTGCTTCCCTCCTTGGAAGCTATGAGAGAAAAGACGGGGAAAAGCATGCGGATTATGCGGAAGCAAAACAGAACATCCTGTATCTTCTGACCACAGAATACACGGACAGTGACAAACTGGACGAAACGTGGAACGGAGCAGACTTTATCTATGAATTTCTGGAAATTTCAAAAAAAGGATATTCCGTGCATTTCGCCAGTGCGGCGACGATGATGTTCCGCTATTATGGAATCCCGGCAAGATATGTGGAAGGATATCTGGTAACACCGCAGGATGCTGAAGCCATGACGGCGGGAGAACCGTATACACTGGATGACACCCATGCACATGCCTGGGTGGAATATTATCAGGACGGTGTGGGCTGGCTGCCGTTTGAGACGACACCTTCTTATCTGGATATTATGAATCGGGCAGATGAGTATCAGGATATCAGCGGACTTTCCGGTGGAGGTTCCCAGAAGCAGAATCAGCAGGACGAGGAACAGGAGCAGGAGGAAGAACAGGACGAGGAGCCGGATCATATGATCGACTGGATCCAGGTGCTGATCGTGCTTCTGATCATCGGAATCGTGTTACTGCTTCTGACGATGCTGGTATTTTTGATCTGGATCCTGGTTCAGAGAAGAAAGAGCAGACAGCTGAAGAAACGATTCACCTCAGAGGATCCGCGGGAAGCGATCTGTTCGATGTATGAGTATACGATGAATATTCTGTCGGCGGCAGGGTTGAAGATCCGCAATACCTCTTTGTATCGTTATGAAAAGCAGATTACAAAGATGTTTGATGAGGAGACAGGAAAAGAATATCACCGGATCGTAGATATCCGTCAGGAAGCGGTCTACAGCCGGAACAGTCTGACGGAAGAACAGAAACAGGAAATGATGGAATTCAAGGAAAAGATCTGGAAAAGAATCTATGCCAACGGAACCTGGATACAGAAAATGCAGTTAAAATACATTTATTTTCTGTAAGGGAAACAGCAGGCAGGAGGAAGATATGAACAGAGAAGAGAAGAATACACAAAGAAAACGAAAAGGAATGCGTATACTGGCAGTGCTGTTGATGGTTGTCGTAACGATCACCTCATTTCCTCTGCTTCCGGATGAAGTACAGGCGGCTGCGGTAGAACAGGCATGGGATGGTGTCAGCCGGGAAATCCCCCAGATGGATGAAGATGGTACCTACCTGATCGGAAATGGAGCCGAACTTGCCTGGTTTGCGGATCAGGTAAACAGCGGAAACGGATCGATCAACGCAAAGCTGACCAATTATATTTATCTGAACCGTTACAACACTTCGTACAAATGGGTGATCATCGGTGATACGACGGACCATCCGTACCGTGGAAACTTTGACGGTAACGGACAGAAAGTGGTGTATATGAATGCACAGATCAGCAAGGAGGATCCGGACCGCCGTTACGCCGGCCTGTTTGGCGTAATCGACGGCGGAAGTGTTCGCAATCTGACCGTTCTCGGAAAAGTATTTCATGGATATGGAAGCTATGACAGTGACGGAAGAAACGACCAGTTTTACACCGGAAGCGGCGGCGTAGCCGGATATCTGAAAAGCGGAACGATCGTAAACTGTGTCAACTATACAAGAACAACGATGGATGGCGATGCCCTCTACCGAAATGCCGGAGGAATCGCCGGTATCTGTGAGGGTGTGATCTCCCGGTGTGAAAACTATGGAAAACTGTCCACAACGATCGTGATCGCACAGAACCACATCGGAGGAATCGTCGGACTTGTCTCCGGTGCAACCGCACAGGTCACGACTTCGCTGAACCACGCGACGGTGCAGGGATATTACTGTGTGGGAGGAATCGCCGGTGCGGTAAAAAGCGGTGCGGAGGTTACGGCATCTGCCAATTATGGTGCGGTAAAAGGAAATTCCATTATCGGAGGAGTTGCCGGAAGGATCTCCACCACCGGTATGTACAGCAACGGAAGCGCGAAAGAGTGTGGCATCTATGATGTCTACAACCTGGGAACGGTCAGCGGATACGGAACCACAGCCGGAAGCGAGATGGGCGGAATCGTCGGAGAAGCGGGATATGAAAACTGGAAACAGGAAGCGCTTCCGCCGATGCCGGTGATCGAGAGAGCCTATTCGGTAGCCATCACACCCGGTGTGTCACGAAACGGTGCAGTCATCGGATATCTGCTGAGCGGCTGTTACGGAACGGTCTATGGAATCACTTCCGGTCTGTACGGTCCGAACGTGGTAGGAGCAACGAATAACCGGGCAGTCAAGATCCTCGGGGAGGCGCGGACGGTTTCTTCGGATGAGATGAAGAGCGTAACGCTTCTGGAAAAACTGGGCAATGCATTTACCATGTCCAATGCATACGATACAGACAATCAGGGTTATCCGAAACTGGTATGGCAGGGACTGCCGTCGGACATTCTGGACAAAGGGGATGAAGCACAGCTGGAACTCAACAGCTGGATCTCGGAAAATAACAAGAAGAAATATGGAAAAAATTACACCCAGATCGAGTCTCTTGTGAAAACGTATAAAGAAAAACTCGGAACGATCACTTCCGAAGAAGAACTGGATGCGGTCATGGAAGAGGCAAGGGAAAAACTGAAAGCGGTCAGACCGGGCGTCGGACAGGACACGGAACTGGCAGAAGCCATCGATAACGGTGTAATTGCTCTGGAAGAGTACAATAAGAGACTGTTAAAAGAGAACCCGGAACTGACGGACAGACAGAAAGCAGAGATGGAAAATGTCCTGACCACCTGGAAGAAAAAACTGGAGACAGCGACTTCTGAAGAGGAAGTACGAACCATGGTGCGTGACGGAAAAGATGCGCTGGAAGAACAGCTGGCATCCTTTACGGCAGATAAGAAACTGGAAGAAGTCCGGGCAAATGCAACAGAGACACTGACAAATTACAGAGCAACAGAAAGTTATGATGTTGTCTGGATGCACAAGATCAAACTGGTGCGGGACAAGGCACTGGAAGCGATCGCAAAGGCGGAAACGGTAGCAGAAGTGAATAGCCTTCTGGAGCAGGCGAAAGAGGATATTGATGCGGTGATCGATCAGATCCCCGAGGCAGGCGCCTGGGACGGAGTCTCAAAGACGGAACCGGAGACAAATGAAAACGGTGTGTTCCAGATTACCAGCGGAAGTGAACTTGCCTGGTTTGCGGAACAGGTCAATCAGGGGCATAAAGATCTCTGTGCGGAACTGGTGAATGATATCAGCCTCGGCGGAAAGAACTGGACACCGATTGGAAAATCGGACGCACACCCGTTTGCGGGAAGTTTTGACGGTATGGGACATGTGATCCGCGGACTGTATCTGGATGTGGAAGATACGTATGTGGGTCTGTTTGGAAAAGTAACCGGCGGCAGCGGACAGAAGATTCAGAATCTGACAGTATCCGGAAATATTCCGGTTGGAGGAAGAGTCAGCTATGTAGCCGGTATTGTGGCACGCGTAGTCGGAGATGAGGACAGTGAGGACCGGGTGGAAATCACAAACTGTCACAGCAATGTAAGAATCTGTGTGACCGGTATCCGTACCCTGGATGCAGGTGTCGGAGGAATTGCCGGACAGGCAGAATATGCAAAAATCAGCAACTGTTCCAACGGTGGAAGTGTGAAGATTGCATCGGAGGGAAGAGGAGGACTTACTTATTATACGGGTGGTATCCTTGGTATTGGTGCTTCCGGAAGCAGGATAGAAGCCTGCTGCAATACCGGAGAAATCTGGTGTGCACATGCAGCCGGCGGACTGATCGGCGGTGTTAAGGGAAGAAATCCGGTCTGCTATTCCAGTTACAATACGGCAGATGTCTCCGGTCTGTATTATGCTGGTGGACTGTGTGGTGTGATCCTTTCCTCGTCGAGTGATTTCGGCTGGTGTTACACTTCCGGAGCCGTGAATCTGAAAGATTCCGGTCTTGCACTGGGAGCTGTCTTCGGAAAGATCACAGGCAGTGATTTTAAAAATCTGTTCGCGCTGAAACGGGCAGATGTCATGGGCAGAACCCTGGTGGGAAGTTCCGGTGATTTCTCAGCGAGCGGTAAGTTCCTGAGTGAGAAAGAACTGAAGAGTGATGAGATCCTGAACAGTCTGAACGGCGGCGGAAACTGCTTTATTCACGATTATCTCGGCTTCCGCAACGGCTATCCGATGCTGAGCTGGGAGATGACACTGGATGACTTTAAGACGGGATCTGTCACAGCTTTGAAAAATTCGGTACAGGAATCGGATTATACGGAAGAAAACTGGACAAAGGTACAGGCGATCCTCGAGGACGGTGCCGCACAGATACGGAAAGCAGACAGCATGGAAGCGGTGGATGCGATCCGGACACAGACGCTGGCTGCCATCGGTGAGGTAGAGACAAAAGCGGGTACACAGGAGAGAAAATTACAGGAAGCAAAAGATGAGGCGATCGCGGTTTTGGAAAATTATGTGGATCTCAGTGTCTACCGGGAGGAAGAACAAAGCCAGATCCAGGCACTGATCGCCAATGCGAAGAAATACATCCTTCTGGCAGATTCGATCGAAGAGGTGGAACGGCACAGAGATGAGACAAGGGCAAAGATCGATCAGATCCCGGATGCATGGCAGTATTACGAACAGGTCAATATGGCTGCGGCTACACAGGTAGACAGTTATATCATGAATATCGGAGAAGTCATCTATACCTCGTATGTGAAAATCTCCATCCAGATCGCGAGAAATGCCTACGACAGTCTGACGGATGAACAGAAAGCACTGGTAAGTACCTATCAGATCCTTCTGGATGCGGAAGCCGAGTGGGCACGCCTGGAAGAGGAAAATAACTTTACAGAAGATGATATGGAACTGGCAGCACGGGTGGATGAACTGATCGCAGCGATCGGAACGGTAACGGAGGACAGCCAGGAAGCAATTGCAACAGCGAGAAATGCCTACGACAGTCTGACAGACAAACAGAAGACGCTGGTTGCACATCCGGAGATTCTCCAGCAGGCAGAGGAAACCTATAACCAGCTGAAAGCATCCGCGGTCGCATCTGCGATCGCCGGAATCGGTGAGGTGACACTGGACAAGAAAGAATTGATTTTCGGTATTCAGGATCAGTATGATGCGCTTACCGATCAGCAGAAAGCCCTGGTAAAAGATTATGACATTCTGAAACAGGCAATCACAAAATATAAGAATCTGGTTGTGGTGCAGCCGGTGATCGAGCAGATCAGGGAACTCGGCGGTGTGGAGAATGTAACACTGGACAGTAAGACGGCGATCCAGGCAGCGATCCAGGTATATAACAGCCTGACCGGAGATCAGCAGGAACTGGTGACAAATTATGATGTTCTGGAAGCCCTGGCTGCGGCGTATGATTCGCTGGCCGCGGTGGATCGTGTGATCCGGATGATCGATGCGATCGGAGTGGTAAGTCAGGCGAGCGGTTCACAGATCCAGCAGGCACGTGCAGCCTATGATGCACTGACCGTGGAGCAGCAGAAACAGATCACCAACCGTTCCACGCTGGAAAGTGCAGAAGCGGCTTATGCGGCACTGGAAAAACCACAGACTACGGTAGATACATCCACAGACCGTATCAAAGGCAACCAGGAATCTCTGGAGAGCCTGCACCGTTCGGGAAGTGGTTCCTCTGCCTCCTCAAAAAATACAGAAACGCTGGAAGAAGCAGGTAAAAAAGGAAAAAATCAGTCAAAGAAGAAAGATACAGACGCAAAAGCCACAGAGGAAAACGAAGAGGCACTGGAAGAAGAGCAGGCAGAGACGGAAGATTCCAGTCTTCCGTCCTGGCTGGCAGATCAGCTGGATGTGGGAGCACAGAGTGAAGAGACAGAGAATACCCAGGAGACAGAAAAAACAGGAAAACATACTACGCTGCTGTTGGTTCTTCTGATCGTATTCGGAGCCTGTGTGATCCTGACAGCCGGATTTGCAGTGGCACTGTATCAGGCTTCAAAGAAAAGAAAAGCAAGTCAGGTACATTATTAAAAAGAGGAGAAAAGAATGAAGAAAAGTTGCGGAAAAAAATTATGGAGAGCCTGCGTCGGCATTTTGCTGACACTGGCTGTCTGGATCACGGCGGCACCGTATGCGGTCGCAGCAGAGACAACCGGAGATGCTAAAAGTCAGGCACAGGAGATCCGTCAGATCCAGGATAACATTGTTTCCTGGAAAGCAGGAACGGAAGGAGAAAAACAGCTGCTTGTCGGAGATCTGCTGGATGGAGCGGGCAGCCCGGGAAGTGACTGGTATGCATTTACCATCGCCCGTATGGGAGAAGAGAAAGAGAATCAGGCGGCTTATCTGAGCCGGCTGCAGGATGCAGTAGAAAACGTATATGCCGATCTGGAAGACAGCAAAACCAGATATCGTTTATCTGACATTCACAGAATGGCACTTACCGTCATGGCCTGTGGTGGTGATCCGGAAAACTTCGGAACCGATCCGGACGGCAATCCCATCAATCTGATCCGGGATACCGTATGGAACAGTCTCTGGGGTGATCCGGGAGATCAGGGGATCAACGG
>OGYY01001183.1_pt1 | contig 23379 bp, 20 predicted proteins | sample 1576671 | NCBI WGS metagenome assembly OGYY01 (sample SAMEA3541593, study PRJEB24748) | human gut metagenome | biome: human gut; feature: human-associated habitat; material: faeces | place: China | collected 2012 | reverse complement strand
GTGGCGTCGTCTTCATCGTTGCCGTCATCTGGCGGCAGCGTGGAGTTGTTGTTAGCGAGTGTAGCGGAATTAGTCAAAACACCACCGGCAGCATCAGCAAAAACGGGTTGACGGAGAGCAAAAACGGCTTATTCTCCATAAAGAGATACAGCGTCAGCGCTACCAGGCAGATGACCTCGGTGGAGTGATACTTTTTTGCCAGCCGCCACAGCAGCAGCAGAAAGACCGCTGCAACCAGGATCGCGCCCAGCAGACCCTTGTTCATTGGCACGGCCAAAAAGGTGTTGTCGATGGCGTGGTGCTCGTCACCATCGGTGGGCAGGCCGCCCAATAAAGAAAGCGGCGCGCTCCAGAATACGTTGTGCCAGATCTCAAAGCGCCCCGACAACGCAATGCTCAACAGCAGCAGCGCCATCCGCTCATAGGGCCACTCGGGGTTGTAGACATACCCGGCGTAGAGGCTGAACACTGCCAGCGCGACGGGCAGCGCCAGCGCCAACCCGTAAAAGATCTTGCTGTCGAACAGTCTCGGCAGAAATTTTTGGACAAAGAACAGCACAAACAGCACCGCCATGCCGCCAAACGCCCCGCGGCTGCCGGGAACCTTGTAGGTGAAGATCGCCAGCGCGGCCAGCCCCGCCCAGTCAAAGGCGCGCAGCCGGTCATGCCGCAGCCATGCCCAGGCAAAAAACACGCCGACGAGCCGCGCGCCAAAGCCGTTGTAGTGGCCGTAGCCGAAATCCCAGTTGCGGCAGTAGAATTTGTAGGGCATCAGCGGCGTGGCAAAGTGTAGCGCTTGCACCAGCACCAGCCCGGCCACCGCCGTGACGAGATAGACGCGCAGGGCGGTCTCCCAATCCACATCCTTGGCCCCCAGCCCGATAAGTGCGGCCAAAAAGAACCACAGATCGCCGCCATACCACGACGAAAACGCCGTGTAGACCAGCACAACGGCGATAAGTACCTTCTGCCAGCGGGCCTCGTACCCGGTCAGCAGGATAATTTTCCCGGCCAGAAGCAGCACTGCGCACCCGGTCAGCCCCAGCCGCGCCAGACGGCTAAACCCCGGCAGCGTAGCTTGAATGTTGGAGCTGAAAACCTCGCTCAGCACCAGCAGCAGCGCCAGCCCCGTGCAGTAGACGCGCGACGCCAGCGGCTTGTATTTATGGTAAAGCATAGATGAATCCTTTCAAATCAAGTGAAAACATTATAGCATACATAATAAAAAAAGAAAAGTAGGGGCGCATTCCGTATGTGCCCGCGGGGCGTCGAGGACGCCGCCCCCTACAAACATTGTTGCTCCAACCAAAACACATCCTTGAAAAAACAGCAAAAATCTCTTGACATTCCCCCCAAAATCCGCTAAAATAAAACCATTCCAAATGCAGTGAAGGGGAGAAAGCAGCACTCATCCCATTTCAGAGAGCCGCCGGACGGTGCAAGGCGGTATGGCAGGCGCTGTATACTGGCCCCGGAGCAGCCGCGCTGACAGGTAGGCGCGGACGGAACCTGACCGTTATCATGCAGGCGCGATTCGCCCGGTGGCTGATCGTACAGAGCGGCTGTTTTACAGCAATGAGAGTGGTACCGCGGGTACAGCAACGTTGATCTTGCTCCCGTCTCTCAAAGGTCTTTCGCCTTTGGGGGACGGTTTTATGTATGCCTCCTTCAAAGCGCGAACCGAACGCTTTGAAGGAGGCAGTTTTATTATGATGGACGCAACCAAGTACAGTGTAGGGTATTATCCGCCGCCGGTAGAACCCGGCCATGTCTATGAGTGGCCCCAGAAGGACCATATCGAGCAGGCCCCGGCCTGGTGCAGCGTGGACCTGCGCGACGGCAACCAGAGCCTCATCGTGCCGATGAGCCTGGAGGAAAAGCTCGAATTTTACGATATGCTGGTCAAAATCGGCTTCAAGGAGATCGAGGTCGGCTTCCCCGCTGCCAGCGAGACCGAGTATGAGTTCCTGCGCACCCTGATCGACGGCAACCGCATCCCGCAGGACGTGACCGTGCAGGTCCTGACCCAGTGCCGCGACCACATCATCCGCAAGACGTTTGAGGCCGTCAAGGGTGCGCCCCGTGCCATCATCCACTTCTACAACTCCACCAGCGTCGCCCAGCGTGAGCAGGTATTCAAAAAGTCGAAGGAGGAGATCAAAAAGATCGCCGTCGATGGTGCCAAGCTCGTCAAGCAGCTGAGCGAGGAGTATGAGGGCAACTTCCTGTTCGAGTACAGCCCCGAGAGCTTCACCGGCACCGAGCCGGAATACGCCGTCGAGGTCTGCAACGCCGTTCTCGACGTCATGCAGCCCACGCCGGACCGCCCCATGATCATCAACCTGCCGGTCACGGTGGAGATGAGCATGCCGCACATCTACGCCAACCAGATCGAGTGGTGCTCCAAGCACCTGAAATATCGTGACAGCGTTATTTTGTCTACCCATCCGCACAATGACCGCGGCTGCGGCGTTGCCGACGCCGAGCTGGCCGTCCTGGCCGGTGCCCAGCGCATCGAGTGCTGCCTGTTCGGCAACGGCGAGCGCACCGGCAACGTCGATGCCATTACGCTGGCCATGAACATGTACAGCCACGGCGTAGACCCGCATCTCGATTTCAGCAATATGCCCGCCATCTGCGAGGTGTATGAGCGCGTGACCCGGATGCACGTCTATGAGCGCACGCCCTATGCGGGCGCACTGGTGTTCGCGGCGTTCAGCGGCAGCCATCAGGACGCCATCGCCAAGGGCATGACCTGGCGCAGAGAAAAGCAGCTCCACCAGTGGACCTGCCCGTACATCCCCATTGACCCGCACGACATTGGCCGCACTTACGATGCCGACGTCATCCGCATCAACTCCCAGAGCGGCAAGGGCGGCATCGGCTTCCTGCTGCAGCAGAACTACGGCTACAATCCGCCGCCGAAGATGCGCGAGGACCTCGGCTACCGCGTCAAGGACGTCAGCGACCACGAGCACCGCGAGCTGAGCGTGAAAGAGGTGCTGGGCGTCTTTGAGAACAGCTACCTCAACCACACCCAGCCGCTCAATGTGCCGGACGCGCACTTCATCCAGAACTCGGACGGCAGCATTACGGCAAATGTCGTCGTCACCGGCGGCGGCAGCACGGTCAAGTGCACGGCCACCGGCAATGGCCGCCTGGATGCCGTTGCCACGGCCATCGAGCAGCAGACCGGGATGCACTTTACGCTCGTACACTACAGCGAGCACGCCCTGGATTCCGACACGAACTCCCGCGCCTGCTCCTACGTCGGCCTGAAATGGGCCTCCGGCGAGGAGACCTGGGGCTGCGGTACCCACACCGATATTATCGTGGCGGGCATTAAGGCTTTAGTCAGCGCTATTAACAATAAGTAACCGCTTCCTTGCCTTCCCCCCAAGGGGAAGCCAAAGAACACAAAACGGAGGTACACGATCATGGGCATGACCATGACCCAGAAAATCTTAGCGGCCCACTGCGGGGAAGCAGCCGTTACGGCGGGCCAGCTCATCAACGCCAGGCTCGACATCGTGCTCGGCAACGATATTACGACCCCGGTGGCCATCAATGAGTTCAACAAGGCGGGCTTTGATTCCGTCTTTGACAAGACCCGCGTCAACATCGTGCTCGACCACTTTGTCCCCAACAAGGACATCAAGAGCGCGACCCAGTCCAAGCAGTGCCGCGAGTTCGCAGACAAGTACGACATCCTCAACTTCTACGACGTCGGCCAGATGGGCGTTGAGCACGCGCTCCTGCCCGAAAAGGGCATCGTGACCGCGGGCGACTGCATCATCGGCGCGGACAGCCACACCTGCACCTACGGCGCGGTGGGCGCGTTCTCCACCGGCGTCGGCTCCACGGATATGGCCGCCGGTATGGCAAAGGGCATGGCCTGGTTCAAGGTCCCCGCCGCCATCAAGGTCGAACTCAAGGGTCAGCTGCACAAGCCTGTCACAGGCAAGGACGTCATTCTGCATCTGATCGGTGAGATCGGCGTTTCCGGCGCACTGTACAAGAGCCTGGAATTCGTCGGTGACGGTGTGAAGTCCCTGACGATGGAGGACCGCCTCTGCATCTGCAATATGGCCATCGAGGCCGGTGCCAAGAACGGCATCTTCCCGGTGGATGAAATTACCGAGGCATATTTGAAGGGCCGCAGCCAGCGCCCGTGGGTCAAGTACGAGGCCGACCCCGACGCCGAGTATGAGCGCAGCATCGTCATCGACCTTGACGCGCTCGAGCCGACGGTCAGCTACCCGCACCTGCCGGAGAACACCCACCTTGCGAAAGAGGGCAAAGACATCAAGATCGACCAGATCGTCATCGGCTCCTGCACGAACGGACGCATTGAGGACATGAAGGCCGCCTACGAGATTCTGAAGGGCAGACACATTGCTAAGGGCGTGCGCGGCATCATCATCCCCGCCACGATGGCCGTCTACAAGGAGTGCATCCTGCGCGGCTACACCGAGGCGTTCATCGACGCAGGCTGCATCGTCTCGACGCCCACCTGCGGCCCCTGCCTGGGCGGCTACATGGGCATTCTGGCGGCGGGGGAGCGCTGCGTCTCCACCACCAACCGCAACTTCGTGGGCCGCATGGGCCATGTGGATTCCGAGGTCTACCTCGCCAGCCCCGCCACCGCGGCGGCCAGCGCACTGACCGGCTGCATCACTGACCCGAGGGAGGTTTGAGCTATGAACGCAAAAGGTCCTGTTTTCAAATACGGCGACAACATCGACACCGACGTCATCATCCCGGCCCGCTACCTGAACACCCAGAGTGAGGCCGAGCTGGCCAGCCACTGCATGGAGGACATCGACAAGACGTTTGTCACCCGCGTCAAGGCCGGTGACATCATGGTCGGCGGCGAGAACTTCGGCTGCGGCTCCTCCCGTGAGCACGCGCCCGTCGCCATCAAGGCATCCGGCATCAGATGCGTCATCGCCAAGAGCTTTGCCCGCATCTTCTACCGCAATGCCATCAACATCGGTCTGCCGATTCTGGAGTGCCCCGCCGCCAGTGAGGCAATTGCTGAGGGCGACACGGTCAGCATCGACTTCGACACCGGCGTCATCACCGACGAGACGACGGGCCGGACCTTCCAGGCCGCCCCGTTCCCGCCGTTCATCCAGAACATCATCGCCAAGGGCGGCCTGATGAACAGCTTGAAGGATTAAAAAGGCTTCCCCCTGAGGGGCTGCGCCCGCAGGCGCGTGTCGAAGCGCAACCGCCGTAGGCGGTACTTGGCGCGTAGACTGAAGCTGTCACCGAAGGTGACTGATGAGGGGCGGCGCTGCCTTTATTGCCCGTTTATGGGCAGTTGCGGAAAGCTCGCCCCTCATCCGACCTCACTACGTTCGGCCACCTTCCCCCTCAGGGGAAGGCTATATGCGAGAGGAGACACCCATGAACAAAAACATCACTCTGATCTACGGCGACTGCTCCAGCCCCGAGATCGTGACCCAGGCGGTGCGCGTCCTGGATAAGATCGCGGCCAGGCATGGCCACACCTTCACCTACACCCGCGCCTACATGGGCGGCGAGGCCATCGACAGGTTCGGCGACCCGCTCCCCGCGTCGGAGCTGGAAAAGTGCAAAAGCTCTGACAGCGTCCTGCTCGGCGCCATCGGCGGCCCCAAGTGGGAGGGTCTGCCCGGCGACCAGCGCCCCGAGAAGGGGCTGCTGCGCCTGCGCGCGGGCATGGGCCTCTACGCCAACAACCGCCCGGCCAAGATCTGGCCGCAGCTGGCGGACGCCTCCCCGCTGAAAAAGTCCATCGTTGACCAGGGCATTGATTTCATCGTTGTGCGTGAACTGATCGGCGGCGTCTACTTCGGCGAGCATAAGACCATCGAGCAGAACGGCGAGAAGGTCGCCATCGACACGATGCCCTACTCCGAGCACGAGATCGAGCGCATCGGCCGCATCGGCTTTGAGACGGCGATGAAGCGCCGCAAAAAGCTGACCTGTGTGGATAAGGCCAACGTGCTGGACACCAGCCGCCTGTGGCGCGCCGTCATGCACCGCCTGCAGGCCGAGTACCCCGAGGTCGAGTACAGCGAGATGTTCGTGGACAACTGCGCCATGCAGATCTGCAAGAACCCTGCGCAGTTTGACGTCATTGTGACGGAAAATATGTTCGGCGACATTCTCTCCGACGAGGCCAGTGAGATCACCGGCAGCATCGGCATGGTGCCGTCCTCCTCGCTGGGCGAGGGCACCTGCGGCCTGTATGAGCCGATCCACGGCTCTGCGCCCGATATTGCCGGTCAGGACGTCGTCAACCCGATTGCCTGCATCCTCTCCGCGGCTATGATGCTGCGCTACAGCTTCGATATGCCCGCCGAGGCCGACGAGATCGAGGCGGCTGTCAACGCTGTTCTCGACGAGGGCTGCCGCACCGCCGACATGATGGCTCCCGGCTGCATCAGGGTAGGCTGCACCGAGATGGGCAACAAGATTTTGGAGCATATTTAAAAGGCTTCCCCCGCGGGGCTGCGCCCGCAGGCGCGTGTCGGAGCGCAACCGCCGTAGGCGGCTCTTAGCGCGGAGACTGAAGCTGTCACCGAAGGTGACGGATGAGGGGCGACCTTCCCGCAACAACCCGTTTATGGGCAATTGCGGAAAGCTCGCCCCTCATCCGACCTCACTGCGTTCGGCCACCTTCCCCCGCAGGGGAAGGCAAAGCGTCCCCCGATGGTTCCGCACCATCGGGGGACACTTTTATTTCTCCATCACATCCCGCCAAGGTCGCTTTTCGGCAAGCTCGTTGCGGCGATGGTTGCGCCAGATAAGCAGCGCTGCCAGTGCCGCGCCGAACAGGATGACTGCCGCAAGGTTGGGCAGGCCCACCGCGGGCAGCAGCGGCGTGACCCATTTGTCGACGAGCCAAAACTCCACGAACCACAAAAGCATCATGGTGGCTGTAATGGCGCCGTACCGCACACCTTTTTCGGTGGAGGCCGCCCACTCGGCGGGGACAATGCGCTGCAGCAGCCACGCACTGGGCATCATAATGGCAATGCAGAGCACAAGCCAGACCGCGTCGTAATAGCAGTCCCACGCCCGCCCCATCACCGTATAGGTCGCGGTGGAAACCAACGCAAACGTGCACAGCCACACAAGGCTGTCTGCCATGTAGTCTGCCAGCTTGGGTCTGGGCATGCTTGCCAGCAGATTCCGCTTAAAAATCTCTACGTCCCCGATGACCGACGGCAGATAGTCGCGCCGGGCCTCGGCCTGTGCCGCCATGGCAATCAGATCTTTGCGCACCAGTTCGACCTCATATCCGATGCCGCGGGTGTTGTCGATGGTGCTCAGAATGTCTGTGATGGTGTCCCGGTCACATTCGGTCAGTGTTGAAAAGACCAGGTCGTTCTCTTTTTTCAAGTCGCGGTACTCGTTGCGGATGGTTTTCACGGTTCAGCCCTCCTTGTCGTGCAAAATGCGGTTCACAGTGTCGCTGGCGTTCTGCCATGCCTCCGTAAATTCGTTAAGGTACTGCATCCCGTCGGGGGTCAGGCGGTAATATTTGCGGCTCGGCCCGCCGGAACCCGCGCGGTACTCGGCGGCGATCAGCCCCTTGCGCTCGAGCCGCAGCAGCAGGGGATAGAGTGTGCCCTCGGTAAGGTCGGCAAAGCCGCTGTCCCGCAGGGTGGTGGCAATGGCATAGCCGTAGGTCGGTTCCCGGTCAATGATCTTTAAAATGCAGCCTTCCAGCGTGCCCTTGCGCAGCTGTGCCTGGTCAAACACCGGCTCACCCCCTCTGACTACCTTGCATTACCATGTTCTATGACTATATTGTATTGCAAAGTAGTGGGAATGTCAAGCAGAAATCCCACCCGCATTTTTGTGTAGAATAGACAAAAGCGGCAGTCCCTTTTTCAAGAGACTGCCGCCGGCAGAGGTTATTTCCGTTTGTACCAGCAATTCGTTACCGCGTCACACGCCCGCTGCACCGGGCTAAGGTTCAGCACGGCCAGCGTCACCGCAGCCAGCAGCACGGACCAAAGCACAACGACAATCGTCGCCTTCCCGCGCATAAGGTCGTACAGACCCAGCTCGACCAGCAGCGCCTGCACCGGCAGATGCAGCAGATAGATCGCCAGCGTGTGCCGCCCCAGCCCGGCCAGCAGATGCCGACGGCTGGCCAGCACAGTCAGCGCCGCCGTCGTCACGATGCCCACGAGGTAGAACACGACCCGGTACTGCACCCTGTCGCCGCCCGCATAGCTCACATCGTGGAATAGCTCCGCGCTGTGGTCCATGATCGGGTCAGCCCGCAGCACCCAGAGAAAATACGCTCCATAGCCAAGCACCAGCCCCGCCGCAGCCACAAGCCGCACCGGGCGGTGCTCCGCCGCAAACGCGGCCAGCCTGTCCAGCTGCGGGCGGAGCAGCACCCCGCACGCATAAAACGGGTAGAATGCAAATACCCGCACCAGCGTGAAGGGCCAGTCCACCAGCCCGGCAGCCAGCGCCAGCCCCACGGCCAGCGCCATGCCAAGGCAGGAACCGGCCAGTCCCAGCCTGTCCCGCAGACGGCACAGAACCGGCAGTGTCAGATGCCAGAAGATCAGCGCGTACAGATACCATATATGCCGCCACGGCAGCAGCCACGCGGCCAGCAGGCCGCCCGTCTCGGCAAAATTTTCCCGCAGAACGGCGGCACGGAACGCCAGCATCAGCGTCTGCCCCACAAGGTACAGCCATAGCTGCTGTGTGACCAGCTTGCGCGGGTTGAACCGTGCTACCAGCCCGCTGCAGATGCAGAACAGCGCCATGTGGAACGCATAGATGCAGAAAAACGACGCACTGACGAAGGAATACCCCATGCGGTACTGCTCGATAAAATGGCCGAGCACAACCAGCAGGATGCCAAGGCCCTTCAGCTCGTCAATATAATCGCGGCGCTGAGGCATTATTGGTTCTCCCACGGGGAGCGCACGATCTCGCCGGAATCGACCTTGCTGAACTCGGCGACCTCTGCGCTGGCCTTGACGATGCCGCCCGGAGCTACATGCACGCCGCGGCCCAGATGGGCGTTGTGGTCCACGATAGCTCCCGCGTTGACGATGCAGCCCACGCCCAGATGGGCGTCCGCACCGACATACGCCTGCGGCAGGATGATGCAGCCCGGCTCCAGCACGGCGCTGGGGCTGACAGACGCGGCGTCACTGATAAAAACCGGCGTGCTGTAGCCCGCTGCTGCCAGCTTTTGCAGCAGCTCGACGCGCAGCTTGTTGTCGCCCAGCGCCACAAAGGCGGGGCGTCCGCGCTTCAAAATTGCGGGGTCAACGTAATCCCGCAGGCCGCCCACGGCGTCGGGGGCGTTGTCGTCCAGAAAGTCCGCGCTGCCCCAGCCCTCGTCCATCAGCCAGTCGTTCAGCTGGGTGCCAAAGCCGCCGCGGCCCAGGATCAACGGGCGCTTTGTGTTGAAACCGATCTCAATGAATGCCATAGTTATCCCTCCTGTTGGGTTACTTCACCGTCGGGGGTCTCGCCCTCGGCGGGCTGTGCGTTGGGGTCCTCCAGGCTGGTACGGGGGTGTACGTCCAGCGGATTGGCCAGTGTGCCGTTCTGCAGGTCGCTCAGGGCCTGGGGGATGCCGGGGAAGAACCGGGCAATGCCGGTGCCACCGCAGTGCAGACCGTCAAAGAAGTCTGTCTCCTGCAAGCCTTCAATGCACGCGGGGTCGTAGCTGCCGTAAATCGGCACGTTGTTGTCGGCGCAGTACTGCCGCAGCCAGTTTTCCACCTGGAAGAAGCCCTTGTGGTTCTCCGGCTCGGTCAGCAGGTAGCCGTACAGATACGGGTGCCACGGCGACAGCACAAGAATGACCGTTGTGCCTTGCGACTGGGCGTATCTGACGAAGGAGTCGAACGCCTGGATCTGGGTCTGGCTCAGCTCGTCAAAGCCCTCCATGTGTACGCTGTTGAAGCTCATACAGGCCTCGGCGGCCAGCGTGCGGATCTGGTCCTCGGACTGATTGCGGAACGCTACATCGTACAAAACGCTGCCGTCGGACCGCTTGATCGACGTGGTCTGGTTGTAGGGGTCGCCCTCGACGGGGTTAAACTCTATCGTGTTGCCCTCGTCGTCGGTGACGGTGGCCTGCCCGCGGTTCTTTATGTAGTAGTCTACGTTGCCCTGGAAGTACGCCGGGTCGGCCAGCGCCTTCCACAGCTCGACCTTGTCGGGCTCCTCGTAATCGGTGGGCACGTTCAGGACCTTCGTCAGGAACTCGTTGTACAGGTCGGCGTCGGCGCGCGCGTCAAACGCGGCCTCGCTGCCGTAGAACACCCACGGGTCTATGCTCCACAAAAGAACCTTCGGGGCCTTGCCGTAGGTGACCATTTTGTAGTAGCTTGTCATGTTGTCGCGCACGTCCGCGCCGGTGACGCCCATGTTGAAGAAGCTCTCGACGCCGGTGTTCTCGCGGTTGAACTGCAGAACACGGCTCGAGCCGATGCCGATGGCCTCGGGCGTCTCGGGCACATCCTGTGCAAATAACTGTACCACCTCGCGCTCGTCCATCTGCTCGAAGTTTGTAACGTCGTAGCCCTGGAGCATCAAGTCGACGATGCGGCGGGGTGCCAGCGCGCCCTGGAACAGACCGCTGCGGTCCACATTGTAGCTGAACGCCACCATGAACACCAGCACCGGCACAAACAGCAGGAACTTGAACGCCGTCTTGATGCCGAAGTAGAGCCGCCGCGCCAGCCCGCGCAGGAACAGCACGAACGGGTTGACCTTCTTTCTGCGGCGGCGCTGCCGGGCGGGTGCGCTGCCGGGGGCACCGCGGTGGATCTTGACCGGCGGTGCGGGAATCGGGGTAGGGGATTTCGCCATGATACACCGCCTTTCTCAATACTGCTGGTAGATGAACGCCGACTGGCCGAAGGCGGCGAAGAACAGAATCGCTGCAGCCATGCCGTAGTAGAGCGTCCAGCGCAGCGGCCAGACCTGCTGGCGGATCCAGCGGGCGACGCTGCGGCCCTTGTGCTCCGCCGCAAAGACGACGAAGCAGCCAAACAGCAGTACGACGGGCAAACGGCCATCAATGCCGCTGCTGTAGATGAGATTCGACACCTGTGCCCACGACCCTGTCAGACCGTCCCAGCCCTGTAAAAGCGAGCCGTACACGGCAAACGGGTCGGTGTTGTAGATGGCCGACGCGAAGAACACGAGCGTCAGGCAGAACAGCGCATTGGTGAAAAGACACTGCCAGAATACCTTGAACCAGCCCATGCGGTAGAGCGGGTTATAGCGGTTGATTCTCTGCCGCGCCCCGGCGGTCATGACACCGAAGGCGGCCAGCAGACCCGTGAACAGGCCCCACGCCAGATACCGCCAGTCCGCGCCGTGCCACAGGCCGGAGCAGACAAAGACGATGACGATGTTTAAGTAGTGCCGCCACGGGGCGCAGCGGCTGCCGCCGAGGCTGAAATAGACGTAGTCGCGGAACCAGCTCGTCATCGAGATATGCCATCGCCGCCAGAAATCGTTGAAGGTCCGCGCCTCAAACGGGGACTGGAAGTTCTCGATCAGGTCATAGCCCAGAATGCGCGCCGCGCCCAGGGCAATGTCGCAGCAGCCGGAAAAGTCCATGTACAGCTGCACGGCAAACAGCACCGTGGCGGCCACGAGGTTCGGGCCGCTCATGCTGCCGACATCGCCGTAGACCAGCGAGACATAGTGGCTCAGGTTGTCGGCAAGGACCATCTTTTTCGTGTAGCCCCACAGCATACGGAACGCGCCGCCCGCGCAGCGGCCATAGCTGAACCGGCGGCTTTTCCGGATCTGCGGGCGCATCTGGGGATAGCGCTCAATGGGCCCGTTGATGAGGGTGGGGAAGAAGCTGACAAACAGCGCGTAGTGCAGCAGGTTTGTCTCGACCCGGCAGCGGCGCTTGTAGACGTCGATTGTGTAGCTCATCGACGCAAACGTGAAGTAGCTCAACCCCAGCGGGGCCAGCAGATTCTCCCGGTGGGAGAGGATGCTGCCGCCCACTGTGTCCGCCAGCAGGTTCCAGTATTTGTAGTAGACAAGGATGCCGATGCCGAACCCCACCGACGCAGCCAGTGCCAGCACCCGCACGGGCTTGGCCCTGACCTTGCTGATGATCAGGCCGCACAGCCAGGTCAGCACCGTGGCGGTGGCGATCACCCAGACCAGCGGGCGGTTGACGGGGTCATAGCAGAAGAAGCCGTAGCTGGCGGCCAGCAGAAAGTAGGGCCGCAGCACACGGGGCAGGGCATAGTTGATGAGCGCCACTGCCGCAAAAAAGGCGAGGAACAACAGCGAGGTAATTGCCATGGTCTGATCCTCGCACAGGAAGGCGAGGACCTGCTCCCAAGTTATCGTCATGATTCCTATTCTCCGCAATTATTTCTTTTCTTCCAGGTCGCGCACGCGCTTTTCCAGCATGGCGTTGGCCTGGGTCAGCCGCTTGCACTTGTCGGCCAACTGGCTGATGGCAATGCTCAGCGAGAGCAGTACCACCAGCACAAAGCAGAACATTAACAAAAACACCAGATTGACCGGCATCTCAATGTCCAACAGGTCGCGCAGCACGTAGACCACGTAGGGGAACGCCGCCGCAATGACCAGCCCGACGGCCAGCGCAAGCCAGAGCAGGCTGTACTTGACGCTCATCAGCCCGCGCTTCAAAAACGCAAAGATGATGAGCAGCAGCACCACCGCGCCCAGAATCATAAACAGCTGTAATTGTGCGGTCATGCGCGGCCCCCCTTACTTTTGCGGATGGACAGACGGTCAATGATGAGCGCCAGCGAGACCTTGATCATGTAGTAGACGCTCTTGAAGCTGTGGATGCTGGACACGCCGCCCTGCCGCTCCCGCATGATGACGGGGGCCTCGGCCACCTTGAAGTCCGCCAAAATCGCGGCCAGCGCGGCCTCCGGCTCCGGGTAGTCGATGGCGTAGTGCCGAGCAAAATAGGCGGTCATCCGCGCATTGGTCGCGCGGAAGCCGCTGGTCACGTCCAGCACCTTATGCCCGGACAGCAGGAAAATCAGCCCGCTCAAGAACCGGATGCCGACCCGGCGCATAAAGCTGGTCTGGAAACCCTCTTTTTTGACAAAGCGGCTGCCGATGCACATATCGCATTCGCCGTCCAGCACGGGCTGCACGATCTCCATCAGGTAGGCGGGGTCGTGCTGGCCGTCGCCGTCCATCTGCACGGCCACATCGTAGCCGTTGCGCACGGCGTACAGGTAGCCGCACTGCACGTTGCCGCCGATGCCCAGATTGACCGGCAGGTCCAGGAACGGGTAATGATGCTTGCGAAGCAGCTCGGCGCTGCTGTCGGTAGAGCAGTCGTTCACGACGAGAAAATCCACCTCCGGGCATTCCGCGCGCAGATTTTCCACCGTATTGACGATGTTATCCTCCTCATTGTAGCACGGGATGATAACAAGAACTTTTTTATCCAAAGGGGTGTACCTCTCAATTTGGGTAGTGTAGCATTTTGGAAACGGGGACGGCTTAAAAAGGTGTGTAGGGGCGAACATTGTTCGCCCGCAGGAGCCTTGCGGAGAGCAAAAACTCCCGGGATTATGCCAACCACCGCCCCGACATCGTAGGGGCGGATTCCATATCCGCCCGGGGAACCTGCCGCTGCTGCACACGGCTGCAGGTGAGCAATGCTCGCCCCTGCAACGCGGTTCCGCTCAAACGCCTTTGACCGTAAACTCCTCCAGCCGCTTCAGCAGCTCGGCACGGCGGTAGTGGGTGGTGTAATACGCCTTTGCCTTCGCGCCCAGTGCGGCCCGCTCGGCGTCGGTCATGCGGTACAGCGCCAGCATATTGTCCGCCAGCGCCTTTTGGTCGCAGGCCGGGCTGACAAGCCCGCCGCCGCTCTCCAGGACTGCCGCATAGCCCGCGCCGTTCATCGAGGCCAGCACCGGCTTGGCCGCGGCCATGTAGCTGGCCAGCTTGCCGGGAACGGTCAGTCCCAGATCGGGTGAGTCGGAAAGCGAGATCAGCAGTGCGTCGGCCAGCGCCGTAAACCGGGGCACATCAGCGGCGGGCACACTGCCGTAAAACGTCACGGCGTCCCCGGCGTGCAGGTCGGCAGCCTGTTTCTGCAAAGCCTCGCGGCTCATGCCGTCGCCGACCAGAAGAAGATGCAGGTGCTCCGCCCCGGCGGCGCGGGCGTCCAGCACGGCACGGATCACCATGTCCAGGCTCTGCGCCGGGGTGAACGTACCGGTGAACACTACGTTGAACCGCCCCGCAAACTGTGCCTCCAGCGCCGCGTCGTGCTGCGGCACGGCATAGAAATCCTCGCAGTACTGCGGAATGACCGCCACGTCCGCCGTGCTCTTGCCGGTGCGGGCGCACAGCCGCTCTTGCAGCGGCCCGCTCATGGCGATCAGCCGGTCACAGCGCCTGTACAGGCTGTCGCTGACCGACTGCGCGACCCAGCGCATAAACCTGTTTTTGACCGGCAGCACGCTGTACAGATTCTCCGGCCAGAGGTCAAGGACGTAATTCGTAAACGGTATATGGTGCTTTTTTGCATACCGGATGGCAGGCCAGCACATCAGCACGGGGCTGGTGTTGAAGCAGAATACCGCATCGTACCCGCCGGGCAGACGCTTTAACGCCCCCGCCGCGTAGAGCGGCCAGCTGACGTAGTTCAGAAAAATCGTCTTGCCGGTGTTGCCCTTGCGGGGGATCTCCCGCGCACGGAACACCCGCGCACCCTTGTAGACTTCCTCAAACGGGCCGTCGGCGCTGTAGCCGTCGAACCATTCGCCCTTCGGGTAGTTGGGCAGACCGCAGAGCACGTCCACGGAGAGACCGTCCTGCACGAAGCCTTCGACAATATCGTTGATGCGGAAATTTTCCGGCCAGAAATGCTGGGTCACTACCAGTATGCGCATAATATATCGTGTTCCTGTCGCTTAGTATTTGCGCCACACCATCTTGTTGACAACACCGGTGTAGCTCTGGATGATCTTGACGACCTTATCGGAGACATTCTCGTCCACGTAGTTAGGCACGGGCAGGCCGAGGTCGCCGTTCCGGTTCATCTCCACAGCCACGTCCACGGCCTGCAGCAGGTGGTCGCCGTCGATGCCCGCCAGAATGAAGCAGGCCTTGTCCAGCGCCTCGGGGCGCTCGGTGGAGGTGCGGATGCAGACCGCCGGGAACGGATGGCCGACGCTCGTGAAGAAGCTGCTTTCCTCGGGCAGCGTGCCGGAGTCGGACACGACGCAGAAGGCGTTCATCTGCAGGCAGTTGTAGTCATGGAAGCCCAGAGGCTCATGCTGAATGACGCGCTTGTCGAGCTTAAAGCCGCTCTGCTCCAGACGCTTGCGGCTGCGCGGATGGCAGGAGTAGAGGATCGGCATATCGTACTTTTCCGCCATCTTGTTGATGGCGGTGAACAGCGAGGTAAAGTTCTTCTCGGTGTCGATATTCTCCTCGCGGTGGGCAGACAGCAGAATGTACTTGCCCTTCTCGAGACCCAGATGCTGGTGGATATCGGACGCCTCGATTTTTTCCAGATTCTGGTGCAGCACCTCGGCCATCGGGGAGCCGGTCACGTAGGTGCGCTCCTTCGGCAGGCCGGTGTCGGCCAGATAACGGCGGGCATGCTCGGAGTAGGCCATGTTCACATCGGAGATGATGTCCACGATGCGGCGGTTCGTCTCCTCGGGCAGGCACTCGTCCTTGCAGCGGTTGCCGGCCTCCATGTGGAAGATGGGGATGTGCAGCCGCTTCGCACCGATGACGGACAGGCAGCTGTTTGTGTCGCCCAGCACCAGCACGGCGTCGGGCTGGATGGCGGCCATGAGCTTGTAGCTCTCCGAGATGATGTTGCCCATCGTCTCGCCCAGATCCGCGCCGACGGCGTTCATATAGACCTCGGGGTCGGCCAGCTGCAGGTCGTGGAAGAACACGCCGTTCAGGTTGTAGTCGTAGTTCTGGCCGGTGTGGGCCAGGATAACATCAAAATATTTGCGAGTCTTGTTGATGACGGCGGCCAGACGGATGATCTCCGGGCGGGTGCCGACGATGATGAGCAATTTCAGCTTGCCGTTGTTTTTAAAGGAAATGCTGCTGTAGTCAGACATACTTTTCTCCTTCGTAGCTAATATGTGCAGGGGATGTAGGGGCGAACATCGTTCGCCCGCAGAAACGTTACGACCGGGGCAAACTTCCGGGTCGATGACGAGCATCGACCCCTACATCGCAGGGGCGGATTCCATATCCGCCCGGGAACTTTGCCGCTGCCGCACACGGGCACGGGCGAGCACTGCTCGCCCCTACAATGCGCCCGTTTTACACCTTTTCAAAGAATGTATCCGGGTGGGCCGGGTCGAACTGCTCGTTCGCCCACATCAGGGTGACGAGGTTCTCGGTCTCGCTCAAATTGATGATGTTGTGGGTGTACCCCGGCAGCATGTGGATGGCCTGGGGCTTGTCGCCGGTCACCTCAAATTCCAGCACCTCGGCGCTGCCGACGCGGCGCTCCTGAATCAGACCGTGGCCCGAAACCACGATGAAAAACTCCCACTTCGTGTTGTGCCAGTGCTGACCCTTTGTGATGCCGGGCTTCGAGACGTTGACGCTGAACTGGCCGCAGCTCTCGGTTTTGAGCAGCTCGGTAAAGCTGCCGCGGGCGTCCTCATTCTTTTTCAGGTCAAAGATGACCTTCTCTTTGGGCAGATAGGACAGATACGTCGAGTACAGCTTTTTTGCAAAGCTGCCCGCCGGAATCTCCGGCAGTACGAGCGTTGCGGGCTGAGCCTTGAACCTTTCCAGCAGGTCCGCAATTTCGCCCAGCGTGACTTTGTGGGTCACCGGCGCGGCACAGTAGCGCCCACTGTCATGGAAAACCGGCGTCAGACCGTCGTAATCGCAGCGGTGAGGCTTGCCCTCCAGCGCGTCGAGCATTTCCTCCACCAGGTCGTCAATGTACAATAGCTCCAGCTCGGTGGCGCGGTCATTGACCGTGATGGGCAGGTCGTTGGCGGTGTTATTGCAGAAGGTCGCCACGGCGCTGTTGTAGTTGGGGCGGCACCACTTGCCGAACAGATTCGGGAAGCGGTAGACCAGCACCGGCGCGCAGGTCTCCTGCCCGTAGGTGAAGAACAGCTCCTCACCGGCCAGCTTGCTCTTTCCGTAGTCGCTCTCGCCGTAGCGGCCGATCAGCGTCGCTTGGATCGAGCTGGACAGCATGACCGGGCAGCGGTTGGCGTGAGATTTGAGCGTGTCCAGCAGGGTGGAGGCGAAGCCGAAGTTGCCCTGCATGAACTCGTCGTTATTTTTGGGACGGTTGACACCCGCTAAATTGAACACGAAATCGGCTTGTGCACAAAAGTGGTCCAGCTCTGCGGGGGGCGTGTCGAGGTCATACTCAAACACGTCCTCGATCTGCAAGGCGGGGCGGGTACGGTTCTTGCCGTCGCGGACAGCCTTCAGGTTCTCGCAGAGATTGCGCCCCACAAAGCCTTTAGCGCCGGTCACAAGGATTTTCATACCTTCTCGGCCTCCATCTCTTTCAGCGCGTTTTGGACGTAGTCGGTGGTCAGGATCTTCCTGACCGTGCCCTCCACGTCCAGACGGTGCGTGTTGTGGCTCGTGTAGGAGTCGTCGGCCATCGTGTGGACCTCACCCTTGACGACGAACTTGTCGTAGTTCAGGTCGCGGTTATCGGCGGCGACGCGGTAGTAACCGCCCATGTCCTCACTGCGCAGGCGCTCCTCGCGGGTCATCAGGGTCTCGAACAGCTTCTCGCCGTGGCGGGTGCCGATGATGTTCGTGCCGGTGTCGCCGAACAGCTGCTGCACGGCCTTGGCCAGGTCGCCGATAGTGGAGGCGTCGGACTTCTGGATGAACAAATCGCCCGGGTTTGCATGCTCAAACGCGAACATGACCAGGTCAACGGCCTCGTCCAGGTTCATCAGGAAACGGGTCATATTGGGGTCGGTGATCGTGATGGGGTTGCCGGCGCGGATCTGGTCAATGAACAGCGGAATGACGCTGCCGCGGCTGCACATGACGTTGCCGTAGCGGGTGCAGCAGATCGTCGTGCCGCCGCGCTCGGCGGCCACGCGGGCGTTGGCAAAGATGACGTGCTCCATCATCGCCTTGGAGATGCCCATGGCGTTGATGGGGTAGGCGGCCTTGTCGGTGGACAGGCAGACGACGCGCTCCACGCCCGCGTCAATGGCGGCGTGCAGGACATTGTCCGTGCCGATGATGTTCGTCTGCACGGCCTGCATCGGGAAGAACTCGCAGGAGGGCACCTGTTTCAGCGCTGCCGCGTGGAAGATGTAGTTGACGCCGGGCATGGCGTCCCGGATGGACTGCGGGCTGCGCACATCGCCGATGTAGAACTTGACCTTGCCGGCATACTGCGGGTGGTTGGCCTGCAGCTCGTGGCGCATATCGTCCTGCTTCTTCTCATCGCGGGAGAAGATGCGGATCTCGCCGATGTCGGTGGACAGGAAATGCTTGAGCACTGTATGCCCGAAGCTGCCCGTGCCGCCGGTGATGAGAAGGGTCTTGTCCTTAAAAATGCTGTCTGCCATAATATCCTCCTTATAATAGGCTGCGCAAAAGGCACAGTGATCCTTTATAATCTTATTCATTTTAGCACAAAAATCGCTGCTTGAAAAGGGCACAGGGTTGGAAATTGCTGCTTTTTGTGGTATAATAGCTAAGAAATCACAGCAAAATGCTTTTTACAAGGAGGACACGCCCATGCGCGCCTACGAACGTCTTTTAAAATATGTAAAGATCCACACGACCTCTGACCCCAACAGCGGCACCCACCCCAGCACGCTGCGCCAGTTTGACCTGGCGAAGATCCTCGTTGAGGAGCTGAAGGAGCTGGGCCTGACCGATGCCCATGTGGACGAGCACTGCTATGTCTACGCCACGCTGCCCGCCACCCCGGGGCAGGAGAGCGCCGCGCCGCTGGGCCTTATCGCCCACATGGACACGGCGGACGACGCCAGCGGTGAGAACGTCCGGCCACAGATCCACGAAAACTACGACGGCGAGGCTGTCACGCTGCCCGCCACCGGCACGGTGCTGGACCCCAAGGTGTTCCCGTTCCTGCGCGAGATGAAGGGCCAGACTCTCATCACCACCGACGGTTCGACGCTGCTGGGCGCGGACGATAAGGCCGGTGTGGCCGAGATCATGACCGCGCTGGAGCGCATCATTGCCGAAAATCGCCCCCACGGCAAGCTCTGCATCGGCTTCACCCCCGATGAGGAGATTGGCGAGGGCGCGAGCCTGTTTGACGTCGAGGGCTTCGGCGCGGCCTACGCCTACACCGTTGACGGCGAGGACGTCGGCGAAATCAGCTATGAGAACTTCAATGCCGCCGCTGCCGTCGTGACCGTGCACGGCTTCAGCGTCCACCCCGGCAGCGCCAAGAACTCGATGATCAATGCGCAGAACGTGGCCATGGAGTTCCACGCCGCGCTGCCCGCCTTCTCCCGCCCCGAGCACACCGAGGGCCGTGAGGGCTTCTTCCACCTGACGAGTATGCAGGGTGACGTGACCACCGCGCACCTGGGCTACATCGTGCGCGACCATGATGCCGCCAAGTTTGCCGCCCGCAAGGCCCAGATGCAGCATATTGCCGCCTGCCTGAATGACCGCTACGGCGCGGGCACGGTGGAGCTGGACATCAAGGACAGCTATTATAATATGTTGGAGAAAATTCAGCCCCACTTCCATCTGGTCGAGAACGCCCGCAAGGCCATCCGCGCGGCGGGCCTTGAACCCATCGAGACCCCGGTCCGCGGCGGCACCGACGGCGCGACCCTGAGCTATATGGGCCTGCCCTGCCCGAACCTCGGCACCGGCGGCTTCAACTTCCACGGCCCCTGCGAGTGCATCACCGCCGAGAAGATGGATCAGGGCGTCGAAATTTTGCTGAATCTGGTCGAACTGTATAAATAAGGACCCTGAGTTTATTGAAAAGGGATTGAATAAGACATAACAACAGCCCGTGCTTCCCAATCGAAGCACGGGCTGCTTGCCTATATGGCTTCCCCCTCGGGGGAAGCTGTCAGCGGCCACGCCCGCTGACTGATGAGGGGCGAACTGCCGTCAAAACTCGCTAACGGATAGCAATGGCACACCCGCCCCTCATCCGGCCCTGCGGGGCCACCTTCCCCCAAAGGGGAAGGCTTTAGGCTCTTACTTCATCTTCCCCACATACACCAGATACGAATACAAATAAATCCACGCGCTCCCGCCAAGAACGGCGGCCAGCAGCACAATCAGCGTAGCAATGTCGCCCAGCAGGCCGCCCAGGAAGGAAAGCACCAACAGGACAATGCCCATAACGACAAAGGTGTACCCGCCCATGCGCTGGGTGCGCTGCCAGTTGTGCTCGTCGTTCAGCGCCCAGGGTGTGCGGCAGCCGAAGGTATAATTCTGCTTGATCTGCGGCATAAAATTGCCCAGGATGATGAACAATACGCCGATGCCGCCGCAGACCAGAATGCTGACGAGGTTGCTGCTGTCCGGCAGCTTACCGAAAACAGCCAGCTCACTCAGCCAGCTGAATGCGGCCATCATCACGGTGAACAGCACTACGCACAGGTTCCATACCTTGCCGAACTTCTCAAAATTCTGGTGTTTGGGGTCGATTTTGCGGATGACCTCAAACAAAATCAACATCGCAAACGGCAGCGCGGCCAAAATCAAAACCGTGGATTTCGGCCCCCAGCCGTTGACCTGCCCGCTGGCTCCCCAGTGGGTGGGCACAATGTCCGGCAGGGAGGGGTAGAAGTACAGGTGCGCGGCAAAATTCAGCACGCAGACCACGGTTAAAATCCAGAACAGCTTATTCTTTTTCATTGCTATCGTCTCCCTTTACAAGTCCGCAGTCATAAAACCACTTCATCAATTCCTGAAATACGGTCAGATTCACACTGTACACAATGTTCTGGCCGCGGCGCTCATCGGTAATAAGCGCCGCACTTCTTAAAATGTTCAGATGGTGACTGACGGACGGCTTTGTCATATCAAAATGTGCGGCGATCTCCCCGGCGGTCAGATCGCCCTGTGCCAGCAGTTCTAAAATGCGCCGCCGCGTCGGGTCGGCCAGCGCCTTGAAAGCATCTCCCAAACAGAACAACTCCTTTCCTGATAAACAATTAGATAAACGTCTAACGGTCTATGCCTTTACTATACTCCTATGCACCTGCCGCTGTCAATAGATATTTTGAAAAATATCTAACTATCCGTTCTCCTCCGACTGTTTCTCCAACTTTTACCAATGATTTTTCCTGCAAATTCACAATTTGTTTGCAATTTTCCTATTGACATGGTATGCGAATGTGCTACAATATTAGCAGTCTAACAGATAGAGTGCTAAAGAAAAACAAACACACAGAATTTGCGAAAGCGGATTCTTGAGCTGCAAAATCCAAGCGCTTTACGTGCGAGACTGCCAGAACAATGCGCTATCTGCACTAAAGGAGGTACGCACTATGAACATCGAACAAATGACACAGAAAACCCGTGAGGCTTTGCAGGCTGCACAGCGCATCGCGGTGGAATATTCCAACAACGCGGTGGAGCAGGAGCATCTGCTGGCCGCCCTTGCCCAGCAGCAGGACGGGCTTATCCCGCAGCTGCTGCAGACCCTTGGCATTGACGCCAATGCCTTTTCCCAGGCGGCCTTGCAGAAGGTCGAGGCGCTGCCCCGCGTGACCGGCTCGGGCCGTGACCCGGAGAAGATCTACATCTCCAACGATCTGGACCGCGCCCTCAACGCCGCCGAGCAGCAGGCCAAGCAGATGAAGGATGAATACATCAGCGTAGAGCATGTATTCCTCGGTATTTTGCAGCGGCCAGGCAAGGCTGCCAGTGAAATCTTCAAGACTTTCGGCATCACAACCGAGAAATTTATGAAACAGCTGAGTACGGTGCGTGGCAATCAGAGGGTCACGAGTGATAACCCGGAGGACACCTACAACGCTCTGAAAAAGTACGGTCAAGACCTTGTCGAAATGGCAAAGGCGCATAAACTTGACCCTGTGATTGGACGCGATACGGAAATTCGCAATGTCATCCGTATCCTGTCCCGCAAACGCAAGAACAACCCCGTGCTGATCGGTGAGGCCGGTGTCGGTAAGACCGCCATCGCCGAGGGGCTGGCGCAGCGGATCGAAAGCGGAGATGTGCCCGAAAACCTGAAGGATCATACCGTGTTCAGTCTGGACATGGGTGCGCTGGTCGCAGGTGCAAAATACCGCGGCGAGTTTGAGGAACGCTTGAAGAGCGTCCTCAATGAGGTCAAGAAGTCCGAGGGCAAGATCATCCTCTTCATCGATGAGCTTCACACCATTGTCGGTGCAGGCAAGACCGACGGCGCGATGGACGCGGGCAACCTGCTCAAGCCCATGCTGGCCCGCGGCGAGCTGCACTGCATCGGCGCGACCACGCTGGACGAGTACCGCGAGTATATCGAGAAGGATCCCGCGCTGGAACGTCGTTTCCAGCCGGTCATGGTCAATGAACCGACTGTCGAGGACACCATCTCGATCCTGCGCGGCCTGAAGGAGCGCTACGAGGTCTACCACGGCGTCAAGATTCAGGACGCCGCCCTGATCGCCGCCGCGACGCTGTCGGACCGCTACATCACGGATCGTTTCCTGCCCGATAAGGCCATCGACCTCGTCGATGAGGCTTGCGCTATGGTCAAGACCGAGCTGGATTCGATGCCCGCCGAGTTGGACGAGATGAACCACCGCATCACCCAGCTGCAAATCGAGGAGGCCTCTTTAAAGAAAGAGACCGACGAGTTGTCCAAGCAGCGTTTGGCCACGCTGGAAAAGGAGATGGCCGAGCTGCGCGACAGCTTCAACAGCAAGAAGGCGCAGTGGGAGAACGAGAAGAACGCCGTGAACAAGGTGCAGAGCCTACGCGCCGAGGTGGAATCCACCAAGGCCGAGATCGAAAAGGCGACCCGCACCGGCGACTACGCCAAGGCCGGTGAGCTGCAATACGGCAAGCTGCCCACCCTGCAAAAGCAGTTGGAGGAAGAAGAAAAGCTGGCCGAAGCAAAGAAAGAATCCAGCCTGCTTCGTGACCGCGTAACGGAAGAAGAAATTGCGAACATCGTCGCCCGCTGGACCGGCATCCCGGTCTCCAAGCTCGTCGAAGGCGAACGCGAGAAGCTGCTCCGCCTGCCGGACACGCTGCATCAGCGGGTCATCGGCCAGGACGAGGCCGTGCAGAAGGTCTCGGACGCTATCCTGCGCTCCCGCGCCGGCATCGCGAACCCGAACCGCCCCATCGGCAGCTTCCTGTTCCTCGGCCCCACGGGCGTCGGCAAGACCGAGCTGGCCAAGGCGCTGG